>MTKY01049796.1_pt1 | contig 18437 bp, 21 predicted proteins | sample 1042731 | NCBI WGS metagenome assembly MTKY01 (sample SAMN06212206, study PRJNA360538) | anaerobic digester metagenome | biome: Wastewater treatment plant; material: sludge; isolation source: anaerobic digester fed with sludge from wastewater treatment plant | place: Denmark: WWTP Soeholt ... | reverse complement strand
CTGACGCGACCGCCGGACTTGCGAGCCACACCAGCTCCACTTCACCGATCGGGCTGGTCTTGAGCGCCGGATGCGCGATCGGTCCGGCGGCAAATGCGATGTCGGTGCGCCCGGTCAACAGCTGCTGGATCAGGTTTGCGGTCAGATCGATTTCGATCTCGAGCCCGACGTTGGGCATGTCGGTCTTCAGGCCTGCGACGAAGGCGGGCAAACAGCTCGCCGCCGCGATCTCGCCCGCGCCGATCCGCACCACCCCGCTCGCCTCGCCATAACCGCCGCTGCGGAGCAGCGCATATTGCATGTCGCGCAGCAACGGATCGCAATCGCGCACCAGCTTGCGCCCCGCGGCGGTGAGCGACATCGTGCGGCCGTCGCGCCGGAACAGCGACGTCCCCAGGCGCTGCTCCAGCTCGCGCATCCGCGCCGACACCGTCGGCTGGGTGGTATTGAGTCGCTCGGCGGCCGCCGAAAACGTGCCGAGCCGGTCGATCCAGAGCAGGGTTTCGAGGTGATAGAGCGCGACACGATTGATCGACATCGTCTATGTATAAACACAAATTAGAACAATTAGAATTGATGAATTAAATGCGCCAAGGTCGGCACGCCATCACATTCAGGAGAGCCATCCCATGGGAAAGAAGCAATATCCCACCGCCGCCGCCGCGCTGGAAGGTCTGCTCTTTGACGGCATGCAGATTTGCGCCGGCGGGTTCGGCCTGTGCGGCATTCCCGAGCGGCTGATCGATGCAATCCGCGATGCTGGAACGAAAGACCTCACGATCGCCAGCAACAACGCCGGGATCGACGGCGAAGGGCTCGGAAAGCTGCTGCGCACGCGGCAGGTCAAAAAGATGATCTCGTCCTATGTCGGCGAGAACAAGGAGTTCGAGCGACAATATCTGGCGGGCGAGCTCGAGGTTGAATTCTGTCCGCAGGGCACGCTCGCCGAACGCTGCCGCGCCGGCGGCGCAGGCATCCCCGGCTTTTATACCAAGACCGGCGTCGGCACCGCGGTGGCCGAGGGCAAGGAAGTCAAGAATTTTGACGGCCAAGATTATATCCTGGAGCGCGGCATCTTTGCCGACCTGGCGATCATCAAGGGCTGGAAAGCCGATGAGAGCGGTAACCTCATCTTCCGTAAGACCGCGCGCAACTTCAACGCGCCGATGGCGACCGCGGCGAAGATCTGCGTCGCCGAGGTCGAGGAAATCGTCCCCGTCGGCAGCCTCGACCCCGACGCCATCCACCTGCCCGGCATCTATGTGAAGCGCATGATCATCGGCGCACCCTATGACAAGAAAATCGAGTTCCGCACGGTGCGTCCGCGCGAGGCGGCGTGATGCGCGCGCTTCCGTTCGTCGCTTCGTTGCTACTTGCGGGCTGCGCGACCGCTCCTGCTGATATCACAACGGCTCCGCCACCGCCGTCCGCCGCGATCCCGGCCGAAGCCGCCAAGCCGCCCGTGGCGCTGCAGTATCTCTATGGTTCGGCCGAAGCTGCCGTCGCGGTGCGCGCGACCAATGCCCGCATCGCCGCCTATGGCCTTGAACGGATGAAGCAGCGCCCTCAGGATAGCGTCGTGCTCGCCGCCAGTGCGACGATGGCCGCGCCGACCTTCGAACCGTGCGGCAACAAGCCGTTCGCCGCGGTGTTCGATGCCGACGAGACGCTGATCTGGAATCTTGGCCCGATGCGCTATTTCGCGGAAAAGGGCAGCGCGTTCGATCCCAAAATCTGGGACCAGTGGGAAAAGAGCGGCGCGGGCAAGGCGGTCGCGATGCCCGGCACGGTCGAGATGGTCGGCAAACTGCGCGCGGCGGGTATCACGGTCATCGCCAACACCAACCGCAGCGCGACGAATGCCAAGGGCAGCGAAGATACGCTGCGCGCCGCCGGACTCGGCGACTTCAAGCATGGCGAGACTTTGTTCCTGATGGGCGACGATACCACCGGGTCGAGCAAGGACGGGCGCCGCGTCACCATTGCGGCAAAATATTGCGTCATCATCCTCGCCGGCGATCAGCTCGGCGATTTCAGCCAGCAGTTCAATGTCAAGGACTTGCCCGCCGCGACCCGCACCGCGCTCGCCACCGGTCCCGCCGCCGCTATGCTATGGGACAAGGGCTGGTTCCTGTTCCCCAACGCCGTCTATGGCCCCTGGGAAAAACTGGGCTGGGACGACACTTTTCCCTCCGACAAAATTTGGGAGCCGAAATAATGCCCTGGACCCGCGACGATATGGCGGCGCGCGCCGCAAAGGAACTGCAGGATGGCTATTACGTCAACCTGGGCATCGGCATTCCGACGCTGGTCGCGAACCATATCCCCGCGGGGATGACGGTCACGCTCCAGTCGGAAAACGGCATGCTCGGCATCGGCCCCTTCCCGCTCGAAGGCGAAGAAGACGCCGATCTGATCAATGCGGGCAAGCAGACGATCAGCGAGGTCCCGAATTCGGCCTACTTCTCGTCGGCGGACAGTTTCGCGATGATCCGCGGCGGGCATATCGACCTCACCGTGCTCGGCGCGATGGAGATTGCCGAAAATGGTGACATCGCCAACTGGATGATCCCGGGCAAGATGATCAAGGGCATGGGCGGCGCGATGGACCTCGTCGCCGGGGTCAAGAAGATCATCGTCGTGATGGAGCACAACGCCAAGGACGGCAGCCCGAAATTCATCCCGGCCTGCACCCTGCCGCTGACCGGCAAGAATGTTGTCGACATGATCATCACCGACCTCGCGGTTTTCCGCCGCGACGATCATGTCAGCCCGTTCAAGCTGATCGAACTCGCGCCGGGGGTGACCGCCGAGGAGGTCGCCGGAAAGACCACCGCGCATTATATCGCCTGAACCCCATGGCTAGCGTGGCCGCCAACCCCGGCTCGACCTGGCTGCTGATCGGCGGCGAACTTTCCGTGGTCGCGGCCCTGCTCCATATCGCGTGCATTTTTTGGCGGTCCCGATTGGTATCGCTTCTTAGGCGCCGGCGAGGGCATGGCGCGTGCGGCGGCGCGCGGTGACTGGACCCCGGCGCTGATCACGCTGGCGATCACCGCGGTGCTGCTGATGTGGGCCGCCTATGCCTTTTCGGGTGCAGGCACTTTGCCTCGCTTGCCTTTACTCCGCACCGGGCTGGTCACGATCACCGCCATCTATCTGCTCCGCGGGCTGATCTTGGTACCGCTTCATCTGGGGTAGCCGCAACACACCGACAGCTTCGCGATCTGGTCGTCGCTGACCGTTTTCCTATATGGTACGGTTTATGCTATCGGCACGACCAAGGCATGGCATTATCTGACAGTCTGAAACCGTTCGGGGGTGACGGCGAAGGAAGTCACGGCTAAGACGGCGATCAATTATGAGGTCGCAGTCCAATCAAGCTTCGATGCCGCGCGTATTCCTTCTCCTGATCGCGACTATCGCATTGGGGTTGTCGGGCTGGTTTGGTATTCATGCCCTTGGCGGGAACCAGCCGCTCGCTAGCGTTTCCATCCCGATCATGGCGCCGGAAAACCTCCCCCAAACCCCTTCCCAATGGCGCGGCCGGATCGACTATCGCGCACTCGACCGGCAACTCGCCGACCTCGCGCAGCGCCCCGAAATGGCGGGGCTGGCGGTGGCGGTGGTCGAGGACGGCGAATTGCGCTTCGTGCGCGCCTACGGCGTCACCGACGTATCGACCGGTACGCCGGTCACCGCGCAGACGATGTTCCGCTGGGCCTCAGTATCCAAAACCACGACCGGCGTGATGGCGGCGGCGCTGGCAAAGGACGGCGCGCTCGATCTCGATCGTCCGGTCGCCGACTGGCGCACATCGCTGCGGCTTCCGCGCGGCGCCGAAGCGCAAGTGACGCTGGACGATCTGCTCGCCCAGCGCACCGGCCTCACCAAAAACGCCTATGACGAAAAGCTGGAGGAAGGACAGAGCCCGGTGCTGATCCGGGCCGGGCTTGCCGCCGCGCCGCTGCAATGCGACCCCGGCACCTGCCACACGTATCAGAATGTCGCCTTCGATGCGGCGAACGAAATCTTGACGGCGGCCGCTGACAAACCCTTTTCCAACGCGGTCGAAGATCGATTTTTCCTTCCACTCGGGATGGTTAGCGCCGGTTTCGGCATGGAGCGGCTGACCGGCGCTAAAGACTGGGCCAAGCCGCACCGCGGTCATCGGACCCTGCCGGTCAAAGAGGCCTATTGGCGCCTCCCCGCCGCCGCCGGTGTCGAGAGCGATATCGTCGATTTCGCCAAATGGATGCAGGCGATGATGGGATCGCGTCCCGATGTGCTGCCGCAATCGGTATTGCGGCTCGCCCACCGCCCCCGCGTCGGTACCGCGCGGCTCTATGGCGGCACGTTGCGTCAGGCGACCGGCGATGCGTCCTATGGCCTTGGCTGGCGGAGCTTCACCTATGGCGGCCACCGGCTCGAAGGCCATTCGGGCGCCGTGGCGGGCTATCGCGCGACAATGATTTTCGAACCGGCAACGCGGACGGGCGTCGTCGCGATGTGGAACAGCGACTGGGGCTTTCCCTTCCGCATCCCTTTCGCAGCGATCGACAGCTATCACAAGCGCGCCGACGCGGGCTGGCTCGACCTCAGCGAACTGCCGCCGGCGGCGGGCGTCGCCGCGGCGCCGCACCCGGTTGTCGGGGCGGAGAAAGGATAGTCGTAAGACGCGAAATCGTCCGACCGGAGCGCGAAGCATGTACGAACTGATCACCGCCAATCGCAATTATTCGAGCTGGTCGCTGCGGCCGTGGGTGCTGATGGCCGCGCTGGGCATCGCGTTTCGGGACCGTGTCGAACCCTTTACCAAGCCCGCCAATTACGGCGATTTCCGTCGCTTCTCGCCGACCGGGCAGGTCCCGGCGCTGCTCCACGAGGGACGCACCATTTATGATTCGCTCGGCATCGCGCTCTATCTCGCCGACCGGCACGACGGCGTGTGGCCGAACGATCCTGACGCGCGCGGCTGGGCGCAGTGCGCAGCCTGCGAAATGCACAGCGGCTTTGCGGCGCTGCGTAACGATTGCACAATGAATGTCGGGGTGCGCGTCACGCCAAAGCCGATGTCAAACGCCCTGCAGACCAATGTCGCGCGGATCCGCGAACTGTTCGAGGAAGGGCTGGCGAAATTTGGCGGGCCATGGCTTGCGGGCGCCGATTTCACCGCGGGCGATGCCTTTTTCGCCCCGGTTGCATTTCGCATCCGCACCTACGGCCTTGATGTCGGCGCCGGGCAGGCGTGGGTCGAACATATCCTCGCGCATCCTGCGATGCTGGAGTGGGAACGGCAGGCGCTCGCCGAGAGCTGGCGCGAGGTCGGGCATGAAGAAGAATTGCGGACTTGCGGGGCAATTACGGCAGATTATCGGACGCGTTCCTAGCGCCAAAAAGCACCGTTGGCCCTGAGCCTGTCGAAGGGCTGCCTTCTCTTTGAACATCGCAAGGAAGAACGGTTCTTCGACAAGCTCGGGACCAACGGATTTGGTTTAGGTCCGATTCAATCGACCAACGCCTCGCGTACCACCGCAATCCCCGCTTCGCGCTGCACCTTCAATTCCGCCTTCAGCTTCGCCGGATCGCGCGCAAATACGAAACCAAAGCTGACCCCGCCTTCCTTGCCGATCGTCGCATGGTGCAGCCTGTGCGCCTGCACCAGCCGCTTGGCGTAGCCGCGCCGCGGCACCCAGCGGAAATAGCGCTGGTGCACCAGCCCATCGTGCACCATCGTATAGATAATGCCGTAAAACAGCACCCCCAGCCCGATCCATGTGCCCGGTGCCCATGCGCTCGCGCCCATGATCATCGGGCTGCCCACCGCGAACATCGCTATGCTCAGCGCCGCACCGAACAGCCCGAACAGGTCGTTTTTTTCCAGCATCTTGTCGTGCGGCTCATGATGGTCGCGGTGCCAGGCCCAGCCGAAGCCGTGCATGATATATTTATGGCTAGCCCAGGCGACGAGTTCCATCGCGAGGATGGTAGCAAGCACGAGCGCGATTATGGCGGGCAGTGACATGCGGCGAATATAGGCGCGCCTGCCCGGTCACGCCACTCCCTTCCCCGTCATCCCGGCGAAGGCCGGGATCTCGCCGGTGCGTCCGCCCTCAAGGGTGAGATCCCGGCCTTCGCCGGGATGACGGCATAAAGATGGCCAGGACGGATCGCCGCGAGCCCGACGACCGAAAATTGCGTTTCTTGTCGCCACCAGCTTGCAAAGTTGTGCCGCTGATCTAAGGCAACGCCATGACTCGCCCCCGCACCCTGTATGAAAAAATCTGGGACGCGCATGTTGTCGAACAGCGCCCCGACGGTACCTGCCTGATCTTCATCGACCGCCATCTCGTCCATGAAGTCACCAGCCCGCAGGCGTTCGCCGGGCTTCGTGCGAGCGGTCGGACGGTGCGCCGCCCCGACCTGACGCTCGCGGTGCCCGACCATAATCTGCCAACGACGGCACGCAAGGATGCGGCGGGCAACCGGCTGCCGATCGCCGATCTGGAAAGCGCCGCGCAGCTCGCCGCCCTCGAAACCAACGCCCCGGATTTCGGTATCCGCTATATCGACGCGGTCGCCGCCGAACAGGGCATCGTCCATGTCGTCGGGCCCGAGCAGGGCTTCTCATTGCCCGGCACCACGATCGTCTGCGGCGACAGCCATACCGCATGCCATGGCGGCATCGGCGCGCTGGCGTTCGGCATCGGCACGAGCGAGGTCGAACATGTGCTCGCGACGCAGACCCTGTTGCTCCAGCCCGCGAAAACGATGGAAGTGCGCGTCGAGGGCGAAGTCGGCCTCGGCGTGACCGCGAAGGACATCATCCTTCATATCACCGGCACGATCGGCGCTGCGGGCGGCACCGGCCATGTCATCGAATACACCGGAAGCGCAATCCGCGCGCTGAGCGTCGAGGGGCGGCTGACGGTCAGCAACATGGCGATCGAGGGCGGCGCGCGCGCCGGGCTGATTGCGGCGGATGCGACGACCTTCTCCTATCTCAAGGGCCGCCCCTATGCGCCAAAGGGCGCCGACTGGGATGCTGCAGTCGCTTATTGGACCAGCCTCGCGACCGATCCGGGCGCGACCTATGACAGGACGGTGGTGATCGACGCCGCCGAAATCGCGCCCAGCGTGACCTGGGGAACCAGCCCCGAGGATGTCGTGCCGATCACCGGCATCGTTCCCGATCCCGACAGCTTTGCCGACCCGTCTAAACAGGCAGCAGCCGCCAAGTCGCTCGCCTATATGGGTCTCGAACCCGGTTTCCGGATGCAGGACGTCGTGATCGAGAATATCTTCATCGGTAGTTGCACCAACAGCCGTATCGAGGATCTGCGCACCGCCGCGGCGGTGCTGAAAGGGCGTCGCAAGGCCGACAATGTCAAATGGGCAATCGTCGTCCCCGGATCAGGACTGGTAAAGGCACAGGCCGAAGCCGAAGGGCTCGACCGCATCTTCACCGACGCAGGTTTGGAGTGGCGCGAACCCGGATGTTCGGCGTGCCTCGGCATGAACCCCGACAAGGTACCCGCGGGCGAACGCTGCGCCAGCACCAGCAACCGAAATTTCGTCGGCCGGCAAGGTCCGGGTAGCCGCACGCACCTCGTCTCGCCCGCTATGGCGGCGGCGGCGGCAGTGACCGGACGGCTCACGGACGTACGCGACTTGATGGAATGAGCGCGTGACAGAGGGAGCCAAGAGCATGATCTGGAAAGCTATCGCATCGGCCGCAGCGGCTTTGGCACTGGCCGTCCCTTCCCTGGCGCAGGACAAGCCCGCTACGGCGAAGGTCAGTCTGACCCGGCTCGATTGCGGCACGGTGCGGGTGAACCGGCTCAACGCCTTTTCGGACACTGAGGCTTTTCCGGGACAGAGCCGCGATCTGACCGTTGGTTGCTACCTGATCCGCCACGGCGACGAGCTGATGCTGTGGGATTTAGGCTTGCCCGGCGCTCTGAAGGGCGCGGCGCTTGCCGCGACCGGAGATATGTCGGCAACCTTGCACCGCACACTTGTCGAGCAGCTCGCCCAGCTTGGCATCAAGGCAGAGGATATCGATATCGTCGGGGTCAGCCATTCCCATTTCGATCATATCGGCCAGCTACCCGATTTTCCCACGGCGAAGCTCTATATCGGCAAAGGCGACTGGGACGTGCTGACGCAGAGCGACAAGCCGGCCTTTGTCGACCCGACACCTTTCGCGCGTTGGATCAGCGGCGGCAGCACGGTCGAACCGGTCGCGCGCGACCGGGATATTTTTGGCGATGGTAGCGTGATGATGTTCGACATGCCGGGGCATACCCCAGGCCATCACGCGCTGGTCGTGCGGCTGGCGGGCCATGGACCGATCCTGCTCAGCGGCGATCAGGCGCATTTTCAGGAAAATTACGACAGCGAAGGCGTGCCGATCTTCAACACCAACCGCGCCGATACGCTCGCCTCGTTCAGCCGTTTCAAGGCGCTGGCCAAAAATCTGAAGGCGACGGTGATCATCCAGCACGAACCGCGCGATGTGGCCAAGCTGCCCGCCTTCCCCAAGGCGGCCGAATAGCATGGCGCCGATCGAAAAGGTCGAAGGCCGCGCCATCCCGTTCGGGCTGAAGAATGTCGACACCGACGTCATCATCCCGGCAAAATGGCTCAAGACAATCAGCCGCGAAGGGTTGGGCAAGGGCGCGTTCGAAACGCTGCGCGCCGACCCCGACAACCTGTTCGATCGGCCGGAATACAGGCAAGCGCCGATCCTGATCGCGGGTGACAATTTCGGTTGCGGGTCGAGCCGCGAGCATGCCGCCTGGGCGCTCGGCGACCTCGGCATCCGCGTCGTCATCGCCCCCAGCTATTCGGACATTTTTTCGGGCAATGCGGTCAAAAACGGCATCCTGCCCGTTGTGCTGCCGCAAGCGGCGATCGACCGGTTGATGGAGGTCGCGGCGACCGATCCAATCCATGTCGATCTCGACACCCAGACGGTGACGACGCCGTTTCAGGACCGTTTCAGCTTCGACATCGACCCGTTCCGCAAGATGTGCCTGCTGAACGGCCTCGACGAAATCTCGCTCACCGAAAAAAGCGATGCGGCGATCGCCGCACATGAACAAAAAATGGCGGCAACGCAGCCTTGGCTGATCCCCGCGAAAATATGAGGAGAAGATGATGAAGGCTCTCTTGTCGACCGCCACCGGCGGCCCCGAAACGCTGGTCCTCGGTGAATTGCCGCGGCCAACCGCGGGTGCGGGCCAGATCGTCATCGACGTCAAGGCATGCGCGGTCAATTTCCCCGACACGCTGATCATCGAGGACAAATATCAGTTCAAACCCGCGCGCCCCTTTGCCCCCGGCGGCGAAGTCGCCGGGCTGGTTGCTGAGCTTGGCGAAGGCGTGACCGGGTTCAAGGTCGGCGATCGCGTCATCGCGGGCTGCGGCAATGGCGGCATGTCCGAAGCCGTCGCGGTGTCGGTCCACAACGTCTATCACCTGCCAGAAGGCCATGACTTCGCCGAGGGTGCCTCGCTGCTGATGACCTATGGCACCAGCATCCATGCGCTGGTCGATCGCGGACACATCCAGGAAGGCGAGACTTTGCTCGTCCTCGGCGCCTCGGGCGGCGTCGGCATCGCCGCGGTCGAACTCGGCAAGGCATTCGGCGCCCGCGTGGTCGCGGGCGTATCAAGCGAAGAAAAGGCCGAGATTGCACGCCAGGCAGGCGCCGATGAAGTCGTGATCTATGGCCGCCAGCCCTTCGACAAGGATCAGTCCAAGGCGCTGGCGAACATGTTTAAGGAAGCGGTTGGACCTGGCGGCGCCAATGTCATCTATGACGCCGTCGGCGGTGATTACGCCGAGCCGGCACTGCGCTCGATCGCATGGGAAGGCCGCTTTCTTGTCGTCGGCTTCCCCGCAGGCATCCCGCGCCTTCCACTCAACCTCACCTTGCTCAAAAGCTGCGACGTCGCCGGCGTGTTCTGGGGCGCCTTTGTCGCCCGCGAGCCGGAGCGCAATCGTGCGCATGTCGCGCGCCTGTTCCAGCTGTGGGAACAGGGCAAGATCAAACCGCGCGTCACTGGCACCTACGCCCTCGCCGATGGTGGCAAGGCGATCGCCAAGCTTGGCGATCGAAGCGCGGTCGGCAAACTGGTCGTGACGATCTGAAATATCGCCCCGATCCCGCGTTGACGGCGGCGCTGCGCGTTCTCGCGGCGCCGACCGGACGACTGGAAGTGCGGGTCACCCCCGGCGCCGGGCGCGACGATGTGACAATCGAAGGGCGAAGCGTGCGTCTGCGCGTCACCGCACCACCCGCTGACGGCGCCGCGAACGAGGCCGTTTTGCGCCTGCTTGCTGCGGCGCTCGCCCGTCCGCGCCGGGACCTCACCCTGCTGCGCGGCGCAACGGCACGGGTCAAACTCATCGCGGTCGCGCCCGATTGATTTGCCCCAAGTTAACGCTTTCGCAGTAGCTAGATCCTATATCCCATCGCAGGACTTTCTGGGTCAGGGTGCAACAATGGCGACTCGCCGCGTAAAGGCTGACGAAAGTAACGCGAGTATCGCGAATATTTCGCGTACCCGCCGCGCGCAGCTCGTCGCGGAGTTCGAGGGCGAGCTCGGTATCGACTATAAAGCCCGCGCCGCCGCCGCCGAGGCCGAACGCCGCTGGATCGCGCGCAAGACCTTCATCGTGTGGATGATCGCGCTGATCTTCTTTGCCATCGCTTGCCAGAAGCTGTGGATCATGGGCCAGGACGTCGATCAGCCCTTTTCGGACATCAACCCGATCGAAGAGTGGTTCTAGACCGGTTCATCGGCTTGGGTCCAAGTTCAGCCGCGCGGGACCAAAATCGTCACTGCAACCATCCCGGTGGGCGTTTCTCGCCGAGCGGAAGCGCCACATCTTTGCCAATTAATAGACCCGCGCCTTTGGCTTGATATACGCGACATCATCCGACAGCGTATATTCGTGAACCGGGCGGTAATCGAGACGGACGCCGCCACCCTTGCCGCCCCAGCCGTCGAACCACGCGACAGTGTGCTTCATCCAGTTCGCATCGTCGCGGTTTGGAAAATCCTCATGCGCGTGGGCGCCGCGGCTTTCCTTGCGGTTGTATGCCGAATGCATCGTCACCGTCGCCTGACTGATCAGATTGTCGAGCTCGAGCGTTTCGACGAGATCGGTGTTCCAGATCAGGCTGCGGTCGGTGACGCCGACGTCATTCATCCGCTGGTATGTCTTGGTCAGCTTTTCCTTGCCTTCCGCCATCAGTTCGTCGGTGCGGAACACCGCGGCGTGCGCCGACATGGCGCGCTGCATTTCGGTGCGGATTTCGGCAGTCGGCGACCCGCCCTTGGCATGACGGAAATGATCGAGGCGGCCGAGCGCCAGATCGGCGCTGTCGGCTGGCAGCGGCTGCTGCGCTGCGCCGGGCTTGATGATGTCGCGCAGGCGATGCCCGGTCGCGCGGCCAAAGACGACGAGGTCGATCAGGCTGTTTGATCCGAGGCGGTTTGCGCCATGGACCGACACGCATGCCGCTTCGCCGACCGCGAACAGGCCGGGCACGACGGTGTCGGGACCCTCCTTGCCAAGCGTGACGACTTCGCCATGATAATTACACGGAATACCGCCCATATTATAATGGACCGTTGGCACGACCGGCAGCGGCTGGCGGGTCAGGTCGACGCCTGCGAAAACCTTGCCGCTTTCGGTGATACCGGGCAGCCGCTCGGCGAGCACCGCGGGATCGATATGGTCGAGGTGCAGGAAGATATGGTCCTTGTGCGGGCCGACGCCGCGGCCTTCGCGGATTTCGAGCGCCATCGATCGCGACACGACGTCACGCGACGCCAGATCCTTCGCCGAAGGGGCATAGCGTTCCATGAACCGCTCGCCTTCCGAGTTGGTCAGATAGCCGCCCTCGCCGCGTGCACCTTCGGTGATCAGCACGCCCGCGCCGTATATGCCGGTCGGGTGGAACTGGACGAACTCCATGTCCTGCAACGGCAGCCCGGCGCGCAGCACCATGCCGCCGCCATCGCCGGTGCAGGTGTGTGCCGAGGTCGCGGTAAAATAGCTGCGGCCATAGCCACCGGTCGCAAGCACGACGGCCTGGCTGCGGAAGCGGTGGATACTTCCGTCGTCCATGCACAGCGCGATCACGCCGCGGCACTCGCCATTTTCCATGATCAGGTCGAGCGCAAAATATTCGACGAAGAAGTCGGCGTCATATTTCAGCGACTGCTGATATAGCGCGTGGAGCATCGCGTGGCCGGTGCGGTCGGCGGCGGCAGCGGTACGCTGGACCGGCGGGCCTTCGCCCATATTCTGCATATGGCCGCCGAAGGGGCGCTGATAGATGGTGCCGTCGGCGTTGCGCGAAAACGGCACGCCAGCGTGTTCAAGCTCATACACCGCCTGCGGCGCTTCGCGGACCATATATTCGATCGCGTCCTGGTCGCCGAGCCAGTCGGAACCCTTGACCGTGTCGTACATGTGCCATTGCCAATGGTCGGGCGAATTGTTGCCGAGGCTGGCGGCGATGCCGCCTTGCGCCGCAACGGTGTGGCTGCGCGTCGGGAATACTTTGGTGATGCAGGCGGTTTTGAGGCCCGCTTCGGCGCTGCCCATTGTCGCGCGCAGACCCGATCCGCCAGCGCCGACGACGACGGTGTCATAGATATGGTCGATGATCTTGTAAGCGTCGGTCATGTCACATGCCCCCCGGGCCGGCCACGACGGGTGCCAGCGCGATCCGGGCGATCGTGAAAATCCCGTAGGCGGCGCCGCCGATGGCGTAGAAATTGAGCAGGACGAGCGCGAGCAGGCGCATCGGCCCGTGCACATAATCCTCGATCAGCACCTGCAAACCGAGCCGAAGATGCCAAAACACACTGACGACCATCAGGATGAGGGCCAGCGCGACCATCGGGTTCGTCGCCCAACGCAGCACCGCGCCATGATCACCGAGTGGCAACCGGATCAGCGACACGAACAGGAAACCGACGAGCAGAATATTGCCGAGCGCAGTCAGCCGCTGCTGCAGCCAGTGCTGCGAACCATGCCCCGACGAGCCAAGCCCGCGAACCTTACCGAGATGCGATCCGTCGCCCATCAGAGTGCTCCCGCCATGATATATAGCCATGTCGCGGCAGTCGCGAACACCCCCGCGGCGATCACGACGGTTGACCACAGCTTGTTGGTCTTGAGCTCATAGCCCGCTCCGGTATCGAGCACGAGGTGACGCAGGCCCGAAAACAGATGCTGGAAAAACGCCCAGGTCAGCCCGATCAGCACGACTTTGCCTAGGATATTGGTGATCTGATGAAACAGGGTGATTTCGGGGCTGGGGTCGTGCCAAATGCACGCAACAAACGCCGCATAAGCCTCCGGCCCCGTGGCGATAGCACCAAGCCACCAAAGGAAAAGGCACGCGCCGACAATCGCCAGCCCGTCGCCACTGGCGCGGTGAAGGATCGAGACCGCCATTGCCGGTCCCCATTTATATACCTGCAAATGCGGCGCGCGCGGGCGCGCATTCGGTTCGTTGCCAGCCATATCAGCCCCGTTTCTGACTCTATCCGGTCGATGGGCGCCGGTTTAGCGCCATGGCTGCGATATGCAATTGCTTAGCGGGCGTAGACGGGAAGAAATCGGCAGCGGTCCCGGTCAGCATCCGCTTGTCTCCGGATAGCGTGCGATCCGCGTGAACACACGTTGGAACCGCCCTGTTCCGGCGGCCAATCGCACCGGCGCATATCGGAGCGTCGCCGCGGCTGGGAGGCACGGTGGGACGGCGAGACAAGCAGCTTGATATGTAGGCGAGAGCCGAGAGGCTCATCTCTGTCCTGACCTTATCGAGGCTTTTTGTGAGGATATGGGCGCCACGCGTCCATGACTTCAGCGTTCCGAACACATGTTCGACGGTTCGTCGCCGGACAAGCATCGCGTCGGGCATTTGATCAAGCCTGGCCTGCATGGCGTTGAGGACGTCCTCATGCTCCCAGCGCTTCAGTCGCTTAGTCTTTTCAGGCGTGCAACGCGGCCTGAGGGTGCAGGGATGGCAAGCGACCAGATTGCGATGAAATCCTGCCATCGGTCTGCAACTTCGACGAAACGGCCCATCTCGATGCGTCCCGCAAAATTGGGGAAATATTAGCATATCCTCGCGTTTTTCCACCGCCTCGCTCGCCTGCCGAAGTCCTTAATGCACATGCGCCAGCTTGTCGGGGTTGCGCATCACATAGATACCAACGACTTTGCCGTCCTCAATCTCCAGCGCGGTGGTTTGAAGCTCGCCATCGGACTCGCGGGTGACGAAGCCCGGCAAGCCGTTGATCGTCCCAGCGTGGACCAGCGTCGAGCCATATTTCCCGAACAGCACCGCGAGGCTGCGGTGCAGTTTCATCACGATTTCAAAACCGAGCACCGGCTCCATCGCCGCCGGTCGCTTGCCGCCGCCGTCGGACCACATGCCGACGTCCGCCGCGAGCAAGGCGCCGAGCGCCGCCATGTCGCCGCTGCGCGAGGCGGCATAGAAGGCGTTGGCGATCCGAAGCCCCTGCTTTTTCTCAAGCTTGAAGCGCGGGCGCGCGTCGCGGACGTGGGTGCGGGCGCGCGCGGCGAGCTGGCGCGTTGCGGCGGGATCGCGGTCGATCGTCGTTGCAACCTCGTCAAACTCGACTCCGAAAACATCGTGGAGCAGGAAGGCGGCGCGTTCGAGCGGCGACAGCCGTTCGAGCGCGATCATCAGCGGCAGGGTGACATCGTCCTCTTCATCCTCTTCAACCAGCGGGTCGGGGAGCCAGGGACCGACATAGGTCTCGCGCTGGTGGCGTGCCGATTTGATCTGGTCAAGGCAAAGCCGGGTTACCGTCCGGCGCAGGAACGCCGCCGGTTCGCGCACCGCACCCCGGTCGGTGCAGAGCCAGCGGATGAAGGCATCCTGCACCACATCCTCGGCGTCGGCGACCGAGCCGAGCATGCGGTAAGCGACGCGCATGAGCAGCGGACGCAGCGGGTCGAAACTGTCCGCTGCGTCCGCCCCGTCATGGCAACCCGGTCGGGTCATCAGGCCGCCTTGGCCGCTGGCTGTTCAAGCCACAGGTCGAACCCGACCGCGATGCGGTTCCAGCCATTGATGATGTTGATCATCAGTGTCAGCTTGACCTGTTCCTCCGCCGTGAAATGCGCTTCGAGCCCGGCTTTCGCAGCGTGTTGCGTGTGGCCTTCGGACAAACGGGTTAAGGCGTCAGTCCACGCCAGCGCGGCGCGTTCGCGAGGTGTATATACGGGGGCTTCGCGCCACGCCGCTAGCAGATAGATGCGCTGCTCGGTCTCGCCCTTGGCGCGCGCTTCGGCGGTGTGCATGTTGATGCAATTGGCACAGGCGTTGAGGATCGAGGCGCGGATCTTCACCAGCTCGATCAGGCTCGCCTCAAGGCTGTCCTGCACCGTAAGGCTGACGCCCATCCACTGTTTCATCAGCTGCGGTGCGGCGGCGAAAGGGTCGTTTACGGTGGTCATGTCATGTCTCCATGCTGGGGTTGCATGGACATGACGAAACAGGATTGGCGGGTGTGACATCGCGCGCGAATAAATTGCGCGGACATCATTGCGAGCGAAGCGAAGGAATAACGAGAATCTCAGAAAAAGCTCATGCTCCCGGCCCCTCATAGGCATCGACGATGCGCCCGACGATCGGGTGGCGGACGACGTCGGCGCTGGTGAAGTAGCTGACGTTGATGCCTTCTACGCCTTCCAGCCGGTTAACGGCATCGGCGAGACCCGATGACGCTGGGATCGGCAGATCGACCTGTTTGGGGTCGCCGCACACGACCATACGGCTATTCACGCCAAACCGGGTCAGGAACATCTTCATCTGCGGGATCGTTGTGTTCTGCGCTTCGTCGAGGATGATGAAGGCGTCGGCGAGCGTCCGCCCGCGCATGAACGCTAGCGGCGCGATCTCGATTTCGCCGCTCGCGATGCGCCGCTCGACCTGTTCTGCGGGCAGGCAGTCGTGGAGCGCGTCGTAGAGTGGACGCAGGTACGGATCGACCTTTTCCTTCATGTCGCCGGGCAGGAAGCCCAATTTCTCGCCCGCCTCGACGGCGGGGCGCGACAGGATCAGGCGCTGGACACTGCCGGTGATCAGCTGCGCGACCGCTTGCGCGACCGCAAGGTAGGTCTTGCCCGTCCCCGCCGGACCGAGCGCGAAAATCACGTCGTCGCGCGCCAGCGCTTTCATATAGGGAACCTGCGACGGCGCCCGCGGTACGATGGTCTTTTTGCGCGTGCGGATCATCACCGTCGGCGCTTCGTCCTTGTCGTGACGGATGATGCCAGCGAGCGTTGGCTGCGCGGACATCGCGATTACGCCGTCGACCATTCCGGCGTCGACCTCCTGCCCCTGTTCGATGCGGTTGTAGAGATCGACAAGCACGTCACGCGCCCGCGCCGCAGCTTCAGCCTCGCCCTCGATCTGCACCCGATTGCCGCGCGCCGAAATATAGACGCCCAGACGGTTCTCAATACCGACCAGGTTGCGGTCGAACTCGCCAAACAAAATGCCCAGTAGCTGCGTTCGCTCAAATTCCGCGGTCAGTCGGACGCGGTCGCCGGGTTCGGCGGGGGTCGAGGCGGTCAGCGGGCGTTTGGACATATGGGCAATTCACCTAAGCTAAGAACGATCCTGTGTACTCCCGCGAAGGCGGGAGTCCATCACCGATAGTTTCAGAATTCGACAGAAGGAGACGGAGTGTGTCTTCGGGGAGACAGCTTCCCTGACTCTAGGCGACCTCTTCCATCAATGCTTCGGCGCCAACGCTGTTTGCACCGGCCGACACGATTTGCACGTCGATCATGTCACCGATCGCGAGGCCCGGGGCGATCACATGCGCCGACTGGAGCCACGGCGTTTTGCCGATCAACTGCCCGTCGAGCTTGCCCTTGCGTTCGAGCAGCAGCCGCGTCGTGCTGCCAACCGATGCCGCATTAAACGCCTGCTGCTGTTCATTGAGCAGCGCTTGCAAGCGCTGGAGGCGATCGTTCATCACCTCCTCTGAAATCTGGTCATCCATTGTCGCCGCGGGGGTGCCGGGGCGGCGCGAATATTTGAAGCTGTACGCCATTGCGTAGCGCGTCTCGTGGATCAGATCGAGCGTCGCCTGAAAATCCGTCTCGGTCTCACCGGGGAAGCCGACGATGAAGTCGCCCGAGATCGCGATGTCGGGGCGCACCGCGCGGACGCGCTCGATGACGCGCAAATAGCGGTCGATACTGTGGCTGCGGTTCATCGCGGCGAGGATGCGGTCGCTGCCTGCCTGCACCGGCAGGTGGAGGAAGGGCATCAGCTTGTCGATCTCGCCATGCGCGGCAATCAGTCCGTCGGTCATGTCGTTGGGGTGGCTGGTGGTGTAGCGGATGCGTTCGAGCCCGTCTTCGCGCGCCAAATCGCGGACCAGGCCGTCGAGGCCGATAACTCTGCCTTTGTCATCCTCGCCGTCCCAGGCGTTGACGTTTTGGCCGAGCAAGGTGATCTCGCGTGCGCCGCCCGCGACCAAGGCACGCGCCTCGGCGATCAGATCGGCAAACGGTCGGCTGATCTCGGCGCCGCGGGTGTAGGGGACGACGCAATAGGTGCAGAATTTGTCGCAGCCTTCCTGCACGGTCAGGAACGCGGTGGGACGTTGCCCCGCGCCGCGGGCCGGTAGCGCGCCAAATTTGCTCATTGCGGGCATGTCGAGATCGACCGCCTTTTCGCCGCGCGCGGCGCGGGCGAGCAGGTCGGGCAGGCGGTGATAGGCTTGCGGGCCAACGACGACATCGACGCTGGGGGCGCGGCGGGCGATTTCGGCGCCCTCGGCCTGCGCAACGCAGCCCGCGACGGCGATCGTTGGGCGGCTGCCATCGGCGCGTTTCAATCGGCCGATGTCCGAATAGACCTTCTCGGCCGCCTTTTCGCGGATGTGACAGGTGTTCAGCACGACCAGGTCGGCGTCGGCACCGTCGTCGGCGGCGACATAGCCTTCGGCACCCAGCATCTCGGCCATGCGCTCGCCGTCGTAGACGTTCATCTGGCAACCGAAGGATTTGACGTGGAAGGTCTTGGCGGTCTTAGGAGAGTCGGATGTCATCGGCGCGCTATAGGCGATGCCGCGGCGCGGCGGAAGCCGCCGCGAGCGCATCGGCGATGGCAGCGCGCGCCGCCTCATTGATCGCCTTGCGGTCGTGCTCGGCCTCATCGGGCAGCGGGTCGAGATAATGGATGGTCAGCGGGATCGGCCGCTTGCGCGCCAGCAGCCGCTTGAAATTGTCGAGCCCCGATTCGGGATCGAGCCAGGCAATATCGTTTGCCTGCGAACCATAATCGAGAAGCACCGGCTGGACTTGCAATTTGGGCGGGGTCGGGATGATCGCCTGGAACAGCGAGGCGC
>MTKY01051822.1_pt1 | contig 18455 bp, 13 predicted proteins | sample 1042731 | NCBI WGS metagenome assembly MTKY01 (sample SAMN06212206, study PRJNA360538) | anaerobic digester metagenome | biome: Wastewater treatment plant; material: sludge; isolation source: anaerobic digester fed with sludge from wastewater treatment plant | place: Denmark: WWTP Soeholt ... | reverse complement strand
AACCTGGTGCGCTTGGGTGCGCGGGTCGTCGACTACCTGCCCAACTGCTACGGCGCCCGACGCGACGCGTTCAATACCGGTGACGTCACCGACCGCATCGAGGTCTCCTGGCGCCTCGACGTCACCGTCGGCGGCGAGTGGGTGCAGCCCGCCGGCCGCGACGGCATCGCGGTGCCCTCCGACTACCAGCGTCTGCGTGCCGACGATCCTGCACGCGCCGACCACGTCCGCAGCGACGTCGGCGCGGCATTCGCATCGCTGTTCGCCGAAGGTGGCACGATCGCCGGGCTGTGCCGGCTCGACGACGGAGTCGCCTACATCGTCGCCGCGGTCGGTGCGCCGTGAGGCTCGAACACGTCGAACTGGTGCGGGTGGCGATGCCCTTGGTGCGGCCGTTCCGCACCTCGTTCGGCGTGCAGCACACACGCGACGTGCTACTGGTGCACGTGCTCACCGACGTGGGGGAGGGCTGGGGCGAGTGCGCCGCGCATGCCGAGCCGTTCTACAACGAGGAGTTCACCGAGTCGGCGATGATCGTGCTGCAACGCTGGCTCGTGCCTGCCGTCGGCGCGCTCGAAGATCTCGGCGGGGAGGCGGTGGGGCCCGCGACACTCGTCGTCAAGGGCTACCGGGCGGCGAAGGCCGGCCTGGAGATGGCCGTGCTCGACGCGCAGCTCCGTGCCACCGGTATGGCGCTCGCGCAGCACCTCGGCGGCACCCGCGACGCGATCGACGTCGGCGTCTCGGTGGGCATCACGCCCACCGTGGACGACCTCGTCGAGCAGGTCGCGGGCTACGTCGCCGACGGCTACCGGCGGGTGAAGCTGAAGATCATGCCCGGCTGGGACGTCGCACCGCTGCGAGCAGTGCGTGCAGCGTTCCCCGACCTCGCCCTGCAGGTGGACGCCAACGCCGGGTACACCGCCGACGCCCTCGATCTGCTCGTGTCGCTCGACGAGTTCCGCCTGCTGATGATCGAGCAGCCGTTCGCACCCGAGGAGTTGGCGTTGCATGCCGAGCTGGCCCGGCGCAGCACCACACCGCTGTGCCTCGACGAGTCGATCCTCTCCACGACCCATGCGCTGATGGCACTCGACATGGGTGCGTGCGCCATCGTCAACATCAAGGTCGGCCGAGTCGGCGGGGTGCTGGAGGCCGTGCGCCTCCACGACGCCTGCGCTGCCCGGGGCGTGCCGGTGTGGTGTGGCGGCATGTTGGAGACCGGGGTGGGTCGCGCCGCCAACGTCGCGCTCGCCTCGCTGCCCGGCTTCACCTTCCCCGCCGACATCTCCGCCAGCGACCGCTACTGGCAGCGCGACATCACCGAGCCGTTCGTGTTGCGGGGCTCCACCATCGCCGTGCCGCGTGGGCCGGGCCTCGGGGTCGCCGTCGACGAGGGCGCGCTGGCCGCCTTGGGAGCGGTGCGTACCTCGATACCGCTAGCTTTCCGGGCGGCGCCTGAACCCCCCGACGCCAGGAGCAGACCATGACCGCAGCAAAGCCACCTCGCAAGCGCGGGGCGAGAGCGGAGATCCCGATCACCGCCGAAGCGATCGTCGACGCGGCGTTCCACATGATCGACGAGCGGGGTAACACCGGCTTCAGCATGCGCGCACTCGCCCTCGAACTCGGCGTCTTCCCTGCCACCCTCTACTGGCACGTGGGCGACCGTGCGCGGCTGCTGGGCCTCGTCGAGGAACGTTGGATCCGCACGGTCGAGACGCCCGATGACATCGACGATTTCGGCGAGTGGACCCTCGAGCTCGGTCGTCGCTACCGGCGCGCGGCGCATCGCCATCCGAACATCGCCCGGCTGCTCACCGTGGAACGCGCGCGCAACACCGACAACCTCACCATCCCCGATGCAATCGTCGGCAAGCTGGCAGCGTTGGGCCTGGGTACCGATCTCGTGCACGCCTACAACGCGCTGATGGGTGCGGTGCAGGGCTTCGTGGTGCTCGAGTTGGCGCTCATCGCCGAACCGGGGGAGCAGGCGGTCGCTGCTGCCGAAGAGGACCTCAGGGCGCTCGACCGGGCACGCTTCCCCAACGTCACCCAACACTTCGACGAACTGGCGAATCAAGCGTTCTCGGTCCGGTGGAGCGATGCCTCGCAACAGCCGCTCGACGAGTCGTTCGAATTCATGTTGAAGTTGCTGCTCGACGGCCTGGCTGTGCGCTCCCCGAAGCTGTTCTCGGGCAGATGACCCACGAGCTGCTCGAAGCCGCTGCGGCCCTGCAACCGCAGACGGCGGCACTGCGTCGGCAGCTGCACCGGCAGCCGGAGCTCGGTCTGCACACCCCGAACACACGCGCCGCGGTGCTGGCGGCACTCGACGGTCTGGCGCTCGACATCACGCTGCACGAGACCACGTCGGGCATCGCCGCGCTGCTCACCGGTGCCCATCCGGGCCCCACGGTGCTCCTGCGCGGCGACATGGACGCACTGCCGCTGCAGGAGGACACCGGCGAGTCGTGCACCTCGGAGCTCGACGGCGCGATGCATGCGTGTGGCCACGATGGTCACACCGCCATGCTGGCCGGTGCGGCTCACCTGCTGGCCGATCGTCGCCGCGAACTTGCCGGACGCGTGCTGTTCATGTTCCAGCCCGGCGAGGAGAACGGTTCGCGCGGTGCGCTGCACATGCTCGACGAAGGTCTGCTCGACGTGCCGGTGCATGCCGTCGACGGCAGTGCCTCGCCCGTGGTCGCTGCGTACGCCCTGCACCTCACGCCCAACGCGCCGACGGGTGCCGTCGTCAGCAAGCCAGGGCCGTTGATGGCCTCCAGCGATCGCATCACCATCACGGTCACCGGTCGCGGCGGTCACGCCAGTGATCCGTCGCGAGCCCTCGACCCCATCCCCGTTGCATGCGAGGTCGTGCAAGCGCTGCAGACGATGGTCACCCGCACCATCGACGTGTTCGACCCCGGCATCGTCACGATCGGTCGAATCGCTGCCGGCACCACCAGCAACGTGATCCCGGAGACGGCGGTCATCGAGGGCACCGTGCGCGCCGTCAGCCGCTCTACGCGGCAGCGGTTGCACGACGGGGTGCGACGGGTTGCCGAAGGTGTCGCATCCGCCCACGGCGTGGGTGTCGAGGTGGAGCTCGGCCTCGGCTACGGCGTCACCATCAACGATGTCGATGTCGCCGACGGTGCCCTCGCCGCGGCCGCCGAGCTCGTGGGCGCGGCGCAGACGGTTCGCTTGGCGCACCCCACGATGGGGGCCGAGGACTTCAGCTACGTGGTCGACCGCGTGCCCGGAGCGATGCTCTTCCTCGGCTGCACCCCACACGAGCAGAACTACCTCACTGCGGCCACCAACCACTCGAACAGAGTGGTGCACGACGAGGCGGCGCTGCCGGTGGGTGTTGCGCTGCACGCAGCCCTCGCACTGCGGCACCTCACTGCGGGTTGACGGCCAAGCGTTCGTACTGATCGATGCGGCGGCGCAGCACGTCGAGGCTGCTGCGCCAGAAGGCGATGTCGGACAGGTCGATGCCGAACCGAGTGGCCAGCTCGTGAGCGGTGTCCATGCCCGCGCGCGACAACATCTCGTCGTACTCACCGCGAAACGCTGCGCGGTCCGTCGAGTAGAGGGCGAACAGCCCTAGCCCGAACAACAGCCCGAACGTGTACTGCCAGTTGTAGTAGTGGCTGGTGTAGTAGTGCTGCTTCACAGCCCACATGTACGGGTGGAATGTGTCGTCGCGCACACTGGCCCCGAACGCCTGACGCTGCGCGTGGAGCATCAGTTCGTTGAGCTCGTTGACACCCAGGGTGCGCGTGGCTCGGCGCTCGAACACCGCGGTCTCGAACAGAACACGAGTGTGGATGTCGACGATCGTCTGGGTGGCGCCGCACAGATCGGCGTCGAGCATGGCCAGCCGGCCGGCACCAGTTGCGTGCTGCAGCCCCACGTGCACGAACAACGTCTCGCAGAAGATGCTGGCGGTCTCGGCCAGTGACATCGGCACGTCGCGCTGCATCGCCGTACGGGGCGCCAGGCGCATGTTGTGGTACGCGTGGCCCAGCTCGTGCGCTGTGGTGACTACCTGTTCCAGGGAGCCGGTGAAGGTGAGGTTGATCAGTGAACGATCGGCGAAGAACGGCATGCTCGACGCACCCGTGGCCTTTCCCGGGCGAGGCCGTGCATCGATCCAACGCTCGCTGACTGCCCTGTCGACGATGCCGCCGAGCTCGCCGCCGTACTCGGCGAACGCGATGCGCACGAGGTCGAGGCCTTGTTCCCACGTCCAGTCACTGGCTGCCATCGGCGGTGGGGCCACGAGATCCCACCACGGCAGCCCGCCGGGGTGGCCGTGGCGCGCAGCCTTCGCGAGCACGAACCGGTGGAAGTGGGGCAGCGACTCGACCACGGCGGTGGTCATCGCGTCGTAGGCGCCACGATCGACGACGTTGTTGAACAGCGCCACATCGAGCGCGGATGGCCAACCGCGGCGTCGGTTGAGGGCCAGGGCTTCGCCCTTCACGCCGTTGAGCGCAGCGGCGCACACCGGTGCCACCCGCGGCCACCCGTGCAACTCGGCATGGAACGCCGCCTCGCGGACCGCCTGCCGAGGGTGGGTGGCCAGGCTGCGCGCCTCGCCGATCGACATCTGCCGCACACCGTCGGGCAGCGCCACCTCGACAGTCAGCTGCGACGTGACGGTGGCGTGCAACTGGGTCCAGGCCATCGAGCCGGTGGAGGAGAGCTCGGCGGCGAGGTTCTCCTCCTGCTCCGACATCTGATGGGTGGCGCGAGCGGCCAAGCGGGACAACGGTCCGAGGTGCTCGGCGACAGTGGTGCTCGTGGCCGCCAGTCTCTCGACCCCGACCGACGCGAGCCAGGCCGCAAACCTGGCGTTGAGGCCGCGGGTGCGGCCGATCAGGGCGCCGATGCGGGCGGCGAATCCTTGTGCGACGTCGTCGCCACTGTCGGCACGCGTGTGGGAGTAGACGAACGCCCACAGGGTGCGGCCGAGATCGTTTGCCTCGTTGAGCGCTGCGATCGCGTCGTTGGCTGCCACCGCAGCCCGCTGGGGGTCGAGTGGCACGTTGTCACCGTGTGCGGGTGACGGTACGGAGCGGATGTCGTGGCGATCGAAGAGGTCGGCCAGCGAGTCGCCGTACGACATCAGGCGCTCGAAGTCGGCGAGGAAGGCAGGGGAGTCGAGGCCAGCGTAGAGGTCGGTGACCGACCACGTGGGTGGGTCGGCGTTCACGACACGCCTGCCGGCAGCAGGGCACCCAGGCCGCGCATCGCGGCGACGCGGAATGCGGCGAGATCGTGTGCGGTGGTGAGCTCGTCGTAGATCACGTCGTGTCCTTTGGCGACGGCCACGTCGCGGAAGTGGCGATTCGCAACCAGGTGGCTAACGCCCGGCGACAGCGACAACGGTGCATCCTCCAGGCGGCCGACCTGCTGGTACAACCGAAAGCTGCCCGCAGGTTCCACTGCCAGCCTGCGGGCCAGCCACTCGGGCGTGTCGTCGCGTTCGCAGCCATACCAGTAGCTTCCCGAGACCGATAGCACGTTGCCGATCGCGCCCGGCTGCTCCATCGCCGTGTAGGTCGCCGCCAAGCCGCCGAGGCTGGCGCCGCCGAGCACGGTGGCCGTGGGTGACGGGTCGACCCTGTAGTCGGCGCGCAGGTGCGGTAGCAGTTCGTCGAGCAACATCCGCGCGTGCGCCGGGTTGCAGCTCAGCTCGAGCACGCGGTCGGCAAGCCCGCCGGAGTCATGCGCCTGGTGCACGAACGCCACCACCGGGGCGGCGATGGCCCGGTGCGCGATCGCCGCGTCGAGGGCGCGAGGCATCTCGCCGAGGGTGATCCACGACGGCCCGTCGAGCAGCACCACCAGTGGATGGTGCAGGGTCTGCTCGGAGTAGCCCGGTGGCAGGTACACGGTCACGTCGCGTGTGTCGCCGAGGGCGATGGACGCGAGCTCGAAGCGCTCCTCGGTGCCGCGAGGGCTCTGGTGGGGCCGGAACCAGGATGTCTCCGCAGGTTCGCCGAGGCTGAGGATCGACTCCCATTGCTCGGGCGCTGCCTCGAGACCGAACAGTACGGCGAGCGGTCGGATCCGTGAGGGGTTGGACGGGTCGGCGAAGGACTGCTGTTGTGCCTGGATCATCAGACGCTGCCAGCCGTCGTCGTCGAGCTGACCCGCCCCGAGGAACGGATCGTCGAGGACGAAGCGGTAGCTGACCAACGCGTCGGCCGGGCTTTCCACGGTGGCCACCCACACCGGTGACGTGGCGATGCGCTGCATCTCGACCGGCCGCCCGTCATGGCTGGCGAGGCCGCACTGCAACGACACCGACTCGGCCTCGCCGATCCACACGAACGTGAGCTCGACGGTACCGTCGGCCAGTACGCGGCGCAGCGGACCGCCGGCCTCGACGAGCGCTGCCCGGAGTCCGGCGACCGCCGTCGTCGAGTTCGGGTCGGCGATGAGCTCGACAAGCTGGGGATGCACCGGGTCTCCGATCGTGACGTTGCGCGGCATGTCTTGTACGCCGTGCAAGAATAGCACCATGACAACACCCTGGCCGCCGCTCGCCGAACTCGCCACACAGGTCCGCACCGGTCGTGTGTCGTCACGCGAACTGGTCGCCGAGGCGCTCGCGCGCATCGAGCGTGTCGACCCCGAAGTGCACGCCTGGGTGACCGTCGACGCCGAACGGGCTTTCGCGGAGGCGACGCGCATCGACGAGATGGTCGCCGCCGGCGGCGACCCCGGCCTGCTGGCAGGCATCCCCATCGGCGTCAAGGATCTGGAGCACGCCACGGGTTTCGTCACCACCAATGGCTCGTTGCTGCACGCCGGTGACCCGCCGGCCACCTCCGACTCCGTGCTCGTGGCCCGCCTGCGTGCTGCCGGCTGCGTGGTGCTGGGCAAGCTGAACACGCCCGAGTTCGGCTTCTCCGCCGACACCACCAACGCGGTGGCCGGTTCCACCCACAACCCGTGGAGCCTCGGCCGATCCCCGGGCGGGTCCTCGGGCGGATCGGCCTCGGCGCTCGCCAGCGGAATGGTGCCGCTGGCCACCGGTGGCGACTCCGGCGGGTCCATCCGCATTCCCGCCGCGTTGTGCGGGCTGCCCGGCTTCAAGCCCAGCAACGGCCGAGTTCCGGTGGGCGGTCCCACTCCGCCCGGGAACGGCTGGCTGGGCGTGCGATCCGTCATGGCCACCACCGTCGCCGACACCGTGCACGCGCTCGGCGTCGTGGTCGGCCACGACCCCACCGACCTGATCGGGCTTCCCACCCCCGCTCCCGCCTGGCTCGTCGGCCTCGAGCCGGAACTGCCCACTCGTGTCATCTGGTCGCCGGCCCCCGGTTGGCCGGTCGACGACGAGATCGCGGCCGTGTGCGCAGCGGCGATCGAGCGACTGGCCGCCGTCGGCGTGGAGGTGATCGAAGCCGATCGCTTCGTCTCCGGAGTCCCGTTGTTCGACTACTTCAACGCCGCCACAGTCTTCCAGCAGCGACTGCACGGCCATCGCCGCGACACGCCGGAGTGGGCGCTCCTCGACGAGGGCATCCGCAGCCAGATCGACCACGCCGACCGTCATGTCACGGCCGCAGGGTTCGCGACCGCGCTCGACTCCGCGCACCTGCACAACTACGAGCTCGAAGGACTGTTCCGGGACGCGCCCCTGCTGCTGTGCCCCACCGTGGCCGGGCAGACCGCTCGCTGCGCCGGCCAGGGAACGGTCAACGGCGAGGAGACCATCTTCTGGGCGCCGTTCACCCAATTGTTCAACCTCACCAAGCACCCGGTTGGGTCGATGCCGTGCGGCTTCACCGGCGACAGCATGCCGGTGGGGATGCAGATGATCGGGTCGCAGCACGACGATCTGACGGTGCTGCGCACGATGCTGGCGTGGGAAGCACTGTTCGCGCACGATCGGCAGCCGCAGGTGCGTGCCTGACCGGTGAGGCCGCAGTCGTCAGATCGCGCCCAGGTTGCGGGCTTGACGCTTCTGGATGGCGTCGCCGATGAGGGTGAGCGCGAGCACCGTGAGGAACAGCGCGCCACCCGGCACGAGCACCGGGTACAGGCTCTCGTCAAGCTTCGGCTTGCCGGCTGCGATCATCGATCCCCACGTGGGCTGCGGCGGTGCGACCGACAGGTTGAGGTACGCCAGACCGCCTTCGGCGACGACGGCGCCGGCGACGGCGATGATCATCATCGCCATCAGTGTGGGTACCACGTTGGGCATGATCTCGCGCCGCACGACGCGGGCGTTGGTGGCCCCCAGCGACTGTGCTGCCAGCACGAAGTCGCGGCTGGCGACGCTGAGCGTGATGGCACGCACGATGCGGATGGTGGGGCCGAGGTAGATGAGCGCGATCACCAGCACCACCGTGGTGAGGCCGCGCGACTCGGTGAGCGCGACGATCGAGGCCGCGAGGAGCAGCGTGGGGAAGGCCATCAGCACGTCGGCCCCGAACAGGGTGATCGTCTCGACCCGCCGCTTGTAGTACCCGGCCAACAAGCCGATCAGGCCCCCCACGAGCGAGGAGAGCAGCACCGCCGCCAACCCGACCACGATGGAGACGCGGGCGCCGTAGATCGTGCGGGACAACAGGTCTCGGCCGAGCTGGTCGGTGCCCAGCCAGTTCTGGCTGGTCGGTACCGAGAGAGGGACGCCTGCACGGGTGTCGGCAGGATCGTACAGCGGCAGCATGTTCGCGAACAGGGCTGCACCCGCCAGGACCACGAGCCACGCGATGGCGATCCAGACGACGACGCCCAGCCGCTTGCGAGGCAGCGGACCGGAGGGGACGCCACCCGCGATGACTGCATGACCGGAGGCGGTGAGTGCGGCCGTCATGCCGGGCGCCCCAGCCGGATGCGAGGGTCGATGACGACATGGAGCATGTCGGCCACGAAGTTGACGAGGACGAAACCGACGGTCAGGACGACGACCGCACCCTGCAGAGCCATGAAGTCGCGGTTGTTGATGGCATCGATCGTGTACCGGCCCAGGCCCGGGAGGGCGAAGATGGTCTCGACCAGGACGGTGCCACCGATCAGCCGGCCGACCGAGACGCCGGTGAGCGTCACCAGACCGATCGAGGCCGGGCGGAGCGCGTGATGGAACACGATCCGTGAGGTGGAGTTGCCCTTCGCCCGCGCGTACCAGATGTACTCCTGGTCGAACGTGGAGATCAGGTCGGTGCGCAGGACGCGTGCGTAGAGCGCCACCTGCTCGAGCGCCAGCGCGATCGCCGGAAGGAGGAGCGATTGCAGGTTGCCCAGCGGGTCGTCGGTGAACGGTACGTAGCCGGTGGTGTCGAACCACCCGAGCTTCACGGCGAAGACCGCCATCAGGGTGAGCGCGACGAGGTAGCCGGGTGTCGCCAGCATCGCCAACTGGATCCCGCCCAGGATGCGGTCGAGCCAGGAGCCGGGCCGCAGCGCGCCGAAGATCGCCATCGGTATCGCCAGCATGAGGGCGATCAACTGCGAGAGCGCGACCAGTTGCAGGGTGACCCCCATGCGCTGGCCGAGCGCCTCCGCAACGGGTTGGCGCGTTCGGTACGACGACCCGAGGTCGCCCTGTACCGCGTCGCCCAACCACTGCACGTAGCGAACGGGGAGTGGGTCGTCGAGGTGAAGGTCCTCACGGACAGCTGCGCGATCGGCTTCGGAGGCATTGGCCCCGAGCATGTTGGTGACCAGGTCGCCCGGGAGCAGGCTGATCATCGAGAACGAGGCGAACGTGACCGCCAGGAGCACTGCGACGAGCCGGAGCAACCGTGAGGTCACTGCCCTCACGGTTGCTCCCCGCTGCGTCGGCGGCACGTGCTCGTCATTGCTCGAGCCACACGTCCTTCAGGAAGAACTGCCCGCCGGTGACCGGCTGCCCGGAGGTGCCGTCGGGGAGCAGGAAGTCGGCCATGCCGTGGAGCGCGGCGCCGGTCATCACTCCGAACTGGTTGCTGCCCGTCCAGATGAAGGGCACGGCGTCGCCGAGCTCCTTCTGCACGATGGCGTACTGCTCCTTGCGGGCCTCGGGATCGCTGAGTGCACGCCCGGCGTCGAGCGCGGCGTCCATCGTGGGGGAGTTGAAGCCGGAGAAGTTGAGGCCCGTGCCGGAGTGGAAGTCGGCGTAGTCGTCGTCGGGGTCGCCGCCGCCGATGCCGCCCCACAGGATGACCTGGTAGTTGCCTGCCACCACTGCGTCGATGTTCTCACCCTGCGCTCGCGACACGATGTTGGCCGTCACGCCGATCTCGGACCACATCGACTGGAACAGCTCCTGGTAGCTGGTGATGAACGGGTCCTGGCCGCCGGCGAAGTCGAACTCGACCGGGCCGATCTCGGCCGCGTACTCGTCGATGAGGGCCTTGGCGCCCTCCAGGTCGTAGTCGGGGTAGTTCGACTTCGTGAACCAGAACGAGCTGTCGGCATAGGGCCCGCTCATCGGCTGCTTCACACCCTCGGCGTCGAGGTAGTCGTAGAGGCGGGGGATGTCGACCGACATGGCCAGCGCACGCCGCACCCGTACGTCGTCGAGGGGAGGAGCGAGCGTGTTCATCATCACCACGTCGGGCTCGCTGGGTGCACCGATGGTGACCGTCAACTCGCCGGCTTCCTGCTGGGCGAGGTAGTCGGTGATCTCGCTGGAGGAGCCGGTGTAGTAGACGTCGATGTCGCCGGCATCGAAGGCGGCCTTGCGGCTGGTCGAGTCGGGGATCGGCTTGAACGTGACCTGGTCGAGATACGCCGGGGTCTGCCAGTAGTCGTCGTTGCGGGCGACCGTGAGGTGGTCGTCGGGCACCCATTCGACGAACTTGAACGGGCCGGTGCCGATCGGGTTCCGGCCGCCGTCGGGGGAGGCGAGCATGGCCGGCGCCGCGATGTACCCGACCTGGGCGCCGATGTTGCCGGTGAGCACGTTGGGGAACGTGCTCCAGGCGGCGCTCATCGTGAGCTCGAGCGTGAGCTCGTCGGCGACGTTCATCGAGGCCACCAGCGCCAACTGGTCCTTGTAGGAGGGGCTGGCCTGCACTGCCTCGAAGTTCACGCGCACAGCGTCGGCGTTCAGCGGCTCGCCGTTGTGGAACACGATGCCCGGGCGCAAGGTGATGGTCCAGACGGTGGCGTCGCCGTTGGGGGTGATGGCCTCGGCCAGGTACGGCACCACCTTGCCGGCGGAGTCGAAGGTGGCGAGCGTGTCGAAGACAGCCTTGGCCACGTTGTGGCCGCCGTTGGCCCACGGGTCGGCGGTGGGGTTGTAGCCGCTGGACTCGCCGTCGATGCCCACGACGATGCTGCCGCCACTGACCGGCACGACCTCCGGGTTGGTGGTGGTGGGTGCATTGGTGAGCACCGGCGCGTCGGTGACGGGCGTGGTCTCGCCGGTGGCGGCGCTGTCGACGGGTGTGGGTGCTTGCGTGGACGACGACGGGTCGTTGCCCCCACAGGCAGCGGCGAGCGCGGCCACCAGCGTGAGCGCTGCTATGCGGCGCAACGGACCCTTTGAACGGATACCCATGGTTCTCCCCCTAGATCACTGAACTGCGGACATTATTGCACGATGTACAAGAGCGGTGAACATGTTCACTCGACGACTCTCACGGCCGTGAGGATCACCACGTCGCCCTGGTGGACGGACAGCTCCTGGGCCGTGCCGTCGGGGCCGAACGAGACTCGGGTCTCGAACGGGCCCGCCTGGTTGAAGAGCACGCCGTCGGTGTCGCAGAACGACTCCTGCACCCCGAAGCGCAGGCCGGGGATTTCGCTGAACATGCGCCCGTCCTCCACCCACGTGCGGAGCAGTGGCAGTTCGATGCCGCTGACGATCCGGTACGAGCCCACGTACGCCTGCATCTCCTGCTCGGTGAGCTGGCGCAGGTGCTTGGGCGCCGGCATGTAGCCGGGCCATTCGTACACGTCGGCGAGCGCGTTGAGGATCTCGCGGAACAGGAAGATGCCCGACGTGGCGTTGGTGAGCACCACGCCCCCGTCGCCCGACTCGAGGAAGCAGTCGGTCTCGGACTGGTAGCCGTCGTTCGAGCCGCCGTGGTTGATGCGCAGTGTGGAACCGCTGCCGAGCACGTGAAAGCCGAGGCCGAAGCTGCCCAGGTCGTGCCGCGTCATCATCTCCACCGCCAGCGACCTGCCGAGGATCGCACCGGGCTCGCCGTGGTACGCCGCGCGGGCGCCGAGCAGGAAGGTGGCGTAGTCGCGGGCGGTGCTGAACATGCCGCCGGCCCCCATCTCGCCGGAGATCATCCACCCGCCGACGGCCGGCCTGCCGTCGTCGCCGTGGCCCGACGCGACGTCGCCGTGGAACTCGGTGGGCAACGGGTGACGGAAGGTTGACCGGGTCATGCCCAACGGGGCGAACACGAACTCGTTTGCGATCTCGGCGAAGCTGCGGCCGAGCGTGTCTTCGAGTGCCATCTGGGCGAGGATGAAGCCGCCGCCGGAGTAGCGATCGGTGCCGTCGTAGGCCTTGTCGACCACCACCGGCGCCTGGGTGGAAGGAGGGTGGCCCTCGAGCAGGTCGAGCAGGTCGGGCACCGGCCTGCCGTCGCGAGGAACGACACCCCAGCCGTTCACGGTCAGCCCGGCGGTGTGGCTGAGCATGTGGCGCAGGGTGACCGGGGTGGCGGCGGTGAAGTCGTTGGCGGGCACCTGCCAACGGCGCAGGTAACGGTTCACGTCGGTGTCGAGGTCGAGCACGCCTCGCTCCACCTGTTGCAGCACCATCAGCGCGGTCACCGGCTTGCTGCACGAGGCGACCATGAAGATCGTGTCGGGGCCGCAGCGCTCGGGGCGGTCGGCCTCGCGCACACCGAACCCGTCGACCCAGTCGATGCGGCCGTCCTTCAGCGCTGCCACGCCGACCCCCGGGCAGCCGTAGTGTGCGAGTCGTTCGTCGATCGGCCAGCTGACCGGCTGATCGGCGATGCGCATGATGGGCAGCAGACCGCTGGCAACGGCCCGCTGCCGGTCGGTCGAGTTCGACGTGATGCCCATCCTGGTCTCCTGGTCGTGCCGGTGTGGCTAGTGTTGCACACCGTACAAGAGACGCGATCACAGGCTGCGCCCGAGGAGACACGATGACGTTGAAGCTCGACACCATTCGGGAGCAATTCCCTGCGCTGGCGCTGCACGATGACGGCAGACAGCGGGTCTACTTCGACAACCCGGCGGGTACGCAGGTGCCACACCAGGTGCTCGACCGGATGCGCGCAGCGATGGTGCAGTGCAACGCGAACATGCACGGCCACTTCCGCACCTCACGCGAGGCCACCGAGTTGTCGCACCAGGCGCATGTCGCGATGGCCGACTTCTTCAACGCCTCGTCCGAGCAGGAGGTCGTGTTCGGGCCGAACATGACGTCGCTCACGTTCATGATGGCCCGCGTACTCGGGCCCACGTTCCGGCCCGGCGACGAGCTCATCTCCACCCACATGGAGCACGACGGCAACAGCACACCGTGGCGTCGCATGGCGGAGGATCACGGCCTGGTGGTGAAGACGCTCTCCTTCGATCGCACCACGTACGAGTTCGATCTCGACGAGCTCGACTCGCTCATCACCGATCGCACGCGATTCGCGGCACTGAACTACTCCAGCAACATCCTCGGCACGATCAACCCGATCAAGGAGATGTGCCGTCGCCTGCGGGCCGCCGGCGCGCTCACCTATGTCGATGCGGTGCAGTACGCGCCGCACGGCCCGATCGACGTGCAGGATCTCGGCTGCGACTTCCTGGTCGCCTCCGCCTACAAGTTCTACGGTCCCCATCAGGGTGTGCTCTGGGGTCGTGAAGAACTGCTGCAGTCGCTGCCCGCCTACAAGCTGCGGGTGGTGCCCGACCTGCCGCCGGGCAAGTTCGAGACCGGCACCCAATCGTTGGAAGGGCAGGCCGGCACCATCGGTGCGCTCGAGTACCTGCAGTGGCTGGGCACGACGATGGGCGGGGCGCACATGCCCACCGGCGGCGGCCAGCGCCCGCGCACCCGCGAGATCCACGGCGCCCTCAGCGCTATGGCCGACTACGAACACGCACTCAGCGGCCGGCTGATCGAGGGCCTGCAGAGCCTCGACGGCGTCGAGGTGCGCGGCATCGTCGACCCCGCCGCCTTCGCCCGCCGGGTGCCGACGGTGTCGATGACCAAACCCGGTCTGGTGCCGGCCGAGCTGGCCACCTTCCTCGACGGCCACGGCGTCTACGTGTGGGACGGTCACTCCTATGCGTTGCCGGTGATCGAGTGGCTCGGTCTACGCGACCTCGGTGGTGTGGTACGCATCGGCCCAACGCACTACAACACCATCGAGGAGGTCGACATCGTGCTGGAGCTGATCGGCCACTTCCTGGAGCGGTCATGACTGCCGCCGTGCTCGCCGAGGCCTGGCACCTGCATCACGTCATGATGACGATCGAGCTCGGTGACGACTTGGTGGTCGTCGACACCACGTCGCACTTCGCACGCATGCTCGGGGGCACCGCCGAAGAGGTGACGCTGGACGGTCGCGGCCTGGAGCTGCTGGCACTCAGCGTCGATGGCGACGACATCGACCTGGCGACTGTCCAACGCGACGATCGGTCGCTGCGCATTCACCTCGGGCCCGGCGACGAGCACGTCGTGTCGTATCGGGTTTCGTCCGCGCCGGGCGGCCCCAATGACGAAGGGTTCACCTCTCGCCCCACGCTGCTCAGCACGAACTGTGAGCCCACCGGCTTTCGGCGCATCACGTACTTCCTCGATCGGCCCGGGAACCGCGCCACGTATGACGTCACCCTCGTGGGCGACCCGGTTCGCTACCCGACGATGCTGTGCAACGGCGATCTGGTCGGCAGCGGCGTTCTCGTCGACGGCCGTGCCTGGGCTCGCTTCGTCGACCCTGTGCCGAAGCCCTCGTACTTGTTCGCCGTCGTGGCGGGGCTGCTGCAATCAGCTTCTGCGCGCTACACCACGTCGTCGGGTCGGCAACTCGAATTGAGAGTCGCCGCGCCGCCCGAACAGACCGGCGGCGCGACGTACGCCTTGGAGACGATGGCGCAGGTCATCGCATTCGACGAGGCACACGGTGGCATCGAACACGATCTCGATGTGCTGACCTTCGTGTCGATTCCTGGCTACCCCGACGCAACCGAATACCACGGCCTGATGTTCTTCGAGTCGGCGGTGCTGATGGTGGACACCCGCGGTTACGTCGACGACGACTTGCTCGGCATCGTCGCCAACGTCGCTCACGAGTACGGTCATCACGTTCGCGGCAACAGGGTCACTGTCCGCTCGTGGGACCAGCTGGCCTTGAAGGAAGGCCTCACCGTGCTGACGGCACAGAACGACTTCCGACGGCACCTGCTCGGCCCTGTAGGCCGGGTGCTCGACGTGCTCGACCTGCGCCGGCTGCAGTTCCCCGAGGAGGTCACCATCGGTGCGCCGGTGCTGCGCGGCGAGGTGGCCGACCCACATCAGCTGTACACGCGCACCACCTACCTCAAGGCAGCGGAGATCTTCGGCATGATCCGCACCGTCATGGGGCCGAAGCTGTGGAGCGAGGTGTTCGGCAAGTTCGTGCAGCGGCACGACCTGAGCGCTGCAGGGGTCGACGACTTCGTCTCGCTCGCACAGGAGGTTGCGCCGGTGCTGGCCGACGACCTCGAGGGCATCGCTCGCTGGTTCCACCTCGCGGGCAGGCCGTCGATCACCATCGCCACCTCGCACTTCCCAGGATCGGTCGAGATCGCCGTGGAACGCACCGACGAGCTCACCGATGATCCGCCAGTTGCGATTCCGATCGTGCTCGGCTTTCGCGACGAGACCGGCGCCCCGACGCCGGTGGAGATCGCGGGCACGACGTCAACCACTCATCTGGTGCTGGTGGGCAGTCGTGAGCAGCATGTAGTCGCGCAGTGCGACCGCCCGGTCATCGTGTCAGCACTTCGCGGCTACTCCGCGCCGGTCGATCTCCGCATGAGCGTCCTTGCGGCCGATCTCGCCACCTTGATGGCCTACGACGACGACGCGTACACCCGCTGGTGGGCGTCGCAGGAGCTGATGATCCGGGTAGTGGATGCCCATCGGGCGGGCAATTCGAGCGAAGCCGAGCACGCAGTGGGTGCGCTCGTCGGTGGCCTGCGTCAAGTGATTCGCGACGAGCGCGACCCAGCGCTGGTCGCGCAGTTGCTGGCCCCGCCTGACGAGTTCGCCCTGGGCGACCGCGAGCCGCTCATCGACGTCGACGGTGTCGCTCGCGGTCTCGGCCACCTGCGCCGCGAGGTCGGTGCGGCTCTGCACAGTGAGCTGTTGGCCCTGATCGGAGCGCAGGCAAGCCTCGACCACGCCGCCACGACGCCGGCCGGCATTGCTTCGCGAATGCTGTGGGAACCCGTGCTCGGCTACCTCCTCGCCGCCGGTTCGGTCCAGGGAGTTGCGGCAGCCGAGCGCGAGTTGGCCTCTCCGAACGCCACGCGCGCTGTGCGAGCGCTCACCCAGTTGGCGCACCGCGACGACTTGCCTCTCGACGAGTACCTGACCTTCACCCGTCTGCGGTGGGCCGGCGCCCCCAAGCTGATCGACCGGTGGCTGCGCGCACAGACCGGTGCGCGCCGAGCCGACACCATCGAGCGTGTGTCTCGGCTGGCCGCGAGCGACTTGTACGACCGCCACGACCGCGCCCGGGTAATGGCCATCTGGTTCCCGTTCTGCACGCGCAATCGCAGCGTGTTCCACCACGCGTCGGGCGCGGGCTACCGGTTGTTCGTCGACGAGGTGAGTGTGCTGATGCCCCTCAACCCAGGGCTTGTCGTGCGGCTCGTCGGCGACCTGCTGCAGTTCCATCGCTTCGACGAGCACCGCCGCGAGTTGATGCGTGCAGAGCTCAGCCGCATGGCAGGGATGCCCGGCATGCCCGACTTCGCCGTCGGCCTCGTGCGTCAGCTGCTCGCCCACTGAGCGGCCACGTCTGGTCGCGTGAATTCGACATCGGGTGTGGAGTCGCGCCGACCGGTCGCTCGGATTCGGTGCGCCGAGCTGGCTACTGGTGACGGACGCCTTGGCGGGTCAACTCGCGCTGCACCGCGCCGATGTCGACGTCGGCCAACTCGCGCGCGGAGTGCAGCGACAGCGCTGCGGCCACGCCGGCGCCCTGGCCCAGCACTGCGCAGCACGCCATGTTGCGGGTTGCCGCGTGGGAGATGCGGTCGCCGCCCGACGAGCGGCCCGGCACCAGCAGGTTGCGCACGCCTTTGGGCAGCACGTTGCGGTAGGGCAGCTGCATGTAGCGGCCGGTGGTGGGCAGGATGAGGATGCCGTAGCCGTCGATGAACTCGGGGTAGATGCCGATGCTGTCGTGGAACCTGGCCTGCTCGCGCACATCGGTCTCCGTCATGTTGTAGACGGCGTCGATCTTGCGAGTGTCGCGAACGCCGAGCGTCATGCCGAAGTTGCGCAGTCGAGCACCCTCGCAGCCCGGCGTGTAGCGCCGCAGCGCCTCGATGGCCAGCAGCGCCTGCCGGCGGCCTTCGACCTCTCCTCGCGTCAGGTCGTCGGGGTCGGTGCCGTCGATGCCGTCGAGGTGCACGAGGAGGTTCATGTAGGTGAGCTCGCCGGTGTCGTGCATCGCCCCCACGTGCCGGCGATGGTGCTGAGGTGCGGCGGCAGCAGAAGACCGTCGTCGATGGCCTGCTGGAACGGCTTCTTCAGGAACGGCGAGAACATGCCGTCTTCCTTGCCGCTGGTCTCGATGTTCCACTCGCCGCCGCCGCCCCAGTCCTGGTACGTCTGCGGGTCGGCGGCGATGCCGGCCATGAACGCCTGCTTGTCGACGCCGGCGAGGTGGAACATCACCGACGCCGCCATCATCTGCTCGCGAGGCGTGTGATGAGTGGGGGCGCCGGCACGGAACGCCACGTCGGCGTCGCCGGTGGCGTCGATCACCCGGCGGGCGCGGATCGCCTCGCGCCCCGCCTTCGACTCGGTGATGATGCCGACCACAGCGTCGCCATCCATGATCGGTGCGGCGAACGAGCGGTGCAGCATGCCGTTGATGCCGGCTTCCTCGACCAGGCGGTCGGCCACCAGCTTGAAGCCCTCCGAATCGAGCTCGTACGACTGCGACTGGCTCTCCTGCACGGCGGCACCCATCTCGAAGGCGCGCGTCTCGAACTCGCGGCCGATGCCGTCGGCCTCGACGGTGTGCTCGTGGCGGTACCAGGCCATGCCTTCGACGCCGACAGCGGTGATGTTGCCGCCGTAGCACCCGAAGCGCTCGACGAGCGTCACCTCCGCACCCGCACGCGCCGCGCCCAACGCGGCGGCCAGCCCCGCCGGGCCGGAACCGACGACCAGCACATCGGCTTCGTGGATCACGTCGATCTGCCTGGCGGGCTCGGTGATGGACCCGAACGTGCGACGGATCGAGGGGGTGCTCATGGCGGCTCCGGGTGTCGGTGCAGAGATGTCA
>MTKY01049836.1_pt1 | contig 18464 bp, 17 predicted proteins | sample 1042731 | NCBI WGS metagenome assembly MTKY01 (sample SAMN06212206, study PRJNA360538) | anaerobic digester metagenome | biome: Wastewater treatment plant; material: sludge; isolation source: anaerobic digester fed with sludge from wastewater treatment plant | place: Denmark: WWTP Soeholt ... | reverse complement strand
TATAATAGGCCGAATTGAGAATCGTCGGAATGATCAGCATCGCCACCGCGACGCGCCAGTCCTCCATATAATAACCAAGGAACAGGATCGGCGCCGCGACGGCCATTCCATAGGCGGGAAAAGTGAGCAGATGCTTTTTGTCACGCGGCCCATATTTGTCGGCCATCTTGCCGCCCAGCCAGGTGCCGAATGCCCCCGCGAGCCCGAGCACGACCGCCATCGACAGCCCCGCCTCGGTTGTCGATAGCCCGTGACTGCGGATGAAGAAGCTGATCGTCCACAGCGCCTTGCCATAGCCGAGCACCGCGACGACCGAAGCGGCGATCAGGATATAGATGAAGGCGCGCGAGCTGAAAATTTCGCGCAGCGCCTCACCCGTCGACAGCGGCACGACGGCGCGGGCGGTCGCGACCGCTTCGGCCGAGCGGCTGTGCCGCGGTTCGCGCATGACGAACAGCACGATGAGCGCGAGCAAAATTCCGGGCGCACCGACCATCATCAGCGCGACGCGCCAGCCATAGAGGTCGTTGACCACCCCGCCGATGATCAGACCGAGGAGCGACCCGATCGGCACCCCCAGCCCATAAAAAGCAATCGCCGACGACCGCTTTTCGACGGGCACGCTATCCGAAATCAACGAATGCGCGGCGGGGGTACAGCCTGCCTCGCCGACGCCAACCCCGACGCGCGCGAGCAGCAGCTGAACAAAGTTCTGCGCCAACCCGCACACCGCAGTCATCGCCGACCAGATCGCCAGCGAAATGGCAATCAGCCGCACCCGGTTTGTGCCATCCTTGTCGGCGTAGCGCGCGATCGGGATACCAAGCAGCGCGTAAAAGACCGCAAAGGCCGGTCCCGCGAGCAAGCCAAGCTGCGTGTCCGAAAGCCCAAGGTCGGCCTTGATGGGTTCGGCCAGGATATTGACGATCTGCCGGTCGAGGAAGTTGAAGATATAGACGATCAGCAGGATCCACAGCATCGACCGCGTTTGCGCGGATACACCGGTGACCGGCGTAACGGTGCCCTGCGACAAGGCAGCTTTATCGTTCATTTTTATCTCCCACGCTCATGGGAGCAGACCGGGGGGATCGGTGTCAACGCCGTTGCGGCATCCCGAAAATCGCCGCTTGCAATTGCCGCTACGGCTGGCAGCGTGTTGTCCATGCAAAAAATTTCGCTACTCGCCGCCACCGCCCTGCTCGTGATCGATCCCGCAATGGCAATGCCGCCGCCGCTGCCACCGGTAGAGGGCAAGGACGCCGCGACGCTGCAAGCCGAGATGGAAAGTCGGGGGATGTACGAGGGGCTGCTCGCGACCCTCTATCTCGATCGCATCGCTAAGGTCGACGATTATGGACCAAAGCTCGACGCGGTCGTCGCGACTTTTCCCAATGCCGATGTAATGACGGAAGCCAAGTTGCTTTACGAAGAGCGCAAGGCAGGAAAGCTGCGTGGCCCGCTCCATGGGATCCCCATCCTGATCAAGGACAATATCGAAGTTGCCGGTCCACTTCCAACGACCGCTGGTTCGCTAGCGCTTCAGGGCAATGTCACGGGACGCGACGCACCGATTATTGCCCGTCTGCGCAATGCCGGTGCGGTCATCCTTGGCAAGACGAACCTCAGCGAATGGGCCAATATTCGCTCGAACAATTCGACCAGCGGCTGGAGCGCGGTTGGCGGGTTGACCAAAAATCCGCATGCGCTCGATCGCAACACATGTGGTTCGTCCGCAGGCAGCGCTGCTGCTGTCGCGGCCAGCCTCGCGCCGCTCGCGATCGGTACCGAAACCGACGGCTCGATCACCTGCCCCGCCGGGGTCAACGGGATCGTCGGGTTCAAGCCCACCGTCGGGTTGGTCAGCCGCACGCATATCGTCCCGATCAGCCATAGCCAGGATACGGCGGGACCGATGACGCTCACCGTGCGCGATGCTGCGGCCGTCATGACCGTGATCGCGGGCAGCGACCCTGCCGATCGGGCAACCGCCGAAGCCGACGCCCGCAAGGTTGATTACACCGCCGCGCTGTCGGCCGATGCGCTGAAGGGCAAGCGCGTTGGAGTGCTGCGCGATCGCGTCGGCGACCGAGCCGACATCGCCGCGCTGTTCGACGCCGCGTTGAAGCAGATCACCGACCTTGGCGCGACGGTCGTCGAGATCGCCGATAGTCGCAAAGGGCTGGAGGAACTGGGCGCGGCCGAATTTGAAGTGCTGATGACCGAACTCAAGGCAGACATCGCAACGTATCTCGCTGGCCTTCCCGCCAACGACGGCCCTAAAACGCTCGCCGACCTGATCGCGTTCAACAGGGCGAATCCCGCCGAACTGAAATGGTTCGACCAGTCGTTGTTCGAGCTGGCGGAGAGCAAGGGAGGCCTCGACAGCACCGCCTATATCGCGGCGCGCGAAAAGGCAGCGCGGCTCGCCGGTGCGGAAGGCATCGACCGGCTGATGGAAGAGCATGACGTCAACCTGCTCGTCGGGGTTACCAACGGCCCCGCCTGGACCAACGACCTCGTGAACGGAGATCACTACAGCGGTCCCAGCGTCAGCCAGCTCCCCGCTGTTGCGGGCTATCCGCACCTCACCGTACCGATGGGCGCGGTCGCGGGGCTACCGATCGGGCTGTCGTTCATCGGCGGAAAATGGGCCGACGCCAATGTGCTTGCGGCGGGCTATGCCTATGAGCAAGCGAGCCGCAAGCGCGTTACGCCGACGTATCGTGTGGGTATCGAACCTTAGCCGAACGTAAAAAGTCCGGTCGTGTCGAGCTAAGTCGAGCCACCGCGCTGGAAAGCCCCCTCGATGGGCATCTCGACTGGCTCGATGCGAACGGAACGATGTCGAACCGATGCCGCCGCTAGCGTTTATCGCGCCGCCGCTTCCAGCCCATTTCCTCAAGCTCGAGCAATTCCATTGGCACATGGATGTTGCGGATTGCCATCCGAACCTCGATCAGAAATAACACCAGCGACGCGAGAAGCAGCATCATCGCAATCGCAAATGCCCAGGACGCCGCCAGCCCCAGGTTGAAACCCGCAATCGCCTGCGCGAACAGCAGCGCGACAAGCAGGCAGACCACGATGCCGCACGCGACGGCGGCAGCAATCGCGTTGTTGATCACGTCCATCCGCCGGTCGGCGGCGCGCAGTTCGGCGACGACCCGGTCATGTTCCGCCCCCTCGGTCTCGGCCCAGCGCTCCATCAGCGCGCGCGAACGATCGACGACGCGAGACAGGCGCCCGGTCAGCACGTTGAGCAGGCTGCCCGTCGCAACGAGCAGGAACACCGGGGTGACCGACAGCTGAATCGTCTCGGCGATCATCGCCGAGCCGCTCGCGCTCATCCTTCGGCGCCGGCCGCGACCGACGGGGTGTTTACGCCGTGCAGTTGGAGGAATTTGCGGATATTGCGCGCGGCCTGACGAATGCGCTGCTCGTTTTCGACCATCGCAATGCGGACGAAACCCTCGCCGTCTTCACCATAACCGACGCCTGGCGCAACCGCGACCTTAGCATGGATCAGCATTTGCTTGGAAAACTCCAGGCTACCCATTTCTTTCAGCGCTGGCGGCAACGGCGCCCAGGCAAACATCGACGCCTTCGGGCTCGGAATGTCCCAGCCAGCGCGCGCGAAGCTTTCGACCATCACGTCGCGGCGCTTTTGATACAGTTCGCGATTGCGTGCGACGATATCTTGCGGCCCGTTGAGCGCGGCACAGGCAGCGGCCTGAATCGGGGTGAAAGCGCCGTAATCGAGATAGCTCTTCACCCGCGTCATCGCCGCGATCAGTCGCTGGTTGCCGACCGCAAAGCCCATGCGCCAGCCCGCCATCGAATAGGTTTTCGACATCGAGGTGAATTCCACCGCAACATCCTTGGCGCCCGGCACTTGCAGGATCGAGGGGGTCGGGTTGCCGTCGTAATAAAGCTCGGAATAGGCAAGGTCGGACAGGACCCAGACCTTGTTTTCCTTCGCCCATTCAACAAGCCGCTCGTAAAAAGCGAGGTCAACCGTCTCGGCGGTCGGGTTCGACGGATAATTGACCACCAGGATCGACGGGCGCGGCACGGTAAAGGCCATCGCGCGGTCGAGCGCGCGCCAATAGGCTTCGTCGGGGGTCGTCGGCACGCTGCGGATCGTCGCCCCGGCGATGATGAAGCCGAAGGTGTGGATCGGATAGCTGGGGTTGGGCGCCAGCACGACGTCGCCGGGACCGGTGATCGCGGTCGCGAGGCTGGCGAGCCCTTCCTTCGACCCCATCGTCACCACCACTTCGCTCTCGGGATCGAGTTCGACATTGAAGCGGCGCGCGTAATAATTGGCCTGCGCCTTGCGGAGCCCCGGAATGCCCTTCGACTGCGAATAACCATGCGCGTCGGGCTTCATCGCCACCTCGCACAGCTTTTCGATCACGTGCGCAGGAGGCGGCAAGTCGGGGTTGCCCATTCCCAGGTCGATGATGTCTTCTCCCGCGGCGCGGGCGGCCGCACGCATCGCATTGACTTCGGCGATGACATAGGGCGGCAGGCGCTTGATGCGATAGAATTCATCGTCGGGCATGGGAAACTAGAACAACTCCTTTTCGTTATCGGATATAAGCGCGAACGGCGCCTCGCCAGCCGCACCGCGGCTTGTTATAGGCTTCTAACCGCACTGACCAGCAGGAACGAACATGAGCGACGCAGACAAAAGCGATACGACGGACGTTCCCAACCCCTTCCTGCCGACGCCCGATGACATGCAGCATTGGGCCAGCGTGATTGGTCGCGCGCAGCAGATGATGCTCGAATATGCGCTGGGACAGGCGAATGACGGCAAGGCCAGCGCCACGGCGATGTTCGATCCCTCTTCATGGCTCGAAAACCCGGCGACACAACATTGGGCGCAGCAGTCGTCGAAAATGTGGGACCAGGGAGTCGCTTTCTGGACCTCGCTCGCGACCCTGAATCCGATGACTCCCCCCGCTCCAGACTTAGCAAGCAAGGATCGTCGCTTCGCTGACCCCGATTGGGCAAGCAATCCTGTGTTCGCGATGATCCGCCAAACCTACGGCCTGCTCGCCGAACAGATGCTCGCGACGACGCGCCAGTTCGAGGGGGCCGACCCCGCGGCGCGAGCGAAGATGGAATTCGCCGCAAAGAGCATCGCCGATGCGATGGCGCCGACCAACCTCGTGCTCACCAACCCGGAAGTCATCAAGCGCGCGGTCGAAACGCGCGGCGAAAGCCTGCTCAAGGGCTTGCAGCATATGCTGACCGATCTGTCGCGCGGGCAGCTATCGCATGTCGATCCCGACGCGTTCGAAGTCGGGATCAATATTGCGACGACCCCGGGCAAGGTGATCCACGAAACCGAGCTCTATCAGCTGATCCAGTATGCGCCGACGACCAAGGAGGTGTACGCCGTACCACTGCTGATCTTCCCGCCGTGGATCAACCGCTTCTATATTCTCGACCTCAATCCAGCGAAAAGCTTTGTCGCGTGGGCGGTCGGACAGGGGCTGAGCGTATTCATGGTGTCGTGGAAATCGGCCGATGCGTCGATGAAGGACATTGCCTGGGATGATTATATCGCGGCGCAGATCAACGCCATCGACACTGTGCGCGCCGCCCTCGACGTCCCGGCGGTCCACACGATCGGCTATTGCGTCGCTGGGACCACCCTCGCGGCGACGCTGGCAATCCTGGCGGCGAAGGGTGAGGCCGACCGGGTGAAGTCGGTAACTTTCTTCACCGCGCAGGTCGATTTCGAACAGGCCGGCGACCTCAAAATGTTCGTCGATGACAGTTATCTGGCGCTGCTCGAACAGCTGTCGACGCCCGGCTACCTTGACGGCCGCTACATGGCGGCGACCTTCAACAGCCTGCGCGGACGCGATCTCATCTGGAATTATGTCGTCAGCAATTACCTGCTCGGCAACGACTACCCGCCCTTTGACTTGCTCTATTGGAACGGCGACACCACCAACCTGCCCGCGAAATGGCACCGCCAGTATCTGGTCGATTTGTACCGCGACAACCGCATGGTCATCCCGAACAGCCTGTCCGCGTGCGGCACGCCGATCGACCTGCGGAAAATCGAGACCCCCGCCTATATCCAGGCCGGCCGGGAGGATCATATCGCGCCGCTCGCCAGCGTCTGGCGGTTGATGGACAATTTGTGCGGCCCCAAAACCTTCCTGCTCGCCGGATCGGGGCATATCGCCGGCGTCGTCAATCCGCCCGCTGCCGGCAAATATCAATATTGGACCGGCGACAGCAACGCAGCGACACTCGACGAATTTGTTACCAGCGCCACCGAGACCAAGGGCAGCTGGTGGCCGCACTGGATCAACTGGATTTCAGCGCAGGATGACGAAAAAATTGCAGTCAAGGGCGCCCGTATCCCCGGAAAAGGCACCAAAAAGGCCATCGAGGACGCCCCCGGCCGCTATGTCAAACAGCGGTAATATCTAGCGATTATCCAGCCTGCGGGCGCCAATGATAATTTTTTTGTGCGCTGCACAATAATATCCTTGAAATCGCCGAACCACTCCTATATTGTGCACTGCAACATAAAGGAGTTTTACCCATGGCTACCAAGATGGATAGTGCCGAAAAGGCTTTCGAAGCCGCGACGCTGGAAACCGCCGCCAAGCCGGTGGAAGCTCCGGCTGCCCCGGCTCCGGTTGCTGCTCCCGCAGCTGTGAAGCCTGCGGCCCCTGCCAAGATCAAGACGGTGAAGGCAAAAGCCAAGCCGGCCGCGAAAAAGGTCGCTGCCCCTAAGGCAGTTGCCAAGAAGGGCGCCCCCAAGAAGGCGACCGTAAAGAAAATTGCCCCCAAGGCCGCGCCGAAGCCGGTTGCCGCCGTCAGCAAAGGAATCAAGACCATGAACGACACCGTCAAGAAGTTCGCCGACGAAGCGAAGACCCGCACCGAAGCCCTGACTGCGGACTTCAATGCGAAAGCCAAGGACGCAATGAGCAAGACCAGCAAGCTGGCCGAAGAAGCCGTCGAATTCAACAAGGCGAACGTCGAAGCGCTGGTCGAAGCCGGTAAGATCGCTGCCAAGAACATGGAAGTTCTTGGCCAGGAAGGCGTGACCTTCGCTCGCAAGAGCTTTGAAGACACGACCGCTGCGCTCAAGGGTTACACTTCGGTCAAGACCCCGGCCGATTTCTTCAAGCTCTATGCCGAAAACAGCAAGAAGGCGTTCGACGCCGCTGTTGCCCAGACCTCGAAGACCAGCGAACTGGTCGTCAAGATGGCCAACGACAGCTTCGCGCCGATCTCGAACCGCGTTTCGGTGATCACCTCGAAGATGAAGGCCGCTTAAGACACCCTTATCTTCCGTTGGCGCGGGCACTTCCCCCTCTTCCCCGCCTGCGCCGACACTTTCAAGACCGCTCGCTTCCTCAGGAAGCGGGCGGTTCTTGTTTTCACCGCCAGCCGATCGCGGCTGGCGAACAAGAGGTTAAAAACCGCTCGCACGCCCCTTGCGCTTCGCCCGCGGCTTGCGATATTCCTGCCCATGATGCTTCCAGTTTCCACCCTCCATCCGATCCGCGCCATGGCGGGGTCAAAGACCGTCCGCGCGATGGCGGACAAGGACGACGGCTCGCCCGGCACCCCCGGCGTCGGCATCGCCACGCGCACCCGCGCGAAGGCGAAAAAGCCGTCGATGTACAAGGTGCTGCTGCTCAACGACGATTACACCCCGATGGAATTCGTCGTGATGGTGCTGCAGCGTTTCTTCAACATGGATATCGAACAGGCGACGCAGGTGATGCTGCATGTCCACCAGCAGGGCGTAGGCGTGTGCGGCGTGTTCAGTTACGAAGTCGCCGAAACCAAGGTCAATCAGGTGATGGACGCGGCGCGGCAGAGCCAGCACCCGCTGCAATGCACGCTAGAAAAGGCCTGAGCTAGGCCGTTCGCGCGATCTGTTCCGCCTTGAGCGCCGACGACGGCTCGCCTTTCAGATCACCATAACCGAGCCCGGCGCCGCAGCCCGGACAGATAGTCGCCGTCCCGACATCGGTGCCGCAGCCGCGATGCACATAGCGGATCGCCGGCCCCTCGCCCATTTCCCGCGGCGCGTAAGCCCAGCGTTCGGCCCAGTTGCGCATCGCATACAGAATATCGAATAACGCCTTGCCCTTGTCGGTCAGCCAATAGTCTTGGCGCACCGGCCGCTGGCTATAGGCGCGGCGCTCGGCAATCCCCTCGGCTACCAGCATCTTCAGCCGCGCCGAAACGATCTGCGGTCCGAGCCCAGTATTGGCCGCGATGAGTTCGAAGCGGCGCCGGCCGAAGAAAAGTTCGCGCAGGATCAGCAGCACCGCCCGGTCGCCGAGCAGTTCGGCCGAGCGACCAACGGGGCAGAAGGTGGCCGAGAGATCGGTACGTCTGGGCAAGTTTCGCCTTTCCTCTTGTCACTATGATTATCATAGTTATGATCCGGCACAAGAGGAGATTCGCGCATGCCTAATCCCGCAGCCGTCATCATCGGGGCAGGAGACGCCACCGGCGGCGCCATTGCCCGCGCATTTGCCGCCGAAGGTCTTAGCGCCTGCGTCAACCGCCGGCCGCGGAACGCCGACCAGCTCGAAACGCTCGCCCGGTCGATTCGCGACGAGGGGTATCAGGCGCGCGCCTTCCCCGCTGACGCACGCGAGGAAGAGGCGATGATCGCGCTTTTCGACCAGGTCGAGGCCGAGGTCGGGGCGGTCGAGGTCGCGGTGTTCAACATCGGAGCCAATGTGAATTTCCCGATCACCGAGACCTCGGTGCGCGTTTACACCAAGGTCTGGGAAATGGCATGTCTCGGCGGTTTCCTGATGGGGCGAGAAGCGGCGAAACGCATGACCCCGCGCGGCCGCGGGACGATCATCTTCACCGGCGCGACCGCAAGCCTGCGCGGCGGATCGGGTTTTTCCGCATTTTCGGGCGCGAAGGGCGCTTTGCGGATGCTCGCCCAGTCGATGGCACGCGAGCTGGGGCCGCAGGGCATCCATGTCGCGCACACGATCATCGACGGCGCGATCGACACCGATTTCATAAAGGGCCGCCACCCTGATTTCGACAATGCGAAAGCGCAGAACCTGATCCTAAACCCTGATGCGATCGCGGCCAATTATGTGATGCTTCATAAACAACCCAAAAGCGCGTGGACGCACGAACTCGACCTCCGTCCATGGGGAGAAAAATGGTGAGTAAAAGCCTCGAACTGATCTTCGATTTCGGTAGCCCCAATGCCTATCTTTGCATGAAGGCGCTGCCCGAGCTGCTCGACCGCACCGGCGCCGACCTCGTCATCACGCCTTGCCTGCTCGGCGGCATTTTCAAGGCGACGGGCAACAAGGCGCCGATGATCCAATATGCCGATGCGCCAGCCAAGCTCGCTTATGAAAATCTGGAAATGCGGCGTTTCATCGAAAAACATGGCCTGAGCAAATTTCGGATCAATCCGCATTTCCCGGTCAATACGCTGGCGATCATGCGCGGCGCGATCGTCGCCGATGATGAAGGCGTGCTCGACGACTATATCGACACCGTAAACCGCGGGATGTGGGAGGACGGGCTGAAGATGGACGATCCCGAAGTTATCGTCGTCTTTCTGTCGGCGAACGGCTTCGACGGCCCCGCGCTACTGGCGCGGACGCAGGACACAAAGATCAAGGCGAAGCTCGTTGCCAACACGGAAGCCGCAGTCGCGCGCGGCGTATTCGGCATCCCGACCTTCTTCGTCGGCGAGGCGATGTTTTTTGGCAAGGACCGACTTTCTCAGGTCGAAGAAGCGCTGCTGGCGTAAACTTAGCCCCCCAATATCGTGATGCCGGCGAAGGCGGATGCGACAATGTAAGGCTATTCCGCCTCCCGCTCCTCGTCTGCGATCACCCGCACATCGGTCCGCGGATAGGGAATGACGATCCCCACCTCCTTGAACCGGTCCCAGATGCCGAGGAATACCTCACCCTGGATATTGCCGAGCCCGGACTCGGGGTCAGAAATCCAGTAGCGCAGCTCATGCTCGATGGCGCGGTCGCCGAACGCGGTGATCCACACCACCGGCTCGGGGTGCGCCAGAATGCGTGGGTTGGCATTCGCGGTCTCAACCATGATCACCTGCGCCGCGCGCAGATCGCTTTCATAAGCGACCGGTACACGCATCCGCACCCGCACTTCGCGGCTGGAATAGCTCCAGTTTTCCACCGGCTGGGTCATCAGCAACTCGTTCGGGATCAGATGCTTTTTGCCGTCGCGCGTCACCACGCTGACCGCGCGCACCCCGATCTTGGCGACGCGTCCGACGTTGGGGATGCCGTTCAGCGATGCCGAACTGCCCATACTACTGCCATCACCGACGACGATCACGTCACCCGGCTTGATCGAGCGGTCCATCAGCAGGATGATGCCGGCAATCAGGTTACCGACCGTCTTTTGCAGCCCGAAACCGATCGCGAGGCCCGCGGCGCCCGAAAATACCGCGAGTGCGGTCAGATCGATACCCAGCAGGTCGATGCCAAACAGCATCGCGAAAACGAACAACGCGATCGCGATGAGTTTTTCGGTGAGCAGCCGCTGGGTCGCGTCGATCTGGGTGTTGCGGCGGAGCAGCCATTTGATCGCGCGCATCAGCATTCGCACCGACAGATACAACAGCACCGCAACGACCAGCGTCGAGAACAGGCCGTAGAGCGACAGACGATAAGAACCAACGTCGATCCCGATCGCCTTCATCACCTCGACGGCGCTTCCGACACCGTCGCGAAAATTTTCAGTCGCGCTCATCTCGCCGCGAACCCGCGCTCGAGGTCGGCGATCAGGTCAGCGGGATCCTCGAGCCCGGTCGACAGGCGGACCAGCGGGTCGGAATCGGTCCAGGCTGTCGCAGTGCGGACGGGGTTGCTGGGTACGACCAGACTTTCATAGCCGCCCCAGCTGAACCCGATGCCGAACAGCGACAGCGCGTCGATGAAGCGGGTGCGTGCGGCGATGTCGGCGCCCTTTAGGGTAAAGCCGAACAGCCCGCTGGCGCCGCTAAAATCGCGCGACCAGATCGCATGGCCCGGGTCGTCTTCGCGTGCGGGATGGAGGACACGCCCGACCTCGGGCCGCTCTGCCAACCAGCTCGCGACTGCCAGGCCATTGTCGCCGTGCCGCTGCATCCGCACGTCGAGCGTCCTAAGCCCACGCAGCATCAACGCGCAATCATCGGGCGAAACCGCCTGCCCCAATTGATATGCCGTGCTGCGCAACCGCGGCCACACCGCTCTCGTGGCGGTAAGCGATCCCATCATGGCGTCGCTGTGCCCACCGACATATTTGGTGAGGCTCATCATCGTCACATCGATGCCGTGCGCCAGCGCGGGGAACAGCAGCGGCGTCGCCCAGGTATTGTCGAGCATCGTCAGCACGTCGCGCTCGCGCGCGACCCGGGTAATCGCGGGAATATCCTGCACCTCAAAGGTCAGGCTGCCCGGCGATTCGAGGAAGATCAATCTGGTTTTCGGGGTGATCAGGTCGGCGATCCCGGCACCGATCAGCGGATCATAGTAGGTGGTCACAACGCCATAGCGCGCGAGCAGCCCATCGCAAAAGGCGCGCGTCGGTTCATAGGCGCTGTCGACCATCAGCAGATGATCGCCCGGCGCGAGCAGCGCGAGCAGCCCTGCCGAATTGGCCGCGACCCCAGAGGGATAAAGCAACGTGCCCGCAGCACCTGGCTCCATGCCGGTCAGCGCGTCGGCGAGCGCCCACACCGTCGGCGTGCCGCGCCGACCATAATACAGCTTGTCGTGCGTCGCGTGACCGCGCGCTTCGAGGTCGGCGACATTGTCATAAAGAATCGTCGAAGCGCGCCACACCGGCGGATTGACGACGCCGCCGCCCAGCCGCGGATCGCCGGTCCATTCCGGCCGCCGCCCGCCCTGCACCAGCTTGGTGGCGGGGCGGAGGTTTTCGTCGTCGCTTTTATTCATCCCAGCTGTGTTAGCGGAGCCATGGGCAAAATCCAGTGGCTGCGGATATTCCCGTCGCCCGCGCGAAGGCGGATGGCGGGCAAGGAGAAAAATCGTCGTTACGAAAAATCGAGTTGGATGATCTCACGCGGTGTCGCGCGACAATATATTTCGATCGGGCGCGCGCCGTCGGGATAGGTCGCGGTCATCGCAGCGCGGATCCGCCAGCCGCCATTGCCCTGTTCGAGCGATACCAGCTTGTCATAGGACAGCTTCGTCCCCCCGGTCACGCCGATCTGGCGCGCCGCGTCGGTCATGCAGTTCTGCACCGACGGCCGCGCCGCGCTCGGCAGGGCAGACAGGTTTGCGCTGAGCTGCGCCGGCGGACCGGCGGGATAGGCCGTGGGCGTCTCGGTCGACGTTTCGTCACCAGCCGATGATTTCTTCTTCTTGCTGAGCAACAGCGCAAGCAGTCCGCCGGCCACCACGACGCCGCCGATGATCAGACCGGTGCTCGGCCCCTTGTCCTTGTCCTTCTCCGGCGGCTGCACATTCCTATAGCCATAAGCAAATTCGGCGCGGCAGCCCTTGTCCACCCAAATATAGTCACCGGTATAGCCCCATTGCCGCCCGGCGTTGCACTTGCCGCCAAGCTTGTGCACCAGATCGACGCGGTTGTTCGTAAGGACATCGCACTGCTCATACCGATTGCCGCGCGATTCGCAGCGGATCATTCCAGTATAATCCCCGCCAGGATCATAGCCGCCGGCATAGCCATAACCAAACTCCGCACGGCACCCGCCCGACACCCATATGCCGTTGGCATCGAATCCCCAGTCGCGCCCTTTCGAGCAGCGACCGCCGATCACACGGGTCAGGTCGACGCGATTGCCGGTGCGAACGGTGCAGCGTTGCTGGCGATTGCCGAAAGATTCGCAGCGGATCGTACCCGCATAACGCGCGTCATCACTCGACTTCGTCGGCGCCGGCGGATAGGGATAAGTCGATTGGGCCAGAGCAGGAGCCGCCAGCTGAGTGGCGATCAGCGATACCGATGCAGCGACGGTGATGACGCTGTTCCTCATGCCCAATCCCCCTTATTTCTTGACAGAAACCGCTTGGCAGATTGCCGCCCTTTGCAAGCCAAAAGCACCCCTAATATTCTCATGTTTTGGACGCAATAGCTAACTCAAATTGGAGCGGAAACTGGGTCGCTTTACCACCATGATTACCGCAATCGCGCTTTCCATTGCCCGATCAGCGCATTAGGCTCTGTCGATCCGCGAACCGCAGGGGAGCGAGGGTCTTGGGCACATCGATCATCGACGGAACCGTCACCGCCACCGACGTCAAACGCGAGGCTGGCAACATGACGGTGTTCAACAGCATCGACTTCCAGCGCGATGACGGCATGCCGCACAGTCTGAAAAACGCGGTCACCAAGGGCAAGGTCACCGCTGCGATGCAACCCGGAACCAGCGGCCGCTTCTATTGCTTCACCGCGCTGGATATCGGGGGCGTTCATGCCGTACGAACCGCCGATGGCCGCGCCATCTTTGCTTACCCAGGCGACAACAACCAAAAGATCTTCCTTTTCGGCATAATCGCTGCGGTCGCCTGGATCGCAATCATGCTGATGACCCGGGATCGCATTCCGCTGCTCGGCCTCGCGGGACTAATCCTTGGCTTCGTTGGCTTTGTCTTCATGGGCAAGGGTTCGCGCGAGACGCAGGCGCAGTTCGACGACGATGCGGGATATACACCGCCCGCCTGACCTTGCCGCTGCTTGCGTAGCGGCTTGCATCCGCTAAAGACTGCCCATGGATCAAATCGTCATTCGCGGCGGCCAGCGACTCAAGGGCCGTATCCCCATCTCCGGCGCCAAGAATGCGGCGCTGACGTTGCTGCCTTGCGCGCTGCTCACCGACGAGCCACTGACGCTGCGTAACCTGCCGCGGCTCGCCGACGTCGATGGCTTTGGGCATCTGCTCAATCAGCTCGGTTGCTCGACGACGATCGAGGGATCGCGGCCCGAGGATTTCGGCCGCGTGATGACCGCGCGCACGACGACGCTGACCTCGACCGTCGCGCCCTATGACATCGTGCGCAAGATGCGCGCCTCGATCCTTGTTCTCGGCCCGCTGCTCGCGCGCGCCGGCGAAGCGACCGTGTCGCTGCCCGGCGGCTGCGCGATCGGCAACCGCCCGATCGACCTGCATCTGAAAGCGCTCGAAGCCTTTGGCGCCCAGATCGAGCTAACCTCGGGCTATGTGAAGGCGGTCGCGCCGGGCGGACGCCTGGCGGGCGGCAAGTTTACCTTCCCCGTGGTTTCGGTCGGCGCAACCGAAAATGCGCTGATGGCGGCCTCGCTCGCCAAAGGCACCTGCGTGCTCGAAAACGCCGCGCGCGAGCCCGAGATCGTCGACCTGTGCAACTGCCTGGTCGCGATGGGCGCGCATGTCGAGGGCATCGGCACCGAAACTCTGACCATCGAAGGGGTCGATCGCCTGCACGGCGCGACCTACCGCGTCATGGCAGACCGTATCGAGGCGGGCAGCTACGCCTGCGCCGCGGTCATCACCGAGGGCGACGTCGAGTTGGTCGGCGCCAAGGCCGACGAGATGGAAGCGACGCTATCGGCGCTGCGTCAGGCCGGCGCGACGGTCGAAGAAACCAAGACCGGCATTCGAGTCGCGATGTCGGGGCGCGCCCAACCGGTTACGCTGTCCACAGCGCCCTATCCGGGCTTCGCTACCGACATGCAGGCGCAGTTCATGGCGATGGCGACGCTCGGCAGCGGCGCGTCGCTATTCACCGAAACGATTTTCGAGAACCGCTACATGCACGTCCCCGAACTCGCACGCATGGGCTGCGACATCGATGTCCGCGGCCGCAGTGCGGTGGTGCGCGGGGTTGATCACCTTGTTGGCGCACCCGTGATGGCGACCGACCTGCGCGCTTCGATGAGCCTGATCATCGCGGGTCTGGCGGCGCAGGGGACGACCGAGGTCAACCGCGTTTATCACCTCGATCGCGGCTACGAACGACTGGAAGAAAAACTCCAGGCGGTCGGCGCCGACATCGAACGGATCAGCGCGGGCTGACGCTTTTAGTCAGGTGATCGGCGCGGCCGTAAGGACCGCGCGCCGCGCCTTTGATCCAGTCGCCGAGCAATTTCAGGTAGCCGTCGGTAACGCGCGTTCCACTGCGCGACCCGTCGGCGTTGGTTCGATATTCGAACATGCCATGGTCGGTGTCGGGAAAGAGATAGACGTCGACCGGCTTGCCGTCCTTGGCGAGACCGAGCAGCGCGCTGCGCGTCGTTTCGATCGGCGCCTCGCGATCCTCGCCCGCGAGCACCCACAGCAATGGCGCTTCAAGTTTTTTCAGCGCCGCAAGCGCGTCATAATCCCATATCAGTTCCAGATTGTCGAAGCGCGCGCGGCCAACGCGGCGCAGTTCGTCATTCGACATGCGCATCATGGCGCCGCTATGCTCCCCCGCGATCGTCGCCGCCCAAGGCTTGCTGGCCATGTCGCGCCGCACCGCATCCAGTTCGTCGTAACCCGCAGCAAAATTTGAAAGCAGCAGCTTGCTTGTCGCCGATGACAGTCGGTTTACGAGCTGCACTTCATCCTCGCCCAGCCCCGCTGCCCGCACCTCCGAAACCAGCTGTTCGCGATCCTCCTCGATCGGCGAAGCGACAAGCCCGAATCCGACCGCGACAAAATCGGCCTTCGTCAACGTCGCAGCGCGCGGCGCGACCCAACCGCCCTGACTACCGCCAAAAAACCCGGCGCGTCCGAAGCGGCCTGATGCCACGGCGCGAATCTGGTCCAACGCGTGGGCCGCATCGGCGGCGAGCAGGTCGAAATTCTGCGTATATTCGCCCTCAGAGCCGCCCGTCCCGCGCTTGTCATAGACGAACACCGAAATGCCCTGTGCCGCCAACGCATAGCCATAGACGCCGCCGACGGGCGACGTGCGTTCGGACCCGTGAACCATGACCACCAGCGGTCGCTTCGGGTCGACCGCCGGCGGCTCGATCAACACGCCCGACATCTTTGTTGCCACGCTGTCAAAGGTCGTCGGCGTCTCGCGAAAGGCGATCCGGTTCCAAGTCGCAGCGCCGACCGTCACGCCATCGCCGCTGCAAGTGAGTGGCACGGCAGCGTCCGAAGTCGCGCCGCGGCGACCATCGCGGAACAGGTAGCGAAGCCCCGGAGCAGGGATCGTCGGCAGAGCAACGAGTACAACGAAATCGCCGTTGGCTGCTGCATAGGTGCCGGGCTGGCAGGCCGTCTGGGCGACGGCCGGTGCGGCCGCGAGGGTGGTCAGCAGGGCGAGAGCAGTGGCGCGACGTTTCATATGACCGGCCTATCGAAACGACACAGCGGTGACAACATAGGGTCAGGGCCTAAGTCTCGCGCTCCACGGCAACGGAAACCATGTTGCCGCTGACCGAAGGCCGTTCGGGGCGCTTAGCGACCGCGATCACCAGCCCGACCAGCGCAACCACGCCGCCGCCGACCGACAGCGGCGCCCAGCGATACCCTTCGAAGATCGTCGAAAAGCCCATCGCGATGATCGGGATCAGCACGCTCGACCATGCCGCCTGCCCCGGCCCGACCGCCCGAATGATGTTGAAATAGAGCGGGAACGTCACTGCACTGGCGATCACCCCCAGATACAGCACACCCAACAGATAAGCGGATGTCGTCTCGATCACCGGCGCACCGGTGGTTACCCATGCGAAAACGGCATCGCCCAATGCGCCAAACAGCATGGCCCACGCGATCATCACCGCCATCGACTGCTCGCGCGCGATGCTCGAACCCTGCATCACATTGGACGCCGACGCGCTGATCACGCCGCATAGTGTGAACGCGGTGCCGATCACCACTTCGGCGGCACCGACGTCGGCGGCGCGATATTCGTGGAGGATCATCATCCCCACCCCGACGATCGCGATCCCGGCGCCGAGCAGGAATCGTCCCTCGACCTTGGTTTTCAGGAAAATGCGGCCAAGCAGCGTGTTCGGCACGATCAGCAGCGCAAACAGCACCGCGACCAGCCCCGACGTGATGTGAAGTTCGGCGCGATAGACGAAGTTGAAATTGAATGCGAACTGGGCGAGCCCCAGCAACGCGGCGAATCCCCACCCGAACCCCGACAGTGTCAACCGTTCGCCGCGCCAAGCCGCATAGGCAAACATCGCGGCGGCGCCGACGAAGAAGCGGTAAGCGACCGACCAGCTGGGCGGCACGACGCCGAGTTGCCCGGTGATCACGATCCACGTCGATCCCCAAATCAGGGTGACGAAGAGGAAGGGGACAAATACGCGCGGCGTCAGCAGGTTGGGCGGCGCGCTCATAGCGCGGCGATTGCGGCTGCCAACGGCGCGACCGCCCGCGCATCCTGATCCCAGCTGACGACCAATCGCGCCGCGCCTTCGCCCCAATCGTAAAAATCAAACCCGGCGCCGCGCAGTCTCGCCGCCTCGGCCGCGGTCAGGCGGACGAACAGTTCATTCGCCTCAACGGCATGCATCAACCGGTCACCGCATGCCGCCGCGAGGGTCGCCGCCCCGGCGTTTGCGGCGCGCGCATTGTCCAGCCACAGGTCGTTGGTCAGCATCGCGCGGATCTGCGCCGCGACGAACCGCCCCTTGCTGAGCAGATGGCCGCCCCGTTTCTTGAGCTCGCGAACCCCCGCCCCGCCGCTGCCACCGAAAAAGACGATTGCTTCGGCCATCATCGCGCCATTTTTGGTAAAGCCGAACGACAGCGCATCGACCCCGGCGCGCCAGGTCACGTCGGCGGGGGCGCAGCCCAGATAGGCGACCGCATTGGCAAAGCGCGCGCCGTCCATGTGCAGCTTCATGCCATTGGCACGGGCGATTGCGCTGATCTCGCTAATCTCGTCGGCGCGCCAGACCAGTCCATATTCGGTCGCATTGGTGATGCTGATCGCTGCGGGTTGGACCTGATGCACGTCCTTGCGGATTCCAGCAATCCGGGCTTTCAATGCCTCGGCGTCGATCTTCGCTCCGTGTCCGGGCAGCGTCATCAACTTGGCGCCGCCCGAGTAAAAGGTCGGGGCGCCGCATTCATCGACCTCGATATGTGCCTCCTCGTAACAGAGAATCCCCTGCCACGGCCGCACGAAATGGGCGAGTATGATGCTGTTCGCGGCGGTGCCCGTGGGGATCCACACGACTTCGCAGTCGGTCTCGAACAGCTCGGAAAAAGTCGCGTCGAGCGACCGGCTCAGCGCGTCACCGTCATAGGCGGTATCGACATGGTTGGCGGCCGCCATCGCTTCCATCACCGCGGGATGAACGGTTGCAGCATTGTCGGAGAAAAAGCGGGTCGCAGTCACGAATCGCGCCTTAGCGCAGGTCAGCGCGTCATGCTAACGCTTCATTCCCATCATTTCGGTTGTGCGTCATTAACAGTATCGCCGCCTGCCTCGGCTGCGGAACCGTGCGCAATTGTCGCGCCGCCTGCGACACCAAGC
>MTKY01048239.1_pt1 | contig 18464 bp, 15 predicted proteins | sample 1042731 | NCBI WGS metagenome assembly MTKY01 (sample SAMN06212206, study PRJNA360538) | anaerobic digester metagenome | biome: Wastewater treatment plant; material: sludge; isolation source: anaerobic digester fed with sludge from wastewater treatment plant | place: Denmark: WWTP Soeholt ... | reverse complement strand
AGACGTCTTCCGGGAGGAACGCAGGGACGGCAGCGGTGACGTGATCCTCTGCCGTCGCACCTGGCGGGACTCCGACGGCGACCGTCACACGCAGGACGTTGGATTCATGCGCATTCGAAACGCCAAGGCCGTGGAAGACCTGATCCGGGAGCTGGCTCAGAAGGCGACGTCAGCCGGAGGCCAGCGCGTCCGTTGAGCCTCCGGCGCGATGCGCTGCCGAGGCCGGGCGATTCCGGGGCCTGTCTCAACCGGGAGGTTCCCTGTTCCGATAACCTCGTATGGGTTCCGCGCGGATGGGAGCTTCGCGCGGATCCCCGGGGTTCCGGAATGTCGTTGTCGGATTCCTCATCCCGTTGCGTCGTGATCTTTGCCGGGTCGCCGCACGCGCCATCGGCCATCGAGCACGTGGAGGCGGTGGCTCAGGCGAATCCGGCGTGGCGATTCGTCGTCGTGCAGCAGCATCCGCCGCGCCCGCCGCGCGGACGGTGGCTGCGGGCGAAGCTGCGACGGCTGCGACGCGAGCCGGTGTCCTATCCGCTGGAACTGGCCGGGCAGCTTGCCGGCAGACTCCTTCATGCCGCTCCCGCCGCCATTGCAGGGACCGTGGCCCTGCCGGCGCGGTTCGAGGACATCCGGCTTCCGAATGTGGCCGTGCATTCGTGCGTACGGCTGCACGACGCGGACACGCTGGCACACGTCGGGTCCTTGCGGCCGTGGCTGGGCCTGGCGATCGGTGCGCCGATTCTGCGGCCGGATTTGTTCCGCATTCCGCGGCTCGGCACGCTGAATCTGCATAAGGGTCTTCTGCCTGACTATCGCGGCATGCCACCGGGTTTCTGGGAGCTGCATGACGGGGTCGCCTGCTCCGGCGTCACCGTACACTGGGTGGACGAGGGGCTCGACACCGGGCCGATTCTGATCGAACGGCGTCTGTCCGTTCCGGCCCATTCCACGGTGGCCGGCCTGGCCGCCGCGCTGGACCGTTTGGGTACCGAAACGCTGATCGACGCGCTGCGACGGATCGAAACGCACCCGACGCCCGGCGGCACGGCCATTCGGAGGGCTCCCTCGCAAGCGCATCGCCGGCCCTCGTGGCGTGTGGCCCGTTCCGTCCGCCGCCGACTGGCGAGGCGCCGCCGGCCGTCGCGGTCTTTCCGAGGCCGGCTGCGCTGCGCCGCCAAGCACGTCGTGCTGGCGGCGTACGTGTATCTGTGGGCGCCGCTGCGCAATCGAATCCGCGCGCGGCGCGGTCTGTGCCATGCCACGGTGCTGCTCTATCATCGGGTCAGCGACGAGCTTCTCGACTCTGTCACGGTGGGCGTGGAGCAGTTCTGGCGGCAGCTCGAGCTGCTGCGCCGCCATTACGACGTGACAGACCTGCCTGCGCTGCTGGCCCGCCGCGGGCAGCCACGAACCAGGCCATGCGTCGCCATCACCTTTGACGACGGCTACGCGGACAATCTTCGTGCCGCCATGCTGTTGCGCCGGGCCGGAATGCCCGCGATGTTTTTCCTGTCCACGTCCATCGTGGGCAGCGATGGCGCATTTCCGCACGACCTGCAAAGCCTCGGCCGGCGCATCGAACCGCTGACCTGGGAACAGGCGCGGCAAATGGCCGGCTGGGGTTTTGACTTCGGCAACCACACGGAACACCACACCCGACTCAGTGCCGTTGCACCGGACGACGCGCTGCGGGAGATTCAAGCCGCCGAACAGCGACTCGACGCCGAATTGCACCGCAACGGCCGGCCGCGCTGCCTGGCCTATCCGTACGGTCGGGAAACCGATTGCACGGACCTCCTCCGCCGGTTGCTGGCAGGCGCCGGCATCGCCGCCTGCTTGTCCGCCTACGGCGGCGTGAACCCGCCCGACTTCGATCCCATGAACGTCCGGCGCCAGGCCGTGGATCACAGCTTCAGCCCCCTGGCGTTCCGCGCCGCGGTGGAAGGCTGGCGATCCCGCGCGTAACATCCCCTCACGCCCGCCGGCTGTCGTTCGCTGCACAACCCCCTCTTCGACACTCCCGGGACGTGGCTCTGGCCGAACAATCCCGACATGGGGTAGGATTCCCGGCTCCGGTCAGGCAGTTGCGGTTCACCGGATATCAAGGCATATGCTGTGAGGATACGATTCCATGAACACCCATCGAAATCGCCGTCGAATAACGATCGGATTCAGCGGATTTGCCCTCGTGGCGGCCTGCGCCCTCACGATCGGCGCCGCCCAGGAGAAGGAAGAGATGGAGCCGTACAAGGATCGGGTGCAGCCGGTGGAGAAGCGCGTGGACGATCTTCTACCCCGCATGACGCTCGAGGAGAAGATCCGCCTGCTGGCCGGCAATGTAATGGACACATATCCGAACGAACGGCTGGGCATCCCCGCCCTGTCCATGGCGGACGGCCCGCACGGCGTGCGGCATGGCAACGCCACATGTTTCCCCACGGGCGTGGCCATGGCCTCGACCTGGGATCCAGCCCTCATCCAGCGGGTTGGCGAGGCGATGGCCCGCGAGATGCTCGCCAAGGGCCGCAACGTGCTGTTGGGCCCGTGCATCAACATCAACCGCGTCCCGCACGGCGGACGGAATTTCGAGAGCTTCTCGGAAGACCCGTATCTCGCCGCGCGGATGGCCGTCGCGTACGTCAAGGGCGTGCAGGGCCAGGGCGTCGTGGCCACGGCGAAGCACTTCGCCGCCAATAACCAGGAGTGGGAACGCACCACCATCAACGTCCGCGTCGACGAACGGGCGCTTCGCGAGATCTACCTGCCGGCCTTCGAGGCGGCGGTCAAGGAGGCAGGGGTCTGGGCTGTCATGGCGTCCTACAACCGGCTCAACGGCCCGTACGCTTGCGCAAACCATCACCTGCTCACCGAGATCCTTAAGGAGGAATGGGGCTTCAAGGGCATCGCCATGTCGGACTGGGGCGCGGTACACGGCACAGTCGATACGGCCAACGCCGGGCTCGATCTCGAAATGCCGCGGGGTGACTTCTTCGGCCCCGCTCTGCTGGAGGCGGTGAAGAAGGGCGACGTCACCGAGGCCGTCATTGACGACAAGGTCCGGCGGATTCTGCGAGTCATGTTCACGTTCGGCCTGTTCGACGGCCCGCGGCCGATCGACAAGGACGCCGTGGAGTGTGCGGCCCACCGGGCCTTGGCCCGCGAGGTTGGGGCGGCCGGTATCGTGCTCCTCAAGAACGACGGCGACCTGCTGCCACTGGACCGCTCCAGGATCCGATCCATCGCGGTGATCGGCCCGAACGCCGACGTGGCCCGGCTGGGCGGCGGCGGCAGTTCCGAAGTTGTGTCGACGACGTCCGTCTCGCCGCTGGAAGGAATCCGCGCGAAAGCCGGCGCGGACGTCGCCGTTCGATTCGCTCCCAGCTGCCGGTTTCCCGGCGATTGTCCACCGATCGAATCCACGTGCCTGCGTCCTGCGGCGGGCTCCGCCGAGACTTGCGGTCTGACCGCCCAATACTTTGCGAATCGCGATCTGAGCGGCGAGCCCGTTCTGACGCGGGTGGATGCCGCCGTGGACTTCGATTGGGGCACCGGCTCGCCCGCGCCCGTGGTGCCTTCAGACGATTTCTCCGTTCGCTGGACCGGCAAGCTCATACCCAGAAAATCCGGGCCGCACGTGCTGGCCATCGTCAGCGATGACGGCTCACGGCTTTGCATCGACGGCAAGCAGGTGATCGACAACTGGGGCGAGCACGCGACCCAGACGGCAAGCGCCACCCTCACCCTGGAGGCCGGCCGGGAATACGACCTGCTGCTGGAGTACTTCGAAGCGAAGGGGTCTGCGGTCATCCGGCTCGGCTGGACGCCGCCTCAAGAGGACGAGACGGCGTCCGCCGTACAGGCGGCCCGGGAATCGGACGTGGCGGTGGTGTTCGTCGGGCTGACCAAGCAGTTCGAAGGCGAAGGCATGGACAAGCGGAACCTGGACCTGCCCGGTCCGCAGGCCGAATTGATCTCCGCCGTCCGCCAGGCGAACCCGCGTACGGTCGTCGTGCTCATCCACGGCAGTCCCGTGCTGATGGAGTCGTGGATCGAGAAGGTTCCGGCGGTGCTGGAGGCCTGGTATCCCGGTCTGGAAGGCGGGCACGCTATTGCGGACGTTCTGTTCGGCGACGTCAACCCGTCCGGCAAACTGCCCGTGACGCTGCCGAAACGGTGGGAAGACTGCCCGGCCTGCGGCAACTACCCGGGCCAGGACGGCGCGGTGGACTACGCGGAGGGAGTTTTCGTGGGCTACCGGTATTTTGAGTTCAAAAAGGTGGAACCTCGATTTCCATTCGGCCACGGGCTGTCCTACAGCCATTTTGAAATCTCGAACGTCATGGTGACGCCCGAAACGGTTTCACCCGGCGAGCCGGTGCGCGTGACATGCACGGTCAGGAACGCCGGCAAACGGGCCGGTGCGGAAGTCGTCCAGCTTTATGTGCGCGACATGGAATCAAGCGTGAAGCGCCCCCGGATGGAGCTCAAGGGGTTTTCGAAGGTGAACCTTGCTCCCGGCGAGGCCCGGGATGTGACGTTCGATCTGGACGCGCGTGCCTTCGCCTTCTATCAGCCCGACCGGAAGGAGTGGGTGGTCGAGCCGGGCGAGTTTGCCATGCTGGTGGGTGTCTCTTCCCGCGATATTCGTCAAACGGCCCGGCTGGTCGTGAAATAGAGCCGATCACCGGCGCTTCTCCAGAGCCGGGGCGCGGGAGCATTGTCGCGCGGACGACCCGCCTGAAAGAAAAGCCGGAGTTGCCGGCCGTTCAGGGCTCGGCGGGCACCGCCGCGTGGGCGGGAGAACAAAGGACGATCTTCCGGGCGATCTGGCCGATGGCTTCGCGGACGGGGTTGTCGGCGGAAAAAGCGTCGGCGGGGCGCCCCAGGTCCAACAGCTCTGACACGAACGCGTAATCGTTGGGGACCCAGGCGAACACCGGCTTCTCGATGGTCTCCTGCGCATCCTCGACGGTAATGAGTCCGCGCGACCCGTCGTGGCGATTGACAACCACCTCGGTTCGCTCCGGGGGCACTCCCAGATCACTCAGTACGTCCATGTACCGCTTGGCGTTCCCGATGCTGAGCACGGAGAGCTGGCAGACGATCAGAACCAGGTCGGCCTGGTCCAGGACGGCCATCGTGCAGGCGTCCGTCTGCCGGGGCAGATCGACGACCACGTATTCATAGCCGCCTGTCAGCAGATCCATGATTCGCCGGATCACCTCCGGCGTGACCGCCCGCTGCTGGCGGATCGTCGCGGGGCGCGGCAGGATGGACACGTTGCAGGGCAGCGGGGTCAGCGCCGCTTCCAGCACCGCGCTGTCCAGTTCGCCGTCCGCGTGCTCCTGCGCGAGATCGTATATACTGAAGGTCGGTTCGCAGTCGAAGGTGACGGCCACCGTGCCGAACTGCAGATCCAGGTCGGCCAGCACGCAGCGTGTGGTCGACAGGCGGGCGATTTCCAACGCCAGCCCACAGGCGATGGACGTGGTGCCGCAGCCGCCGCTGGCGCCCGTGACGCAGATACACTTGCCGGCCTTTCGGGTCAGGCGATACTTGCTGGCCATCCGCGCCAGAGCCGCGCCCAGATCCTCCGGCTCGATCGGCTTTCGGACGAACTGATCACAGCCGGCCCTCATTGCCGACAGAATCAGCTCCGGGCCGGACTGATGGCTCGTCGCCAGCAGGGGCAGATCGGGATACCGCACCGAGACCTGCTCAAGAACCTCCAGTACCGGTTCTGGTTCCGGATCCAGGTGAAAGATCACGATCTTGGCGTCGCGCAGGCGCAGCACTTCCGCGAGCTTCTCCAGAGTTGCGACCTCATGCACCACATCGAGGGCGCTGCCGGCGCTGATTTGTTCGCGCAGCGCCTTCGAGGACGCCGAGTCGGTGTTGTAGAGGCACGCTCGCCGGACGTTTCTCATGGAATCGCGGCCCTGCGGAAGACAACCGTTGGGATCATGTGTCTGCTCAGAAATATCTATCGGCTCTCTCGGGGTTCGGATTGCGGATACGTGGACAGTGTTTGCATTGGCGGACGACGCGACGAAGCCGAAATAATCGGACCTTCTGAATCGCTTATGGGCCGAACCCGCGGCGTCGACCCGGCGAAGATGGACCGGCGCGGCTGCCGCTTTATCGGCCGAAGCTGAGGACACGCGTGGACGGACCGCGGTGCATGGGAACTCTGCGTACGGAATGGGGGACGGCCGCGACCTCGGAGGCGACAGAGGGGCCTGATAATGCTTACGTGGACAGTGCCGCGCATCGGCTTCAGTGACACTGGAGCCGATCCATGCAACTCAAGGGAGGCGCGTCTGTTCACGACATATGCGGATAGACGATCGCACGTCGCTTCGTGTCCGATCGCGTAAGAGTCCGATGCGGGTAGCCGGACTCGCCGTCAGGGGCGCGCGGCATGCAGAGTACGGATTCGCTGATAGGCATTCTGTCGAGGGCGGGAATTGGCGAGGGCGGCGCTGTGTCCTCGTCGCGTGCGGGGTTTCTGCCGATTCCGCTCAAGCACGCCCCGCTGTCGATTCTCAACACAACCCCGATCTACCTGAAGGCACGTCCGGCCGCGGACGGCACCGTTCATTTCGGAGAGACGTTCTCGCTGTATTCCAGCGGCGTGGTCTCCTTCACGGAACTGGACCGGACGCGGTTGCAGGACAATCATGTTCGGTTCGTCTACGTTCGGATCGCCGATCAACCGAAGTTCCAGCGACAGTTGGAACAGTGCCTGGCGGCGGTGGCCGCCGATCCGGACACCCCCGGCCAGGAAGCCTCCGCGCTGATCTACGAGACGAGCTATGAGCTGGTAAATGAGGCGTTGTCGGACCCCGGCCTGCAGTCCGTCTCCAGCTCTCTCAGAAGCGTATCGCACGCCGTAGCAACGTTCGTGTTGCACCAGAAAAAAGCGTTCTCGCATCTGTTTGCCACGGCCCGGCACGATTTCTACACGGCGACGCATCTGGTCAACGTAGCGACCTGGATGGTCCCGTTGGCCTATCAGCTCGGCTATCGCGATCCGGAGGAACTGGCCGTGATCGGCCAGGCCGGTCTTCTGCACGACATCGGCAAGACGCGGATTCCGCCGGAAATCATCCGTAAGGCGGGCAAGCTGACGGCGGACGAATCTGCGCAGATGCGGCAGCACACCACCCGCGGCGACGAGATGGTGCGGTCGGTCGCCGGGTTTTCGGAACTGGTCGCCACGGTTGCGCTTCAACACCACGAACGGCAGGATGGAAGCGGATATCCCAACGGGCTTGTCGGATCGGCTATCCACCCGATCAGCAAGATCTGCGCGGTCGCGGACTCGTTCGACGCCATGACGGCGCTTCGTCCGTACAAGGACCGCGCCCTGACGGTTTCCGAGGCCATGGCGATTCTTCAGAGCGAAACGCCGAGCAAGTACGACCCGCAGGTGGTGGAATCGTGGATCGCCCTCATCCCGCCGCCGGAGCGCAGCGCGAAGGAGGATTCATCAGCCGCCGAACCCAATCGCCGGGCGCATCGGCGTTATCCGTTCCGCTGCCCGGCCTGCGTGATCGAGCTGGATCCGGCCCGCGACGGAGCGCTGGCGCCCTCGCCCGTTCAGATGGTCACACACAGCCTTTCCCGGAGTGGCATCGGTTTGCGGAGTGTCGTGCCGATCCGCAGGGGTCGGCGCATCCGCATCCAGCTCAAGGTCCGAACCGCCGCCCGAGACTGTCTCGACGGGATCGTGGTCCGTTGCCGGGCCATGGTCGGAGGCTCGTTCGACATCGGGGTGAAGTTCACGCGACAGAGCGCGGAACTGACGGCCCTCCGCGCGGGCGCCGACGATCGATAGCAAGGGTTTGCGCGTCCGGCCTCCATGCGTCCCGCCGCTGAAGGCCTGCCGCCGCGGCGGTTCTGCCGCAGCCGGTTCATACGAACGCTACTCCGCGGCGGGCTCCACCGAGTCGAGGCTTTTCTCGAAAATGACGAGATTTCCCGACATATGCGAATCCCAGCGAAGGCCGACGATGTCATATCCCTGCTGAATCGCCAGCAGCAGCATCCCGCGTGATTGGTTGTAGCATTCCAGGCGGGACATTTCGTACCCGCGAGCGCGCGCCCAGGCCTGTTCGGCCGCCATGAGCTGCGACGCGACCCCCATCCGCCGGGCGTCGGGGATCACGCCCGTCAGCCAGTTGTAGAACGTGCTGGGACGCAATTCGTAGCTGCACAGGAAGCCCACGGGACGACGTTCGAGCTCGGCCACCATCACCAGGCTCGCCCGATTGGCCAGACGGCATCCGAAGTAGCTGACATCCTGCGAGGGCCGGAAGACCGCGTTGTACAGATCGCAAACAAGCCCGTACTCGGCCGGTCCCATCCGGATGATTTCGACGTTTGCCATTACCCTGCCGTCCTCACGCGTTTCCAGCAGACGACCGCTCCGGAACTTCGCCCCGGGAGTCCCCGGGCGCGTAGTCTAGACGTCGGGACAGTCCCGTACAACTCGGTGTCCGCGGCGGTTCCGGTACGGGATGACGGCCGAAAAAAAACTCCGGCCACCGGGGCCGGAGCGGGTTGTTGTCGTGGAACGGTGTTCTCTTGGGCTAACGCTTCGAGAACTGGAAACTGCGTCGAGCGCCGGCTCGGCCGTATTTCTTGCGTTCGACCTTCCGGGAATCGCGGGTGAGAAAGTGGTTGTCGCGAAGCACGGGCTCGTGCGTGGGATCGGTTGCCTTCAGCGCGCGAGCCAGGCCCAGAACGATGGCGCCGGCCTGCCCCGTGGTGCCCCCGCCGTTGACGCTGACATACACGTCCAGGCGGTTGGCCGTGTTGGTGACGGCCAGGGGTTGCTGGACCTGAAGGCGGTCCTGCTCGAGGTGGAAATAGTCCGCCACGTCCCGGCCGTTGATCTTGAACTCGCCTTTGCCAAGACGAATCCGTACCCGGGCGACCGACGTTTTGCGGCGTCCGGTGCCCCAGACGAACCCCCCGGCAGTCACGCGAGCGGCCCGGAGTCCGGTCTGCGGCTCCGGCGAATGGGCGGTGGGAGAGGATTCGGCCGCCGAGGTCTGCTCGGCCGGTTCAGGCCGCATCTGCTCGGCCTGAGAGTTGTTGTCCTGATCCGTCACGCTTTTGTCCTCCGCGCTCATAGCTCGAACGCCCAGGGTTTGACTCTCTGCGCGGCATGGGGATGCGAATCGCCGCGATACACTTTCAGTTTCTTGAGCATGTGTCGCCCCAGCTTGTTCTTGGGCAGCATTCGGCGAACCGCCGCCTGCAGGATCCGCTCGGGATGCCGGGCGAGCATTTTGCGGTACGGGACGACCTTGTATCCGCCCGCATAGTACGTGTAGTACGGGTAGGCCATGGTGTCCGCTTTTTTCCCCGTAACGCGGATTTTGTCCGCGTTCGTGACCACCACGAAATCTCCCGTGTCCACGTGGGGCGTGTACGTGGGTTTGTGCTTGCCCATCAGCACCGTCGCGATGCGCGTGGCCAGCCGTCCCAGGATCTGGTCGGTGCCGTCCACGTGGTACCACTGGGGCTCCACGGTGTCTTTCCGGGCGACGTAACTTCGTATGGTTCCAACTGGCATTGACTTACAATCCAACCTCGGGTCCAGCTCAACAAAAGAACCCCAGAATGTACCCGATTTGCCGAATACGTCAAGGGGCGGAGCGGGGGCTGACGGTGCACCGGGGGAGACGAACGCGTCCCGGGCCCGGTCCAAAGGCAGCCGGGCCAAACCCGACTGGAATTGGGCCTTTGCCCCGCCGGCTCAGTACCGGTAGGATGGTTATCAAAATACAGGGATACTGAAATCGGAGAGCACTCGAATGGCCGCCAGCAGTGGGATTGTCGTTCAGACCATCAAAGACGTGACCGTCGCCATCATCGAAAGCCGCTCCGTGGTCGACGCCCAGGAGATATCGCGTCTGGGGGAGGTGCTTCTGAATCTGGTGGAAAAACGGGATCGTCGCCGCCTGATTCTGGATATGGGCAAAGTGACGCACCTGTCGTCGTCGGCCTTGTCCGTGCTGACCCGACTCCGCAAGGCCATCGAGCAGGTGGAGGGGACGTTGATCATCTGCGGGCTGAGTCCGGACATCATGAAGGTCTTTAAGGTGACGGGCCTGCACAAGCTTTTCACTTTCACGGAGGACGAGAAGGCCGCCCTGGAGAAGCTGGGCGTCGTGATGGCCTGATCGAACGGGCCGTCCGGCGTCGCTGCAAAGCGGCGTAAACGGGCGTCGATGCGTGCGCGCGCGTGGGATCCTGGCATGAGCGGCAGGAACACGAAAATGTCGCCCGACGGCAGCCGCTGCTGGCCACGATCCTCCCCTGTGCCATCCGAGCCGGGCGTCGTCACGAACCGTACGTTCACCCCACTGTGTTCCTTCGATCCCGCACCGGTGCAAAGCCCCACCTTCTCCTTGCTCCATACGCTGAGATGCTGAACGGGGCATCTTTCGTAGTCTGTTCGAAGCGCGCGACAAATGGGGCGGTTCGTACAACACGGCCGATGATCCGGAGTCTGTCGATGCGGACGGCACGCACAATACCGTTGGCACGGCGGATAACGACGCGCGGCTGACGTCGGGCTCGTCAGTCAACGACACCTTCACTTATTCCGGGTTTCGTGTGCGGCGCACAGCGCCCGTGCGAATGGGGGGTTGGTTACGCTGCACCATGACAACGGCGTAGAGCCTTGGCAGAGCTCACCGCATGGGAGGAGGGTTCTTGCCCTGGTGTCCGGGAGGCACGCAGGCGCGGATGCCAATGGGCGGTCACTTGGCCCGTTCGATGTATTCGCCGGAGCGGGTGTCCACGCGGATGCGCTCGCCGGGTTCGATGAACGCGGGGACGCGGACGCGAGCTCCGGTTTCCAGGACGGCGTCCTTTGGCTGGTTCGTAACCGTGGCGCCCTTGACCACCGGGGGAGTCTCCACGACCTCCAGCTCCACCACGTGAGGCAGTTCGACGGAGATAATCTGACCATCCAACAACTGGGCGGTCACCTTCTCGTTGGGCTTGAGGAACTTCACAGCGTCACCCACGACCTCTTTGCCCACGTGAAGCTGGTCGAAACTCGTGCCGTCCATCAGGACGAAATCGTCGCCGTCCTGGTAGAGGTATTCATACTCCCGACTATCCACAAAGGGCTGCTCCAGCCGGTCGTCCACGCGGAAACGCGCGTCGATGATCAGGCCATCCTTCAGGCCTTTGAGCTTGGTCTGCATGTAGCTGGCCTTGTTGCCCTTGGCCACGTGCTGGGCATCGTGCACGACGTATGGTTTGCCTTCGTAGATGACGGTCCGTCCCTTGCGAAGATCTACGGCTTTGATCATGTGATCCACTCCCTGCCAGTCGCCAATCCCGGTTTTTGCCAGACTCCGCATGGTCGCACAAGCGTACGAGACGGTCAAGGACTGCCGATTTGGCAGACTTGGCCTACGGCCGTAGAATTCGCCGCGATATGAGCCGCCGCAGATCCAAACCGCCCGTCCAGCGCTATCACGACCGGGTTGCCCGCCGGTACGACGCCAGTTATGAGGACGCTTTCTGGCAGTGGCACGACGCATTGACCTGGGAGGCTCTGCGTCCGTTCCTGCCGTCCACCCACGCGGCCGCCACGCTCGATCTGGGCTGCGGAACCGGCAAGTGGGCGCTGCGATTGTTGCACAGCGGGTATACCGTCACCTGCGTCGACGTGTCCGGACCGATGCTCGAGCAGGCGCGGCGCAAGATCGAAGCCGTCGGCCGCACCGGGCGAGCCGCATTCCTGCAGGCGGACCTGTGCGACCTGGCGGAGCTGCCCGACGAGTCCTTTGATCTGGCCGTGGCCCTGGGGGATCCGATCGGATGCACGCAGTCGCCGCTGCGGGCACTCAAGCAGATTCGCCGCAAGCTCCGGCCGGCCGGCGTCTTGGTAGCCACGCTGGACAACCGCCTGGCGGCTCTGGACCACTATCTCGAGCAGCGTGATGTATCCGCGCTGGACACATTCCTGCGCACGGGTCGGACGCACTGGCTGACGGCCGATCCGGACGAGCGGTTTCCCATCTGGACCTACACGCCGGCTCAGGCGGTCGGCCTGTTTGCCAAGAGCGGATTCGAGGTGGTGGATATGATGGGCAAAACGGTGCTGCCCATGCGATACCATCGCGACCTTCTGACAGATGTTCGCGCGCGACGCGTGCTCACGCGACTGGAGATGAGGCTCTCACGCGAACCGGCCGCCGTCGGCCGGGCACCCCATATCCAGATCGCGGCCCGGCGAACGTCCGGTAATGAGACGGATTCGGAGGGCTGATGCGGTTCGGACAGGAGTGGTCCGAGGTCATTGGCGGACAGCGGTCCGCAGCCTATAGTTAAGCTCCGGCCTTTCGGGGCTCGGTGTTCAGCCTTGCGAGGATGGGGGTTCGGAGGATGCGGTCATGAAGCACACAACGGAGATGATCGCAACGTTGTTGACGGTTGTGCTGCTCGGCGGCTGCGGCGGCATCGCCGGGCAAGACGCGGGAGATGGTCCGGACGGCAGCATCGCCGTCGAGGGCCCGGATCCCACCCGACCTTCCACCCGACCGCCTGTCCCCATCTTCACCGACGACCCGGCGTTCAACCGCGGTGCGCAGCCGGACGAATCGGCGGATGACTTGGCCGACTCCCCACCGGAGAATGACACAACGCCGCCCCCGGACAACGCACAGAATGCCGGACCCGATCCGGCGCCCGAACCCGAACCGTTCCCCGGAGTTGTGGCCAACGGTCGGGCGCTGTATCGACTGAACTGCGAGGAATGTCACGGGAGGGATGCCGTCGGCGGAACGGCCGTGGGCATCCGCCGCGCGAGCGTGGCCAAGATCACGAAGTACATCAACGGCGCGGAGCGGCACCCGAAGTTCGGGGGTATTTCGGGCCTCACGGTTAACGACGTGCAGGACATCGCGGCCTACCTGCACAGCCTGTAAGGCGGTGGGGCCGCAACCGGTCACCTTGTTCCGGGTATATACGCGGGAAGGGAGTACCGCATGGATTCCGCGCAGGATCCGCCACACCCCGGCCTGGACCAGCTCTTGCAGACGATGGTGGACGTGGAAGCGTCGGACCTTCACCTGGTCGTGGGATACCGCCCGACGTATCGTGTGCATGGCCGGTTGCGGGCGGCGGAAACCGTGCCGCTCGAGGACGCGCGGGTCCGCTCGCTCATTCGCTCGATTCTGCCCGATCGGCTGCGCGAAACATCCGAGCTGCCCAAAAACCTCGATTTCTCCCTGACGTTCGAGATGCGGGGCGCCGCTCATCGCTTCCGTGCCAACGTCTTCTCCGCTCAGGGAAAGCCGGGTCTGTGCCTGCGACACATTCGCGACCAGGCGCCGTCGCTGGAGTGGCTGGGGTTCCCCCGGTCGCTGGCCGACCGCCTGGTGGCGACCGCCAACGGCCTGATCATCATCACCGGCATCACCGGCTCGGGAAAATCCACGACCCTGGCGGCGCTGGTCAGCCTGCTTAACGATGCCGGCGGTAACCGGATCATCACGGTGGAGGAGCCCATCGAATACGTGTATCCGCTGCGGGCGGACAGTGTAGTGACCCAGCGCGAGGTGGGCACGGACGTGGATTCCTTCTATGACGGTCTGAAATACGGGCTGCGTCAGGATCCGGACGTCGTGCTGGTGGGCGAGATCCGGGATCGGGACACGGCCCAGATGGCGCTCAGCGCGGCGGAAACCGGACACCTCATCCTCACCACCATGCACACCAAGGACGCCAAGGGCGCGGTGACGCGACTGATTGACCTGTTCCCCGCCGACGCGCAAGACGACGCGCGAACCCAGCTTTCGCTGAGCTTGCGCTACGTCATCTCACAGCGACTGGTGCCCTCCATCGCTCAGGGACAGAAGCGAGTCCTGGCCCTGGAGGTTCTGGTGGTCAACGACGGCGTGCGTGCGGTCATTCGCGCCGGCAAGGTGGAGGGAATTGATACCGCCATTCAGATGGGAAAACGAGACGGCATGGTGACTCTGGATGAGAGCCTGCAGACCTTGTTGTCCGTCGGGCGGATATCGATCGAAACGGCCCGTCACTACGCCAAGGACCCCAACCGTCTGGTGGCTCCCAACGGTCGATGAAACCGATCGGCTGGGCGGTCCTTCCCGCGACCCGTATAATCCGGGCATGGAGTCGGAACCCCTGCCTGTATGGATGCCCTCGATCCCGGATCAGCGCTGGAGCTGTCATTCGTGCACGCGCTGCTGCCGTGAACTGGTGGGTGATCTTCGGGAGGAAGACCGTCGCCGACTCGACGAGCAGCAGTGGGAAAGCCGGCTCGGGGTCGCTCCGTACCTGCGGGTCCGTAACAAGTGGGCCCTCAACAAGTGGCCGGACGGACGTTGCGTGTTCCTGCAGGACGACGGCCTGTGCCGCATCCACGTGGAGCTCGGCTTCGACGCCAAACCCTTCTCGTGCCGCATATATCCGTTCACTATCGTGAAGGCCGAGGGCCAGTGGCTGACCGCATGGCGATTTGACTGCCCGTCCATGGCCCGATCGCAAGGCGCGGACATGGCCTCGCATCGGCGCCTCGTGCAGTCCCTCAGCGAGGAAATGCCGGCTCGTGGAGGGGCTCGCCACCAAGAGGTTCTGCTGCGTCGGGCCCGGCCTGCCGCTCCGGAAGAGCTTCACGCATTGCTCGGTGCACTGAACACCTGGCTGCTCGATGATTCGCGACCGCTCGCAGAGGTCACCGCGGGGGCGGCTTCGCTGGTGGATACGCTGCGGGAATCGGATCTGGTGGCGGTCCGTGACGACCGGTTTGCCGAGCTGGTCGGCCTGCTGGTGCCGGACCTGCCCCGCGCGCTGGAGGACATCTCCCCCGACCCACCGACACCCCGGCAACAGGCACTGTTCCGCCAGCTCGTGTTTGCGTACACGGAGCACGTGACGCTGGAAGATATCCGCTCACGCCGCACCCGCTGGCTTCGACGGCTTGAGCAGGTGAGGTGGGCCGGACGGTTCCGCCGCGGCAGGGGTTCGGTACCACCGGTGGCCGGCGTGAAACGCGACGTCTGCTTCGAGGCCGTACAGGCGATCGGCCCGGCGGATGTGGACGGCCCCCAGATCACCGCGATGCTCGGGCGGTTCCTGCGCATGCGGGTGCTCAGCCGGTATCAGTTCGGCCCGGCGTATTACGGCTGGCCGGTGTTGGACGGGCTGCGTGCCCTTTGGCTGGTCGTGCCGGTTGTGGGCTGGTTGGCCCGATATCTCGCCGCCGCTCGTCGCGCGGAGCGTCTGACGTTTCAAGATGCGATGGAGGGGCTCGCCTTGGTGGATGGCGTCATTGGCCGGTCTCCAGGCCTGGGAATCGCCAGCGAGCGGCTGCGCCTGGATTTCCTGTCGGGTCGGGAAGGTGTGTGCCGTTTGATCCGCCATTGGAATCCCTGTCAGACGGCCTGACTCAGCCTTCCGTACCGCTTACACCTTCATTTCAGAATATTCTATTATACTTAATGTCGTCGCCACTATGTCCCAATCTCGCAACACTGCAGGTTCGTAGTTGAACGGACAAGGCGAGAGTGTAAGAATAGGACGGGGGTGCAGCGGCAGCCGGTTTGGCATACCTGTTCGCAGCAGGGATGGGTTTCGTGTGGAAAACAGAGAGGAATGCAAGATGACGCGCAGGATGTGGCTGACCAGTCGGACCGTCGGGGTCATTATGGTATTGACGATGGCGTCTGGATGGGCGTCGGCCGGCGAGGCGTGGGCGGACGATCCGTTTGGCCTCGAAGCGAGCGAGTGCGGCAGCCGGTTAACGCCGATTCCCCTTCGAGTGAACGCGGTGATCACGCCCATTTCGGCCACAGACGGTGATTTCTGGACAGAGGGGCTGCGTGCCTGTCCGCCGATGACTCGAACGTACTCGGGCGCGGATTTCACCGGAGGTTCCTACAAGATGCAGGCCGGTTTTGTTGCCGGTGAGATGCTGGCCGCCTCGTTCGTACTGGATGCCGACGCGTTTCCCGTTCACGTGACGGAAATCGAGGCGGTCTTCGCCCACCAGGCCACGGTGCAGACCACAACGAAGTGGTCTGTTCTGGTCTGGTCGGGCACGCCGAGTACGGGTACCCTCATTGCCAGTTACAGTTCCGATGATTCGTTGCTTCCGCACATCGTGATGAATCCGGGCACGGTGGGAGTCAACGTGAAGATCACAATCGATCCGTCCGATCCGGAACAGATTTTCGTGCCGGACAACGGGTCGCACACGTTCAGCGTCGGGTATCGCATCGATGCGCACAACAACCCGCCCACGGCGTCCTGCAACTTCGGGCTGACGCCGCCGGAGTGCTGCCCTCCGTCCACCAATTCGAACGCCTTCCCGACAGTGGATGTGGACGGTCTGTCCGATGCGGACAACAACTGGCTGTATTGTCGGCCGAATTGCGGTCCCGGGGCATGCCCCGGCGGCTGGTACCGGTTCCGGGATCTGGGTGCCTTCCGACCAACGGGAGATTGGAACATCCGCGTGACTTATGTGCCGTTCGACTGCGATCCGATGGGCGCCTGCTGTGATGCCGCCGGGCAATGCACTACCCGAACTGAGGCGGAGTGCGATGCGGCGGGCGGCCTCTACAAAGGCGACAACGTGCCGTGCATTCCAAACCCTTGTGACCTGCCCACGGGCGCCTGCTGTCGCGTAGACGGCATCTGCACCAACGGCGTGAATCAACTGCAGTGCAACGCACCGGGCGAGATCTTCCACGAGGGTCTGACCTGCGATCAGGTGACGTGTCCGCAGCCGAAGGGGGCCTGTTGCAACGGGATAGGCGGCTGCATGAACAACCTGAGCCCGAGTGTCTGCGAGGATGTCATCCACGGCTATTACGCCGGCCACGGGACCACCTGTGCCTCAGGGGTTTGCGAGCTTGGCGCCTGCTGCCTGCCGGACGGATCGTGTCTGGAGACGGTGGGCGTGCACTGCGATCAGCTCGGCGGCGCGTTCCAGGGTGCGGGAACGCAATGCGCCAGCACGGAGTGTCCGCAGCCCCTCGGAGCGTGCTGCTGGTTGGACATGTGCGTCCCCGATCAGTATGAGGTCGACTGTCTGAGCTTCGGCGGGGACTGGGCCGGTCCGTTTTCCACCTGTGAGCCGGATCCCTGTGCGCCATGCAGTTCGGGAGACGTGGATCGGGACGGTGACGTGGACCTGGACGATTTCGCCGCGTTCCAGACGTGCTTCGGGATGCCATACACCGTGTACTGCAACTGCGCGGACATGAACAACGACAAGAGCGTGGATCTGGCGGACTACGTGCTTTTCGAGGCGGCCCTGGCCGGCAGCGGACCCCAGTAATCGGTCGTCAGGCGACGTTGCCCACGCATCGGAACCGGACTCTCCGGAGCCGGGAGCGTCACCACTCTGTCAGTTCGCCGACGATCTCCTCCATCAGGTCTTTCAGGGTCACCAGACCCAGGAGGAGTCCGTGTCGATTGACGACCAGGGCCAGGGTCTTGCGCTGTTCCCGCATGCGCACGATGGTGGCCGCCACGGTGTCGTGGGAGAGAATGAACAGGACGGGCTCCATCGCTTCGCGGAGCGTGGGGGGGGGCGGGCCGGCCAGAACCTTATGCACGACCACCGCCCCGATAATCCGACGGGGATCCGTCTCATACACAGGCAGGCGGGTGTGCGCGGTCCGTCGCGCGAGGTTCCGCAGCTCGGCCGGGCCGGCGTCGGCTCGTACGGCCACGATGCGATTGCGCGGCACCATGACCGCGTGGACCGGCGTGCTGGAGAGGCCCAGCACACGCTCCACCAGTCCGAAGTGTTCCGGATCGCTGCCCGCGTGAAGCAGGCCTTCCTGCAGGACGGTGGCCATGCGCCGTCGGGCCGCGAACAGTGAATCCTCACTGGCCTCCACGACCCCCAGGGCCCGCGTGACCAGCGCTGTGAGACGGCGCATGGCCCAGACCACAGGCAGCAGAAGGTAGCGGGCGGCCAGCAGCAGCGGAGCGGCCGGATACATGAATCGGTCCGCCGCGATCCGGAAGACGTTTTTGGGCACCACCTCTCCGAACGCAAAAACCACCGGCGTGACCACCGCCGTGGTGTAGATTTCGGCGCTGCGGTCGTCCAGCCCGAGTTGTCGACCGACGAACATCGCGACCACCGCCGTGAGCGCATAGTGGCAGATGTTCGTGCCCACCAGGGCGGTGGCGATCGACGACTGCTCGTCGTCCAGCAGGCGGACCAGGGATCGAGCCATGCGATCCTGCCGCTGGGCGCGAAGATGCAGGCGAACGCGATTCAGGCAGTAGATCCCCGTTTCGATGCCGGCGGCCAGCGCGGAGCCCAGCAGGGCCGCCAAGGCGCACAACGCGTAAAGCGGCCAGGCCTCGATCATGGCGAGACCTCCGCATCTCCGGGCGAGCGGCGCAGAATGAGAGTCCCCACGCGCCGTCCGTGGAGC
>MTKY01051116.1_pt1 | contig 18478 bp, 11 predicted proteins | sample 1042731 | NCBI WGS metagenome assembly MTKY01 (sample SAMN06212206, study PRJNA360538) | anaerobic digester metagenome | biome: Wastewater treatment plant; material: sludge; isolation source: anaerobic digester fed with sludge from wastewater treatment plant | place: Denmark: WWTP Soeholt ... | reverse complement strand
CGCGATCGCCGGTAGAATTCCACGAGCGTGTCCTCCGGGTCGGGCCGGGTGGTCAGGGCCACGACGATCCAGAGCAGGCATGTCAGCGCCATGGACGAAAGAACGACGACATAGTCCGTGGCCGTCCCCGCGTGAATCCACCGCTTGAACACCACGAACTGGTTGAACAGGAAGATCAGCGGTCCGCCCAGGGAGGCTGTGATGCGGGCCTTGCCGTTGAATCGCCACCACCACCACTGGCCCCAGTTCGCGGTCATCTCGGAGGCCGTGAAACCCAGCATGAACAGGGAGATGTCGATCACGTTCTCGGCTACGACGGCGACCAGGATCGCCAGGCCCATGATGACACACATAGTTGCCTTTCCGGCGATCATGCTGGCGCCCGGCGAGGCGGAAGGGTTGATCATGCGGCGGTATACGTCATTGACGAACACCTGCCCGGCGAAGCTCATATGGGCATCCACCGTGGACATGACCGAGGCGAACAGGGCGACCAGGGCCAGCCCCAGCAGCCCCGGCGGCAGATAGCGCGCCAGGAGCATCCCGTACGCCAGTTCCTTGTTGATCGTGCCGTCGTGAAGCCCCGGCCAACGGACCATCGCGCCCAGCGCCGGAAGCGACAGGACCGCCAGCATGGCGAACAGAACGATCTGAGTCCAGACGTACATCTTCGACGCCTCGCGGGCGTCTCGGCACGACAGGAGCCGCTGGCTTTCCGTGCCCAGGTCTCCCGCGTAGCCGACGGACGATCCCACGGTCCAGGCCACCAGCCCCAGGATGCCGAGCAGTTCGTGATGCGCGGGTGGGTGCCAGTTGACGGCGGCGGAGCCGAATTGCTCGAGCAGGGCCGCGTGCAGGCCCGCCGGACCGCCGAAATCCACCCAGACCAGCGCCATGAGAATCAGTGACGACACCATGATGACCAGCGTCTGGAGCAGATCGTTCATTACGACGCCGACGTAGCCTGACAGGAAAACGTAGAACAGCATCACGGGAACGGTGATGGCGAAGGTCTGCCAGCGGTCCCAGCCGACGACGGCTTCGCAGACCTTGGCCAGTCCCAGCAGTCCGGCGCCGATCCAGATGACGACGCCGAAGAACGCGGCCCGGAACGATACCAGCATCCGCATGGCGATCGCCGCCGGGCCGCTGAACCGCACCTCGTAGAACTCCGGCGATGTGAAGACGTTCAACCGCCGCCAGAAGACGGCGAACAGGACGGCCGCGATCATCAGGGACAGGCCGAACCGGCTGATGTACCACCAGCAGATTGCCATGCCGGTGATCACCGTCATGCCGCAGTAGGCCGGCGCCACGTCGGCGTTCACGCATGTGACCGCGTTGGATATTCCGTTGAGCCATCCGGGCAGCCGTCGACCGGCGAGGAAGAAACTGGCCAGATCCTGGCGAGCGAATTTCCGGAAATACCAGCCGATGGCGGCCACGACAATCAGGTAGCCCACGATGACCACGTGATCCACCGCGTGCAGCGTGATTTGCTTCATCGGTTCGAGCAAGACGCCACCTTATCGCGTGGTCCGCCGGGCTTCCCGGACGGGCTGCTTCGAGTGTTCAAATGTCAATTCTCCGGCAGCGGCCACGGCCGACCGCAGGCCTCCGCCAGCAGCCGAGCCTCCCGGGCCACACATTCCAATGACAGGAGGCTCTGTTGCGGAGGGCAGCGGTCCACGGCCCGGCCCTGAGTCAGGCAATCGATGAAATACCGGTCTTCCGCCTCGTAGGCGGAGTGTTTCTCCGTCTCGATGACCTGTCCGTCTCCGTCGGAGAAGAGCTGCAGGCCCCGATCGTTCCGCGAATCGTACGCCAGCACCGCTTGCTCGAAGGAAATCTTGAAGCCGAAGTAGAAGAACCCGCCGCGGATGGGGTCCCAGCCGCTTTCGAACTGAATGGCCGGCCCGTTCGTGTAGCGCCAACGGCTGTGCAACATGTTGGGCAGATCGCCGGCGAAGCTGCCGCCGACGCAAATATCATCGGGCCGGCCCCACCAGGCGACGCACAGATCCGCGTCGTGGATGTGAACGTCGATCACCGGACCGCCGCTGCGCCGGATGTCGGTGAACCAGTTGTCCGGCCGGCCCCAATACGGGACGTTGCCCACACGGGTGAAGCTGGCGGCCAGCACGCGTCCGTATCGGCCGTCGCGGATTGCCCGTTCGACCGCTTCGTATTCCGGCCAGAATCGCAGGCAATGTCCGACCATGAGCGTGCGGTTCGCGGCAGCGGCCGCGTCGAGCATTTTCCGGCCGTCCGCCGGGATCAGGGCGATCGGCTTCTCGCAGAGCACGTGCTTGCCGGCCTCCAGGGCCCGGACGGCCGCGTCGCAATGCAGGTCCGTGGGCAGGCAGATACACACGGCGTCCACGTCCGGGTCGGCGCAGAGCTCCGCGTAGGTCGAGAACGTTCGCACGGGGTCCGTGCCGGTCGCTCCGCTTTCCTGCTCGATGTTGAACTCCACGCCCTCCAGACGGCCCTGACGGCGGTCTTCCATGAGGTCGGCGACGGCCACGACGGCCACCCGCGAATCCCTGGCGAAATTGCCCCAGTGTACGCGGCCCAGCCCGCCGGCCCCGGCGATGCCCATACGAATCATGCCCGTACTCCCGTGTCAGCAGAGTGGTCGAAGCAGCTCCACCGCCTTCTGGATGTCGATCCGCTGCTGTTCGCCGCTGATCTCCCGCTCGATGGTCAGCGTGCCCGCGTAGCCCAGCGATTTGAGCTTCTTCACGAAGGCGGGGAAGTCGACCTTGCCTTCGCCCAGGGGGCATTCTTTGCCCAGCTCGTTGCCGTTGGTAGGATAGAACCCGTCCTTGGCATGCACGTCGCGGACGTACGGGCCGACCACGTCGAGGGCGTCCACCGGGTTGGCCTTGCCGTAGAGGATCACATTGGCGGTGTCGAAGTTGATGCCCAGGTTCCCCGTGTCCACGCGCTCGATCGTCCGCAGCAGCGTGACGGGCGTCTCCTGGCCGGTTTCGAACCAGAAGCCCAGCCCGCGTTCCCTGCAGTACAGGGCGACCGTCCGGATGGCGTCGACCGTTTCGTTGAACCGGGGGTCATTCGGATCCTCCGGCAGAAAGCCGACGTGGGTGGTGATGGATGGGAAGCCCATGCACACGGCGAAATCGGCCGCGTGCTTGAGCGCTTCGATTCGCTCCGCGCGATATGCCGCCGGCACCAGCCCGATGGTCGTGGGGCCGTCGATGAAGTTCCAGACCGCCGGACCCGGCAGCCCGGACCAGAACGTGGTCACGCGCACGCCGGCCTGTCGGATGGATTCCTTCAGGCGCTCCGCCGTCTGCGGGGTCCAGCGCTGAGGCTCCCACGAGCAGATCTGTCCGTGCCGCAGTCCCAGCCCGGTGAGGTGTCGGAACTGCTCGTCCATGTCGTCCACCAGGCCAATCAGCACGCCGATTTCCAGCTTGGGCATCGCGAAGAGGCTCCTTTCATGCAGCGCGCGGGCGGTTCCCCGGGCACGCGAACCGGTTATCATATCGTCAAGCCCACGGCGCGGAAGGGCGGCTAACGGCGCTTCGCCCGACGCGGAGTCGTCGTGGCGTGTCCGGGTCAGTCGATACCGGGGTTCGCACGCACACAACGGCCCCGGACCGGAGCGGGTCATAATCCCGAAGCGGCGTGTGGCGAGCTTTCACGCCGCGGTCGATTCCGGCGGATCGCGGGCGGGGCGCCTTCCGCCGAACCGTCGGTGCCGGACGCCCGCGACGCAGGCGGTTTTCGACCGGCGGGTCCGCCGTCGCGCCGGCTTTGCCCCGGACCGGCGACTGTGATAGGCTCATGCCCGGACGGTTTCGTCTTCGCCCCGACACTTGGTGCCAACTCATGGAAAAACTTCCGTTTCGTGACAGCTTCAGCAGCCCCTTCACCCCGGAAGAACGGAAGGCCATCGAGGCTATCCACACGGCCATCCGGGACTCCGGGCATGTCAACGCGGCGGAGGTGTGTGCGTCCATCGTGAGGAGGGTGAACTGTCTGGAGCACTTGGGCTGGGTGCTGGCGGATTACCCGTCACCTTCGACGCAGGAGCGGCTGGGGGGTCGGCAGCGCGGGCTGGACACCCTGGTGGACCGGCTCAGTCGGTCGACGGTCGCGAATTTCGATTTCCTGGTGCCGACCCGGGCGCTGGTGGGGCGGACCTTGGACATGGCGGGCGCGAACTTCTACCGCCTGTTGCAGCATGTGTGCCGGGACTTCCTGACCGGCGATCTGGCCCGTGACCTGCGCGCGCAGGCGTCCAAGTGGCTGCGCGTCTGCCTCTACACGATGCTGGCCGAGACGGTGCTCACCACGATCGCCACGGACGAACTGCTGGAACGGCCGGTGCGCTGCGAAGCCGTGCTGGCGCTGGCTCAGATCTGGGACCGCCGCCTGACCTACCGGGTGAGTGAGTTTTTCCCCGTGCTGGGCGCGGCGTGGGAGGCCCGGCGGCGGATTCATGTCGTGGGGGGGACGCTGGCCGGCACCCATGAGATCTTCGAACTGTTCCGCAAGGGGTGTGATCCCGAGTTCGTGGGATACTTCACCCGGCCGGACCCGTCCGCGGACGAGATGGAGGCATTCCGCGAGTTTCTGTTCGCCGCCTCCGCCGAAGACCTGGATCGGCTGGCCCGGACACTGGCCACGACGGCCGGCGGCAGCATCGCTCTGCCCGATCAGATGGCCTCTGCCGAGGACGATGCGACGGTTTTCTACGAGTTTTTCTACCGTCGGCACCTGCTGGCGGCGTCCCGTCGGCTCTCGAACCAGCCCGGCCCCAAACGAACGGCCGAGGGGTACGTGATGATCCACTACCTGCGCGAGTCCGTACGCCGGACCGGCGGCGACGGCGGATCGACAACGCCCTGTTGAAACGCGCGCTCATCCGGCACCGCTCCTTATCCCGCCAGCGCAAACGCCCGGTAGACTGCATCTGGTGGCGGGCCTGCAGATAAGCGGTCTGAACCCTCCGGACGGAGTCTGATCGCCCCGGCCGGCCAGCAAGAAGGCCGATCGGAACGAATCTGAAGACGGGCGATTGGTTCCTCGGCCCCTGCGGGGCGGGTTCCGGGGAAGCAGCGACGAACCACGGACGGCGCAGCGCGGGGCTGTGCCCCGCTCCACTCCGCCCGTGGCGGTCCATCCGTCGCTTCCGTCGGTGGCGGTTCGTTGAGCTTCTACCGCCTGAGGTCTGGACTCCGTGGCCGCGTTCTCATCCGGCCATCAAAAGAAACGCCAGATATCCGGAACGCCGCTTACTCCCAGGGGCCGTCGTACGCGGCAAGCACGTCGACCACGGATGCGTCGGGGGCGTTCCCACCGAAACCGCAAAGCGGATCCCACCAATCGATGCGGACTCCGGGCCAGATCTGACATTCATCCTGGCCGTCGCAATCGACGACGAACTCGGCGCTGGACAGGCCGTTGGGCCTGCCCGGGTTGCGGATGGATATAGCCTTGCACGGCCCTTTGTGTTTGACGTTCACGCCCTTCATCGCGGCGTAACAGGCGTTGGAGTAGGTCCGTCCGTCACACCCGCAGACCGGATCCAACACATCGATGCAGGCCCTGGGGCGGGGCTGGCATTCGCCCTGTCCGTCGCAATCGCCGACGTGTTTGGCACAATACTCGCGAACGCCGGCACAATCGGCATTCTCGAAGCAGTACTCCGCACAGGGGCCGTCGTAGTCGACACTCACGCCCTTCATCGCGGCGTAGCAGGCGTTGGAGTAGGTCTGTCCGTCACACCCGCAGACCGGATCCAACACATCGATGCAGGCCCTGGGGCGGGGCTGGCATTCACCCTGTCCGTCGCAATCGCCGACCTGTTTGGCACAATACTCGCGAACGCCGGCACAATCGGCATTCTCGAAGCAGTACTCCGCACAGGGGCCTTTGTAGTCGACATTCACGCCCACTATCGCGGCATAGCAGGCGTTGGAGTAGGTCTGTCCGTCACACCCGCAGACCGGGGCCCACACATCGGGGCAGATCCAGGGGCGGGGCTGGCATTCGCCCTGGCCATCGCAATCGCCGACCTGTTTGGCACAATACTCACGACTGCTGCCACAATCGGCATTCTGGAAACAGTATTCCGCACAGGGGCCCTCGTAGTCGACACTCACGCCCGCCATCGCGGCGTAGCAGGCGTTGGAGTAGGTCTGTCCGTCGCATCCACAGACCGGCGCCTGGACTTCGGGGCAGGAAACCGGCGCCGGCACGCAGACGCCTTCGCCGATGCAGTCTCCCCAGGCTTTGCGGCAGTAATACGGGTCTGGCAGCGCCTGACAATCCGTGTTGTCGAAACAGGAATCCGCCGGGCAACTGACGTCGTCAAAGAGACGTATCTGCGCGGAACCTCCCGGAAGGGGGGATCCCGTGACGTAGATATACTGGACACCCATCGCGGTCAGTTCGTCCAGAATGCTCTGCGAGATGCCGGCTTCAAGCCGCGGTTCGAAGATGAAATACTCTCCGAAGTTGTGGTGGCCGGGACGATACGTCTGTGAATACCACCCGTGCAGCACGATCGGCTCCTGTGTCAGCCCGGTGATGGTCGTCTCGACCCATCGCACGAGAGGAGCTGTCCAGATCGACGGTCCCGTCGGCGGGGCCGGCCAATAGAACCGGGTGTGAATCTCGGTACCGCGATCCTCATTCACGAAGTGCCGCGTCTGCAGAATATCGCTGGACAGAGGTGCAGGAGGCGGCACCAGCCTGATGCTCTCGGTCGTTCTCCATACCGGCCCCCAATAGTCCCAGGTCATCACCGGTTCGTCATACGTCACGGTCACCGTCGGGAAGCCCAAGTCGCCGAGGGTCAGGATCGGGCTTTGGGCTCTGGAAACGAGCTTGGGAACGTTCGGCGTGAGCAGCGTATACGCTCGCGGATTCGCCAGGAATGCGAAGGTCCATCCATCCAATGTCTGATTCGAGCCGTCGCCGTATTTGTGCCAGAAGTCCGGGAATTGCGGCAACGGGTCCGCGTACAGGCGTGTCCAGCAGCCGTCCGTGTACTCCATCCGTGCTTCGGCGTAGAGGCCGGTCGCCAGATTCTCGTCGCTCATCCACATGCTCTCGGTCGCCAGCGTCCATTGGGACTTCAGGCGGTGGTTGGCAAATACATCGCCATACTCGCCCTGAAAGGTCACATATTCCTGCGGCATGTTGATCAGAAATGGGGTGATGCTGGGCGTGGTGTCGGGCTTTGGCATCCGACGCACCTGCTTGATGTTCAGACCGCCCTGAGGCATCGCCGCGCCACCGGGGGCCAGTTTTTTGTACTCGAAATTGAGTGAGAATCCCTCCTGGCCGATTGCGGCCGCGTAATCGTCGGCCACGGTCCGCATCATGTTGACAAGCGCGCGATAATCCGCCTCGAAGTCCATGACCGTATCCCCGAGTTGAACGAGGCTGGAATACCGGATCACTTGGACCCACAGAGACGATCCGAACACACGCACGCTGACTTCTTCCGGAATCGCGCCGCCCTCCGGATTGGTCACGGAGACCGCCCCCTGTTGCGAGACGAGGCGGACCACGGCGTAGTTCGGGCTGTTGCGTTCGAACACGGCCACGCCGTTGGCCAGTTCAAACTCGTCTGGGAACGAATGGTGAACCAGGATCGCCATGCCCACCTCGTCAGGATTGACGCCGCGGCGCAGTCTCTCCAGGAAGGCGTTGTCGAAGAAGAAGCTGGCGAACACCTTGCGAATAGCGCGGAAGACGCCGCGTTCCTTGCTCTGCTGCGGATCGCACCAACTGGGCCCCACCTCGTCGTCGTCCAGGTCGTCGGCCAGACAGCCGCTGTAGCTCTCGTACAGACCGGCTCCGGTGAACTGGTCGTTGTCCTCCACGTTGGTCGAGCTGCGGAAGCGGATTTTGGCGAAAGGATCGAATCCGTATTGGGGATCCTGAAGCGTCGCCAGAATGGCTGCCTCCACGTCCGGCGGAATGATGGTCGGCAGGTTCTTCTTCTTGTTCAGGATCAGGTCGCGCACGTAGTCCAGGTCGTCCGCCAGTTGAGCCAGGTTCGGCGGCCAGGTATGCCCGTCGAGCTTCAACGAAATCTCCTCGCGCAGGGTGCGCCCGTTGGCCAGCGTCTGGTCCATGAAGGCATTCCAGACGTCGAACGACAATCCGAGCGCCACCGGGTTGTTCTCCGGGATGGCGCGGCGCAGGAAACCGTAGTTCGAGGCCTTGCCGCCGAAGTAGCGGATGTCGTCCAACGTGAGAAGTTCGGTGTTCCGGCTGTAGGCGCCCCAGGGCTCAACGGCCTGGACGCTCAGGGGCGGCAGTTCTTTCAGTTGCAGAATCTGGGCGATCTGCTCTTCGGTCAGCACGCCGTCCACGCTGATCAACCGCGTATCGGCACCGCTGCCGGTCGCATACGCCCGCAGTACGATGCGGTGCCCGACCAGGCTCTGCGCCAGCTCGGCGTCCTGTAGAACCGCCAGATGCACGAACGGAACGTCGTAGTCGTTGCACAAAATCGCGACGTGCGAATTGGGCGTGGAGGGCGTCAGGGACATGATTCCGGCTACGAATGGAACCTCGGCCGGCACTCCGTCGGTCAGCAGGATGTCGTCCGGGCGGAGTTCGCCCGCCACGTACGCATCGGCGATCTGCTCGCCCGGAACGAACTTCACCTCGCCCAGCGCCCAGCCGTTTGCGTACACCGCGTTCCCCTGGGCCCAACGAGTCGGCGAGCTGACGACAACGCCCTGTTGGGCGAACCATTCCAGGTTCTCCTGCGCCACCCCCCATTGCTCGAATGTCGGGAAATAGAACGCCTGTGCGTTCGGATCGCCGATCACCGTGTTCCTGACCAGATGGAACAGCGTGACGATCTGTTCCCGTGGATAGGGGTCGAGCCGGACGAACTGGATGCCATACTCCTGGATGTCCGTCGGCAGACCGGCTTGCGACGCGGGCATCAGCACCGCCCCGAGGATCAACTGCTGCCCGGCCTCGTACAGCGCGATCTGTTCGAAATCCGCCAGAGAGATTCCGATGTAGGGCTCCAGCACGGCGGTGACGAAATCGTAATGGAAGGTGTAGACATTGCTGTCCTGATAGTACACCGTGTCGGGCTGCGCCGTTTTGATGGAGAACTTGACCCAATCCGGGTTGGTCGCCGTATGGCTGATGACGCGATACGGCTCATCCGGAAACGTGATCTGGGTTTTCCACTGCGGCTGCGCCTGCGCGGTTGAGGCGATGATCGCCGCGACCGTCGCCGCGCAGACCCACCGCCACCCTCCCGCCCTTTTCGGGGTGCTTTCCATTTGCCTGCTCATCATTCTGCCTCCTTAGGTAGATGTGACAGAGCGAGCTCATTCCGCTCTGCAACGAGAGTCTGCCCTTGCCGTGCCACGGGCTTCCGCCTCGAAACCGTCCCGATCGGGATGGGAAGCCCCGCGCACCACGTGCCGCAGCGCCCTTCCGTCGCCATCCACAAATGGGCACGGCCGGAATCGTCACCCGCGTACACACGCGCGGTAATCTCAGAAGTTTGATGCTCCGACTGCGCCTTCGCGGGACCGCAGGGCTGGAACCAGCCCGCACGAAGTGGCCCACCCGCCGCCAGAACTCCGTTGTTCACCGGTCTGGCGAGGTCCGACGGCCTGCGTAGAAGGGACAACAGGCTCATGGCTTGCTCCCATTCGCGGTCCAACAACCACGAAGGAGTCTCAGAAGCTGGTGTCTTTGTCATTTGACCGAATCCGGCGCTGATCGTCAAGAGCCCCCGCTTCAGAATTTCCCTCGGGAACAGGCGGATGGAAGATGCGCTGGAGACTACAGCCAGGCGACTTCCGTTCGTATCCCATCCTCGGGCAGTCGGAACCGGCCGGAGACCCGTAACCTGTTGGACCCAGGCCGGGAAGCGGGTGATAGCCATCCCGGCCATCGATCGCCCGGCGACCTCGAACGGCCAGCGGGCGTCGGTGGTGATCCCGAAGCAGAGCATGGGCAGACGGCCCACCTGACTCCAGAAGGTGATCCGACCGCGGAAACGGCGGGAGAGTGCCGCTACGTCCATGCAGGTCACTCAGCCGTGAGTAGCGTCCAGGCCCAGCTCGACCAAGTCCTCGATGATATCGACAATGCAGCCGTCGGAACAAATGTGCGTGCCCTTGCCCGCCTCCCCGAGCCGCGGCGATGAGAATGTCGTCAATGGCCGGGGCCCACCAGCTGTCCAGCCAGATCGGTTTGAACTCGCGCCCCATGTCCAGCAAACGGGAGTACTCGTCCGGCTGATCGAGGGAGTCATCATCAGGTTCTCCGTGCCGCGGGGGGACTGCATTCGCTCGAACGGCTGGAAGGGTATGAGCTCAGCGTGAAGCCGTCGGTGGCCCACAGGCGCGGTTCTCCGCGTCCATGCCGGTGCCCACCAGGTGCATCGGGGGTCGGAAGTGATCCAGATCGTGCAGTCGGCGATGACGGCGTCCTTGACCTGCCCGATCGCGGGTTACGCCTATGGAATTGGTCCCGTCAGAGCGGAGACGAAACCAGCGACGTCCGCGCCGTCCACGTCGTCGTCTGTGTCAAAATGAGCGGCGAAGCAGGCAGGATCACGCCGGGGCACATCCTCACCGCCGTGGCATTCCTGGAATCGCGCGTAATCCGCCAGGTCCACGTCACCATCCTCGTCCAGATCGCCCAGGGCCGCGGCATACACTTCGAACTCCGGAATCCGTGCGTGATTGTCAATCCCGGAGTCGGTGATGTAGAGACGAACATACCGGGTGAAGCGGGGGACGAAATACCGGCGGGCGGTCATGTTCTCGTGGTTGCCGTTGTGCACCGACGCATCTATCTGCCAGAGGCCCTCGGCGGCAGACGCGGTCTGGAGTTGAAAGATCTCCGTGTTGAAGTACGCGGGTTCCCCGCCGGCGCCGGCGTGGTAGACAATCATGCCGGACAGGGGATATTCCGCGCCGAGATCCAGCCGCAGCCAGTGCGTGCTCGATGTGCTGGTGCTGGTCCACTTGCTGTTCGCGGCCACGATTCCATCGATGGCCTTCGCCGGAGCGCTGGCGGGGTTATACATCGAATCGGCGGTTGCGATGGCGGCTCGCGCGACGTTTGCCCCCCTCGGAACGCCGGCGTACATGCGCGTCACCGCCGAGCCGGATGGGACGGCAGTCGGGTAGTTCTGAGTACAGGCGTACTGAAACGCGTCGTACAGATCGGCATCGTATCCGCCGGGACCGATGGAATGTAGCGACAGGATGGAGTATTTCAGCCAGCCGGGGTCGTCCCGATAGATGAACCAACACGCGCTGCTGACGGGGTGCGCGCCGGGCGTCTGGTTCCAGGCGTGCAGGTCGGCGAACGCGCCGTGCAGGAACTGCGCGCTGGCCGCCTCGTCCGAATACGGCGAACCGGTGTTTTCCACGCGACGGTTCCATTCGGTGATATGAACCGGCTTATTGGCAAATCCTTGATCGTCGATGATGACAAGCTGGCTGATGTACTCCCCCTGGAAGTCCATGCGAGAGACAACGGCGTCGTTCCAGGGAGCGGCGTACGCGTGAATCGCAAAGCCGTCCACGTCATCCGGCGTGAGCAGAGCGCACATCTGGGCCAGATACACGTTGCCGTCAGTATGTCGGACGCCCGAAACCACCCCGCCCGGAGAAACCGGACCCAGCAGCACGACCTGCTCTCCCAGCGGGCTGGGAACCGCCTTGATGGCCGCCCGGATCTGTTTGAACATGCTGACGTAGTTGGCGGCCGTCAGTTCGTTTCCGCCCCATTCGCCGTAGAGGTTCATCTCGTTTCCGATCTGCCAGATGTGGCAGACGTTGGCGAGCGTATCGGCGGCGGCCTGCACGTCCGCGAGATACTGCGCGAGATTGCCCGGATAGGGGACGGTCTCCCCCCAGTTGCGTTCGATCCGCACGATGATCGTGTGACCGCGATCGACCATCGCCTGGAAGCGATTGTCACGCTGCCATTGAACGCCCCACCAGAGGTCGCTGTTGGTCTGCACGGTTTCCAGTGCCCAGATGCCCTTGTTGCCGGTCATCATCTCGACGATGCTTCCGCCGGGATCGCCGTACCAGTGAATGCCGTACAGCCACGATGAATCCGCGCCCCGAACGGGGAGTGCCGCTGCCCAGACCAGGCCGAGCGCCGACGAAATCAGTTGCCGTTTTCGCGGGGTATTCATTCTCATTCGCCCTCGATTGCACACCATCCGGACTTGGAGTCTTCGTCCGGGAGGGTTCGCCATGAGTATAGCGGGTGAAGAGGGGGCGGGGAAAGCCGACGTGCCGAAGCAGCCGCGCAGAACAATCGGTATGACCAGTTAGGGGCACGCTAGGGGCGATCCAACGGGGTTGTTCTGCGTGGCGCTTACCCCTATGCTCGCGGCCCGAATCGTCGACCCGCCACCGGCGTGTGGGGATTGCCGTTCGCGAACCCCCGGGAGTTCGAACTGGTGCTCTGGCGCGATGGGGACGGTGGAGCTGCCCCCTGGCGCTCGAAGCGTTTCAGGACTATCGGACGCTGCCGATTGAGGGCGTCGTCCGTGCAAAGCAGACCGGACTGACACTGAGCACCCGGCGGCGACTGTAGCCATGTTCCAAGGCTGGAGTCGGGGACTGTTGCAGGCTTCTCGCGGCTGGCGAACGACAGTGACGGGATCGGGCGGGCTGCCCGCGGGACCACGCGTTCGTGGACGAGGCGGTTCTGTGCCCGAGGGTCGGGGGAAAGGTAGGCATTCCCGCGTGTCAGCGGTTATCATCCGCCTTCGCGGAGGTGGACCTGGGGCGCGTGGCATACGCGGCCACATGGGTATCCTCGACGCAGGATCAGTCCGTGCTGCTGGACGCACCGGACATGATCGCCCGGCTCGGTGCGGCGGACAGAGAGTTGGAGGCGTTCCGGAACGGCGTCACCATCGGCCGGTTCGGTTTTGTGCGGGAACTCGTTCTGGACAGCGATCCGATGAAGGATCTGGCATTGCGACAAGGATGGAACCCGCAGGTCGCCAAACTGCACAACCCCTCGGGACCGTGGCGATTGGCCGCCCGCTGGATGCCGGCCGCCGGTGCGCCGGCCGGCGACCTCCAATGCTCGACAACCCCGCCTGACGGATGGCGGAGCAAACCGGTCCGCAACCTGGAGTGAGCACGTCAATATGAGTCAGACAACCGCCGTTTCGGCCCCTTCGTCCATCCCGCGAGGTCGCCTCGATTCTCTCGATGTTTTCCGCGGGATCACCATCGCCGGCATGATCCTGGTGAACAACCCGGGAAGCTGGCAAACCCTGTACAAGCCCGTAGGTCACGCGCCGTGGAACGGCTGCACACCGACGGACCTGGTCTTCCCTTTTTTCCTGTTCATCGTCGGCGTGGCCATGACCTTCTCATTCCGCAAACGTCTAACCGGGCCGGCCGATCGCGGTCGGCTCTATGCCCAGATCGCCCGGCGGACGCTGATCCTGTTTCTGCTTGGCCTGGTCATGTACGGCTTTCCCAACGTGCGGCTGATCGGGCCGTATGTCCTGGGCATCATCGGGCTGAGCCTGCTCTTTCAGGATCGGCCTGCGGACCACTCCGGGCGATCTCGCCCCATGATGATCATCGGCGCCGGCGTGTTGCTCGGCGCCATCATCTATTTTGCAACGGATTTCGGGCATTTCCAGGCGAAGGCCTTGCGCGTGCCCGGCGTGCTGCAGCGGATCGCCGTATGTTACTGCTGCACGGCCGTCATTCTTCTGACGACTGGATTGCGGGGTCGGGTGGCGTGGGTGGTGGGTATCCTGGTCGCATACTGGGTGATCGCCCTGCACGTCCCGGCCCCGGAGGGGTATACGGCCAAGCTGGAAGGATCGCCCGGCCTGCTGCACAACTGGATCGACGAGCAGGTGCTTGGGAATCATTTGTACAGCCATCGGCCGGACCCGGAGGGCATCCTCAGCACGCTGCCGGCCATCGCAACCGTCCTGTTGGGCGTCCTGGCAGGGCACTGGCTGCAATCCGGACACGGGCGCGGCGAGAAGGCGGCAGGGTTGTTCTTCGGCGGCGTCCTGGCGATCGGTTTGGGTTTGCTGATGGACAAAGGGTTTCCGATCAACAAGAAGATCTGGAGCAGTTCGTACGTGGTCTACACAGGCGGATTGGCGTGCTGCTCGCTCGCGATCTGTTACTGGCTGATCGACATCCACGGCATCCGACGCTGGGCCTGGCCCTTCCGGGTGTTCGGGACCAACGCCATCGTCGTGTACTTCGCATCCAGCATCGGGGCGCGGATACTCGTGTACCGCTGGTCCGCCGAGAGCACTCCGTTCGTGCTCAAAACCTGGGTATATGAGCACGCGTTCCTCTCGTGGACGAGCGGAAAGTTCGCGTCGCTGGCGTATGCTCTGAGCTACGTGATTCTGTGGCTTCTGCTAATGATTCCGTTGTACCGGCGAAAGATATTCGTGAAAATCTGATGCATCTGCGTGTGAGAGTGCGAGGGTACGTGGTTTCCCCGACGGTTGCGATGGTCGGGCTGTCGTGCCTTGCCGGCTGCGGTCGGCCAGGGTCCGCGCCCGCGACCTTCATGCCGCGGCCGGAATGGACGCTGGACCACGGTGCCGTGGTGCGGGCGGACCGATGCGCGCGGACGCTGGCCCTGGTTTTCACCGGCGGCGATTACGGCGAAGGCACGCCGGGGATCCTCGACGCGCTTGGCGACCGCGGAATCCGAGCCTCGTTTTTCGTCACGGGTCAGTACATCCGGACGCCGCAACACCGGCCGTGGCTGCGCCGCATCGTGGAACAGGGCCACTACCTCGGACCGCATTCCGACGCCCACCTGCTCTACTGCGACTGGCAGGACCGGTCGCAAACGCTCGTGACGCGCGGGCAATTCGAGCGGGATCTGCGCATCAACATGGACGCGCTGCGAACGCTGGGGGCCCTTCGAGGTCCGGGCCCCGTATACTTCATTCCGCCGTATGAATGGTTCAACGAGCAGCAGGTCCGCTGGGCGGCGGACATGGGGGTGGCGCTGTTCAATTTCACACCCGGCACGGGCTCGAATCGCGACTGGGCCCCGGAGGGTGATCGCGGTTTCGTGCCGTCGGAGACCATTGTCAGCGATATCCTCGCCTTCGAGGCGCGCGAGCCGGACGGGCTGAACGGATTTCTGCTTCTGCTGCACCTCGGATCACAGCGCGCCGACAAAATGCACCCACATATCGGGCCGCTCCTCGATGAGTTGCTCGCCCGCGGATACCGGTTCGTCCGGGTCGATGAACTGCTGCACGGCGGCGAATCACGCAGGGTCAACGCCGACTGAAGGCGGCAGATCGGACGCCGCGGCCGCATCGAGCAGCCAGAAAAGGCCGCCGTCAGACGGCACAACGGCCTGCGCGGGCAGCCGATCCGGATCACGCGGGCCACAGAGCACGGCACCAGCGGCGCCGGCCTTCTGCTTCCCCGTGACCAGAAACACGACGCAACGCGATGCGTTGAGGATCGGAAGCGTCAGCGTGACGCGCTCCTTCGGTTCCGCCGGCGCCACGGCCCCCACGCACCAGCGGTCCGTCACGTGCAGCGCCGGCGCGTGCGGAAAGAGGGAGGCCGTGTGACCGTCGGCGCCCAGGCCCAGCAGCACCAGATCGAACCGGGGATCCGGGCCGACCAGCGTCTCTCGCAGCGTCTGCTCATACACATCCGCCGCCGTACCGAACCCGAACTCTCCGGGAATGCGGAACACCCGGTTCAAGCGGACGGGCACACGGTCCAGCATCGCCGCACGCGCCATGCCATAATTGCTGTCGGGATGGTCCGGCGGGACGCACCGCTCGTCGCCGAAGTAGACCAACGCTGTCGGCCAGGACACGTCGCGGCCCAGATCGCCGGCCAATCGCCGGTACAGCTCTCTCGGCGTCGAACCGCCGGCCAGGCACACGCGAAACACCCCGCGCGCCGCGATGGCCGCCCGGGCCGTCTCGCCGAACAGGGCGGCGGCCGCGACGACCAGATCGTCGGGCGATGGGAAGACGCGGATCGTCCGTTCAGGCGTCATGATGCAGCGACGCTCCGTTGACCCAGCGGCGGCCCTCACGCTCCATGAAGCGGTCGGCCTCCGGCGGACCCCACGACCCCACTGCGTAAGCGGGTATCGGCTCTGCGCTCCGGGCGGCCCAGCCCTCGATGATCGGGTCCATGATGCGCCAGGACAGCTCAATCTCGTCTCGACGGATGAAAAGGGAGGCATCGCCACGGATCACATCGAGCAGAAGCCGCTGGTACGCTTCCGGGATGGGCATCCGAGGGTATGAGCTGCGGTAGTGAAAATAGAGCATTGACTCGCGAAGGGCCATGCCCCGGTCGGGCACCTTGGTCTGGAAGGACAGGTGAATGCCTTCGTCCGGCTGAATGGTGATAACCAGCCGGTTGCACTGGATCGTCTGCCCCTCGGGCACGTCAAAAATCATGTGCGGCGGGCAGTGAAACTGGATGATCACTTCCGTGGTCCGGCCTGCCAGACCCTTGCCGCTTCGCAGGTAGAACGGCACGCCTTTCCATCGCCAGGTGTCCACGTACAGCCGAACCGCCGCGAAGGTCGGCGTGCGGGAGTCCGCCAACACCCCGGGTTCCTCGCGGTAGCCGGCGTACTGGCCCAGCACGGAGTACTCCTCCAGCTCCTCGCGCTGGGGCAGCCGCACGGCGTCCAGAACCTTGACCTTCTCGTCACGCAGCGCGTTGGCCTCGTAGCGGCCGGGCGGCTCCATGGTGATCAGCGTGAGCACCTGGAGAAGGTGGTTCTGAAACATGTCCCGCAACACGCCGGCCGTATCATAGTAGCTGCCGCGCGAGCCGACCTTGACGGTCTCGGCCACCGTGATCTGCACGTGATCGATGAAATTGCGACTCCAGACCGGCTCGAAGATGGTATTGGCGAACCGGAGGACCAGCAGGTTCTGCACGGTCTCCTTGCCCAGATAGTGGTCGATGCGGAACACCTGGGATTCGTCGAATACCTGGAGAACCTGCCGATTCAGCTCGCGGGCGCTGGCCAGATCGTGCCCGAAGGGTTTCTCAAACACGACGCGGCTCCAGCCGTGGCTCTGGTTGGTCAGTCCGGCGGCGCCAAGACTCGCGATCGCGGCGGGGTACAGTTCGGGAGCCAGGGCCAGGTAATAAAGACGTCCGATCGAGTGGCCGTTCTCCAGCTCGCGCAGCCGCGCGTGAAGGCGGGCGCAGTCGTCCGGAGTCGACACGTTGCCGGGAACGTAGTGGATGCGGCGGGCGAATGCGTCCCATTCGTCGGGCCTGCACGCGTCGCCCAGCGAACGGCAGGAACTCTCGAACAGACGCCGGCGGTACTCGTCGTCGGTCATCGGCGTGCGCGACACGCCGACGATCCGCACGCCGTCCGGCAGCCGGTCCTTGCGGGCGTTTTCAAACAAGGCCGGAATCAGCTTCCGGGCCGTCAGATCTCCGGACGCGCCGAAAATTACGATGGTTGCCGGATCGCTCACACGGATCTCCCTGGATGCTTGTGTTCCGATTCTCGCGCGGCGGACGGATGCGGTGACGCAGGGCCGACCACCACGCTGGATTCTACCCGGCCGACGGCCGGAAGCGAGCGGAGCACACGCCAATCACGGCGACCCACGGCCGATCCGCCCGGGGGGCCCGGGGCGCTGCCGACGGTTCCGGCCACATCCTTGCGATCGCTCCCATCCGACCCCGCCTCGCTCCGACGCCCTTGCCAGTCGCTTGCCCTGTGTCTCCATCCGATCGGACGCGGGACGCGCTCCGGCGAGTTGTCAAACACGCTCGGCGCGCAAACGAAGCGGGCGGATGACCGTTCGGCCACCCGCCCGCTTGTCCGGCCGAATTCCAGCAGTCAGAAATCCTGGAGGTCAATATCGTTCGCCAGCGCGAGGAACGCCTGTTCTTCGGCTTCCGTCGCCGCCGGCGGAATCGGTGATTCCCGGGTCGCTTTCGGTGCGGCCTTTGCGGTGGCCTTGGGCACCGGGGTGGTGCTCAATCGCTTGCGCACCACCTGCGGAGTCGGTTTCGCAGACGGCTTTGCAGATGCGCCGACCTCACTACTGGACCGGCCCTGCGATCGCCCGTGAATCAGGTTGACCAGTTGATCCACAATACTGTTGGCCGACTGGGCCTGGGCGGACAGCTCTTCCGAGGCGGAGGCGGATTCCTCCGCGTTGGCGGCGTTCCGCTGGGTCAGTTGGTCCATCTGGGAAATCGCGGTGTTGACCTGATCCACGCCCTGAGCCTGCTCCTGGCTGGCCTGCGTGATGTTCGCGATCAGCTCGGAAACCTTGGTCACGTCGGTCACGATTCCACCGAGAGCCTTGGCCACCTCATCGGCGACCTGGGTTCCTTCCCGCGAACGATGTACCGACTCCTCGATGAGGCCGGTCGTTTCTCTGGCGGCTTCCGCAGCGCGCTGGGCAAGGTTCCGGACCTCGTCGGCGACGACCGCA
>MTKY01053434.1_pt1 | contig 18493 bp, 16 predicted proteins | sample 1042731 | NCBI WGS metagenome assembly MTKY01 (sample SAMN06212206, study PRJNA360538) | anaerobic digester metagenome | biome: Wastewater treatment plant; material: sludge; isolation source: anaerobic digester fed with sludge from wastewater treatment plant | place: Denmark: WWTP Soeholt ... | reverse complement strand
GCCAGCCACAGCGCCAATGGCAGCGCCGCAACTGCGGCGAAGGTCGCGGCGTCGCACAGGCGGCGGCGCAGAGGGACGCGCAGCGCCAGCAGGACAAGCGCCAGCGCGCCGGTGACGATCAGCATGGCACCGGTGTAGCGCTGGAGACTGGCCAGGCCCGCCAGAATCGCAACGGCGAGCAGCGTCCGGCGGCGCGGCGCGGCCAGGTGACGATCCAGCGCGATCAAGGCCAGCAAGCCCAGCAGAATGAACAGCGGCTCCGACCAGGCGAACGCGGCCACGTAGATCAGCGGGTAGCCCAGCGCGACGGCCAGCGTCGCCAGCGCCACCAGCAGCGCCGAGCGCAGGAAGCGCCACCAGAGCAGCCCGGCGGCGATCACTGTTGCAGCCACAGTGAGCGCGTTGGCGACGCGCAGCGCATCGAGCAGGTGCAGGTTGCGCCCGGCCAGGTCCGCTAGACCGATCAGCGCGGCGATCAGCGTGGGGAAGAGCGGCGGCCAGAGCACGAACGGGTCGCCCGTATAGCGGGTGAAGCCTTCCCCGGCCAGCAGGTTACGCGCCGCCGCGAAGTAATTCCACGAATCCGGCGACGTGCTGGCACCGCCCGGCGTGCTGATCCACACCAGCGCCGCGCCCAGAATCGCCGCGCCAGCCAGCAGCGCCAGCGATAGGGCGCGCTCCCGGCGGGGAATGGGCAAGTCTGCTTGCCGGTCTGCGCTCATACGCTGCTGCCTCCCGTGAGCGCCCGTCAACGGGGCACACGCTCCGGCGCGTCCGGATCGGGACAGGCAGGGGACAGATGGCGGGAACCGGTCATGCGGTCACTCTCCAACGCAGCGCGCAGCAAGGCTCCGCAAAGCAGCCGCGATTGTAACACGAAGTGCGCGGCTCTTGGCAGCGAAAACGGGGGTGATCGTCTGCGGTGGAATCTGTAGGGGAGGGTTTCGAAACTCTCCTTTGCAAGTAGCTGGCGCTGCCTGAGACTTGAAACCTACGCTGTCACGCCGGCAAGTCGCACAAAACGCGAAAGTGATTCATAATCAGCGGCCAGCCGTGCCAGCACGGGCCTTTGACCGTCAGCGAGCGGCGCTCCGGCGTGCGGCTCGCTTACTTGAGCGGAACAGCGTGCTATGCAGACTTGCTCCCACTGTGGCTGGGAAAACTTCGAAGGGATCATCTACTGCGACCGGTGCGGGGTGGCCCTTGTCCGGCTGCCGCTGGCTACGCGCATGTTGGCTGGCTCGCCGGAGGAGCAGATTCGCGCCGACACGATGGGGCCAGACGGCGTCGTGATCGTGCAGGTGGGCGAGACCGACCTGCCGTTCATGATCCAGATTCGGGGTGAGATCGTCCTGGGCCGCATCTCTCAGGCGTCGGAGCAGGCCACTTATCTCAACCTGACGCCCTTCGGCGCGGAGGAGGCCGGGGTGTCGCGCCGTCACGCGAGGCTGCTGCGCGATGGGCGCGCGGTCTACCTGATGGACCTCGACAGCACCAACGGCACGCGCGTCAACGGCGAGCCGCTGGCGGCGGGCGTGGAGAAGCGGCTGCGCGATGGCGACGAAATCCGGCTGGGACGCCTGAAGGTCTTCGTCTATTTCAAGCAGTAGGGGCGCATGAACCCGGTGCGACTGGCGACAATAGGGTTGGCGGCGCTGCTTGCGCTGACCGTCGCTGCGTGCGGCGGCAGCGTGCGGAGCAACGACCCGGTCTTCGTGGTCGCCTCGCCTGTGCCGCCGGATGCCGGTTTCGTCACCTACCGGCACCCTTCCGGCGCGTTCTCGTTGCGCATCCCGCCGGACTGGATCGCTGGCGAGCTGCCCGACCTGGAGGGCGTGCGCGTGCAGTTCACCGCTCTGGAGGGCGCGGCGGCGGTCACGCGGCTGAGCGTGTACGTGGTCAACACCGGCGCGCCGATGACGGCGGAAGCGTTCGCCCAGGCCGCCAACGCCTACCAGCCCCCCGCCGACCTGGTCGCGTATGGCTGGCACGAGCTTGAGCGCGCCGATCAGCGCGACGGCAGCCGCCGTCTGGTCGGTGTGCGCACCTACCCGACGCTTGGCCCGCGCGCGCTCAATATCTTCTTGCAGGGAACTGGCTCGTTCTTCTCCGCGCTCGAAGTGGACGTGACGGAAGCCAGCCCGGCGGCGCTCGACTCGCTGGCGACCGTAGCCAACACCTTCCGCGTGAACCCTGACGCCGAGCTGATGGCCGGGGCGGTGCAGCAGGCGGCGTCCGGCGTGACCTCGTTCACCGGCGTGATCGGCTTCAACGGCTACCTGGCCTGGATGGACGCCGAGGGCGTCTTTCACCTGACGGGCGAGGCGGTCAACACAACGCCCAACGCCCTTGAAGCGGTGCGGCTGTCCGGCGTGCTCTACGACGCGCAGGATCGCCGCCTGGCCGAGCAGTCGGACATCCTGTCCCTGGACGTGCTGGGGCCGGGCCAGGGCGCGCCCTTCGACCTGCGCTTCGAGGGCGGACGCCCGCCCAGCACCGTGCGCTATGAGCTGAACGTCGCCGGGCGCGCGGCGGAATACGCGCTGAGCACCTTCTACGGGCCGGAGAACTTCGCCATCGCCAACGATCGCGCCGACTATAACGCCCAGGGTCGCCTCGTTGTGAGCGGCGAGCTGGCCAACATCGGGTCGCGCAGCGTCGAGGGGGTCAAGGTGATCGTTGCCATCTGGGATGACCAGGGACACGTTGTCGCCGCTGAGACCGTCTTCGTTGCCAGGCCGCAGCTTGTCCCGCAAGAGGCAGTCGCCTTCGAGGTGCCCTTCTACGGGCTGGGTGGCCCGGCAGTGACCTATACGCTGACGGTGGTGGGCCAGGTGGCGAGCAACGTGTCATGACGGCGCGGCTGGCCTCCGGCCTCCCACCAATCTCTGGAAAGACTGATGACTGAGCACAAACCCTTGTGGAAGACCATTGGCCCGCTGGAGGCCACCGGACTGATCGCGTTCGGGATCGCGCTGGCGCTGATCGCGGCTGGCGGGCTGGATCCGCTGGCGCTGATCATCCTGCTGGTGCTGGCTTATTTCACCTACATGGCGCGTGGTGTGCTGCGCCAGGCGCGGCGCTTCCGTCCGGTTGAGCCGCCGCACACCTGGGCGATCACCGCCGCCGCCAACCTGGGGCTGATGGCGCTGGGCATCGGCGCGTTCGGCTCGTACCTGGCCGGGGGCGGCACGCTGGCCTGGGTGCCGTTTCTGCTGTTCATGGCCGGGATGATGGCCTTGCGCCTGTGGCGGCGCGGCGTCGTCAAGCAGTTGTACGCCTGGCGCGGACCGGCGCTGTCCTTGCTGCAACGCGGCGAATATCGCCAGGTGGTGCGTAATCTTGAGGACGAAGCGACAGCCGGGCGCGGCCATCCCGATAAGCTGGCGGTCGTCGCCCTGGCCCTGATCGAGCTAAACAAGTGGGAGCGCGCCGACCGGTTGCTGGCCCAGGCGCGGCAGCTTGCGCCGGAGTACGCCTCAGTCAACGGGGCGCTCGGCTCGCTGCGCCGCCATCAGGCGCGCTACGCCGAGGCCGTGACCGCGCTGCAGGCGGCGCTCACCTTCGAGGAAGATCCCAACTCGCGCTACTACCTGGGGCTGTGCCAGTTCATGGCCGGTGACCTGGAGGGGGCGCGGGCCACGCTGGGCAGGGTGATGGACGAGCCGCTGCTTTTCCGCCAGGGGCAGGCCGTCGGCGCGTATATCATGGGGCAGGTCGCGGAGGGGGAGGGCGACGCGGACGCCGCGCGAGCGTGGTACGCGCGCATGGCCGAAGCCGCGCCGAAGGTGATCCCGGCGCTGGAAGAAGAGGCGCGCCGCCACAAACAGACGCCCTATGGCGAGACGATGAAGGAGCAGGTGCGGGCCATGCAGCGCATCATCGCCCGCCGCCCGCTCGAAGGCAGCGGGTGACGGCGACAGCGCGCCCTAATTGTTAAGGAACAGTTGGGATATGTCAACGTTTTCGTGCACGATATTCATCCTACGTGAATATTTTGTGAAAATGGCGAAAAACCACTCTCAGCGGGGTTGTCACGCCAGGGGATGCATGATACTATCAGGGCACTATCGGGTAGATCAAACCCATCTCATTCTAATCTAAGGGAGGTCTCATATGTTGTACCAACCGCGTGAAGAGGGTCAAGGTCTCGTAGAGTATGCGCTCATCCTGGTCCTCGTGGCCGTTGTCGTGATTATCATTCTGGCCCTGCTCCGCCCGGCCATCGGCAACATCTTCTCGAACATCGTCGAGAACCTGTAATCGTCCGCCCTTCTTGACCCACGAAGCCCCGCAGAATGCGGGGCTTCGCTGTTTCTGGGCACCAGATGCGGCGTCCGGCAAGCGTAGGAGACGGGCGCGGCATTTTGCGCTAGACTCTGTCCGGTGACACGCTGGTAAGGAGAGGCACCATGCATTTCGTGGCGAAGCTTGCGCCGCTGATCTTGCTGCTGGCGCTGACTGCGTGCAGCACGCTCACCGGCAGCACCGAGATAGAGCAGTTGGAGACGCGCAACGCCCAGCTTCAGGGCACCATCGAAGTGTTGGGCACGCCGCAGGCAACCATCACCGCCCTGCAAGGTGCGGCAACCCAGGCCGTGCTGCTTGAGGCGCAGCTTGCCGCCGCCCAAAATGAGGCGCTCGCGGCCAGGGCAACGCTCACTGTGCTGGAACTGACCGGCGGCGGCGGTGCTATCGCTCCCACGCAGCAGGCCCTGACCGCGCCGCCCGGCGACCAACCGGCTATGCTGGCGACGGGTGCTCCCATGCCTGCCGGGACAGGCACGCGCTTCACGGAGACGGTCACCGCCACTGGGCGCGACGCGCAGGACTGTCCGATGGGCGCGACCTCGGCCTTCTCCCCTAACACAGGCACGATCTACGTGATCACGCGGATCAATGTCCTGCCCGCAGGCTCGACGCTCAGTGCCCGCTGGACGGTCAACGGCCAGTTGTTCTACGACGATACCCAGTGTTGGGTCACCGACAGGGAATGGGTGGACATCTGTGCGTATTGCTCTATCGTCCCCGAAGGTGCCGCGTTCGAGACCGGCGAATGGACCGTGGAATTGCTGCTCAACGGGCAGTTGATGTCGCAGGCGCAGTTCCGCGTTGGGGAGGCCGCCGGTGCGTTGGAAGGTGGCAGCGCCGTGACTCCCAGCAGCGGCACGCAGTGAGGCTTCTCGCAGCACGGCAGGCGATGTAAGATTCGTCCGGCGCGTCCCTGGCCTAATACGGGTGGACGGGGGGCGCGTGTGCGGCAAATTTGCGGGGCGTCCGCTTGGCGGGACGCCCCGCTTGCGTGACCGTCTGCGCTTCGCTGCACCTCACACGCTGGGCTGCGCGCCCGTAGCGGCGGCCTTGCCTTCCGGGCGACGATTGGTCCACCGGGTGACCACGGTCGCCACGATCACCCAGTAACCGATGTAGCCGATGATCTCGAGCAGCGTCGGATTGTCGTTGTAGCCGACGAGCGCGCGCAGCAGGCTGCCCACCGTCGATCGGTCGCTGAGCACAGGCTTAAGGTTCCACACGTCCTCAGCCAGCGCAGGCAGCCAGCCGGCTTCGTGCAGCTCGTACAGGCCGTGCGCAAACAGCCCGGCGGCGAAGACGAGCAGCATGATACTCGTCACGTCGAAGAAGCGCCGTACATTGAGCCGCACGGTGCTGCTGTAGATCGCCCAGCTTGCTCCGACGGCCAGGACCAACCCGATCAGCCCGCCAACGATCGTGGCGCCGGCATCGGTCACCAGGCTGGCGGCGGTCAGGAAAAGCGCCGTCTCAACCCCCTCGCGGAAGACGGCCAGGAAGACCAGGCTGAACAGTCCCCAGTTGTGACCACGACGCAGCGCTCCGCGCATGCCGGCCTCCAGGTCGCCCTTAATGTGGCGCGCCTGCTGGCGCATCCAGAAGATCATCCAGGTGAGGACGGCAACGGCCAGCAGCATGGCGATGCCCTCGAAGATGTATTCGGCCTCCCCTTCCAAGCGCGCACCGATTGCCTGCAGAGTGATCGCCAGAGCGAGGCTGAGCGCCAGCGCAACGCCAACCGCTCCCCACACCCAGTGGCGCCGATTGGCATGGCCGCTCTGGTCGAGATAGCTCAGGATGATGCCGACGATGAGGGCTGCTTCGAGGCCTTCGCGGAACGTGAGGAGCAGGGATGGCAGCATGACGTCTTCTCCGTAAGTGCCGAGGAGCTTCCTCGTTATTGAGAATTATTCGCAATTACAATCGGACATTGTAGCGGCCCCCTGGCGGGCTGTCAACTTCCCCTGACGAAGAGCATTAGGGAATGTGAAGACATACTCCGATCATCTCGCAGGCAGTCGCCCGCTCTACCCCGACGGCCCGAAGCGCGGGGCGTCGGGGACGGTCATGAGTTCTTCTTTGGGGGTGGGATGCGCTCTGCTGCCTGGCGCGCAGGCCCGCAAGTGTGCGCGCTGAGGGGCGCTGCGCCCAGGGTCGGGCAGCACAGAGCAGCGGGCCGATCAGGAGGGACGGGCGCTCAACCGGCTCAGGCGGCGGCGGATGCCCTGCTGCAAGCGGAGCGTTAGCTCCGGTAGCACGATCGGGTCATCACCGTCGCCCAGCCAGTCGGTGACGCGCCCGCCGAGGTACAGCCCCGCGTAGTAGCCGCTCACTGCGAACAGGTAGCCGCTGATCAGGTCGGGCGAGTTGTGGCGCATGGTCAGCACAGTGGACGCTGAAATCAACGTGCCCAGTGTCACCCAGGTGAGGAAGACGCGCCGCGTGGGGCGGAAGCGGATCACGAAGCACATGTTGATCAGCGCGTAGAAGACGTGCTGGCTGGGCGCGGCGTTATGCGTGCTGGCCGCCGCGTCAACCTCGTAGCTGTCGCGCAGGATTGTGGCCAGGGCGTGCGTGCCAGGCACCTGGTCTGGGGCGGGCTTGGTCACGTAGGTGGGAAAGAGGATGTACACCAGGTACCCGGCCAGGGCAGCGGTGCCCATCGCCAGGACGAACTGGCGATAGAGGCGGTTGGGCATGGTAAACATGGCCCACAGCGGCACCAGGGCCGACAAAACGAAGCCAATCGAGTACGGGATCAGCCACAGACTGTTGGGCGTCAGGTGGTTGTCTATGGCGGCGATCTTAAGCTCCCAACCGTCGGTTGGCTCGCGCAGCCAGGTGTTAAGCAGGTTGATCGTGAAGAACTGAAGCTGGATCAGAAACAGCGCCAGAAACAGCGCCAAGCGGTTTTGAAACAGCCGTCGCAGCAGCGACACAGCACCAGGAGCGACCATCGTCATGTCTCCCTCAGCCGTCGGATCGGTGCGCCGACGACTCGCGAGCGGCAGACTGCACCGGAGGGCAGGCGTCCATGTGAGGGTATTATACGGGCTTGGCCTGCCATTGGCGAAAAAGGAGAGGGCGGCGGAGAGGGAATTCGGAATGCGGATTTCGAAATGCGAATTGAAAAATCCTTTTCCACACGCAGAGAGGGATTTCGAAATGCGGATTGCGAAATCCTTCTTTATGTGGAGGGACGGACGAATTGGATAGTGTTGATTTAGCGTAACGACGAGCGATCATAATCAACGGAAGAGGCAGGCGGCTTGAGCGAGAAGCTCGGATGCCTCGTAGGGCCTGTAGGGGCGGGTTTGCAAACCCGCCCCTACAACCGGTTCCCCGAAGTCGCCTTCTTCGTTCGTTTCTTCCCTTGAGTTGATCTTCCGTAACCTATCGTTAACCGTCAATGTAATCTTATTTGTCCGTCCCTCTATGTGGAGAAGAGTTCTCCAATTCGCAATTCGCAATCCGCAATTCGCAGGGGATGAGGTGTCTAAACGGCCTCCGGGTGGGAGTTCGGTCGCTCGTCGCCGGGCGGCACAGGCGGCAGCGTGAAGTAGAACAGGCTGCCCTGGCCGGGGGCGCTCTCTACGCCGACTTCGCCGGAGAGCTTCTCGACGATGCGCCGCACGATGGACAGGCCCAGCCCGTGCCCTTCCACGTGAATCGCGCGAAGCTGCGTGAACGGGGTGAACAACTGCGCTTGCTGCTCCGGCGACAGCCCCTCGCCGTTGTCGCGCACCCAAAAGCGCGGCGTCCCGTCGGGCAGCACGTCCGCGCCTAGCTCAATGCGCGGCGGACGCCCGCCGTACTTCAGCGCGTTGCTGACGTAGTTGACCCATACCTCGGCCACCCAAGCGCCATAGCCGAGCGCCGGGGGCCAGGCATCGGCGACGACGACTTGCGCGCCATATTCCTTGATCATGTAGTCCAGGCGGCTCAGGGCATCGTCTACGATGCTGGCCATGTTCAGGGGGCGGGCTTGCACCTCACCCTGGCGCATACGGGCCAGCAGCAATAGCTCGTTGATGATGTTCCCCATGCGCTTGGCGCTGTCGGCGATGATCTGCACGAAGGAACGCCGCGCCTCATCGCTGAGGGTGCCGCTGTCGCTTAGCAGCAAGTCGGCGTAGCCCAGAATGGGACTCAGGGGACTCTTGAGATCGTGGGCCACCGTGCGCGCGAATGCATCTAGCTCCTGGATGAGCAGCTCGCGCTCCTGGGCGGCCTGGATGCGCTCGGTCATATCTTTGGCAATGGTCAGCAGGCAACGCTGGCCGTCCAACTCGACGACTTCCGCAGAAAGCAACGTGACACCGATCTCGCCGGACTTGCGCCGGAAGGCGACTTCGAGATTGTGTGCTGCCCCCTGCGCGGCCACCCGGCTCAGAAAGGCGTCGCGCTTGTCCGGGTGCGGCCAGATGTCCAGCTCGCTGATCGTGTGGCCCATGACCTCGTCGCGCTCGTAGCCGACGATGTCCAGAAAGCTGTCGTTGGCATCAATGAAGCGCCCGTCGTCCAGCGTGTTGATGATCATCGCGTCGGGGCTGGCGCGAAAGGCGTGAGAGAACTTCTCCTCGGACTGGCGCAGCGAGTCCACCAGGCGGGCATTGTCAACGGCGATGATGGACTGGTTAGCCAGGGCCATCATCAGTTCCAGGTCCTGCTGCGTGAAGCTGCGTCCGCTGGGCAGATTGGTCGCCGCCAGGGTGCCAACGTTGCCGTCATGGAAATGCATAGGCACCACGATGATGTCGCCGCAGCCCGACTCCAGCCGTTGCTGCTGGGCGGCTGGCGACTCGCGGGGGTCCGGCTCCTCTTTGGGGGAGAGGGCCGGAAGGCCCTCGCGCAGCACCCAGCCGCTCAGCCCGTCCCATAGCTCGTCGAGCGTTGGCTCTGCGTCGTTGGTTGCGCCCGGCCCGCCACGAACGCAATGTAGAATCGTCCGGGCATCGCGGTCGAGCATGACCAGCATCACGCGGTCGGCGTACAGCGCGGCGGCCACGCTGTCTACCACTGCCTGGAGCAGTTCCGGCACGCTCTGGGCGGTAGCGAGCAGGGAATGGCTGGCGTCGTAGAGAATCTGGGTGTGGAACAGGCTCTCCTCAAGGGCTTGCTCGGCGTGCTTGCGCGCGGTGATGTCTTCCTTGATGCCCAGAAAATGGGTGATGCGCCCGCCGGAATCCCGGATCGGCAGGATGGTCGCCAGCTCCCAGTACAGCTCGCCACCCTTCTTCTTGTTCAGGAATTCGCCGCGCCACTCGCCGCCAGCGGTGATCGTCTCCCACAGCTCTTCATATTCGGCGGCGGCGGTATGCCCGGACTTGAGCAGGCTGGGCCGCTGGCCGATCACTTCGCTGGCCGTGTAGCCGGTTACTGCCGTGAAGCGCGGATTCACGTACTCAATCGTGCCGTTCACATCGGTGATCATGATCACGCTGGGGCTTTGCTCGACCGCACTGGAAAGCTTGCGTAGCTCGTGCTCCACGCGGCGGTGCTCGGTGACATCCACCAGGCTCTCGATGCCGCCGATGATCTGCCCGGTGGGATCGGTGAGCATCTCAACGTTCTTGATCACCGTGTGGACTGTGCCGTCTTTCGCGCGCAGTGTGCACTCGACGTTGCTCACCGGCTGGAGCGGCCCGCCGGCGCACAGACCGCAGTGCACCGTGCACGGCCCGTTCATCAGCGCCGTGCACGGCTGGCCGATGATCTCGTCTGTGCTGTAGCCCAAAAGCTCAACGGCCCGCTCATTCAGGCTGGTGATGGTGCCGCTGCGATCCACCGTGAAGACTGCTGCCGGTACAGCGCGATAGAGCAATTCGGCGTATTCCTGCGCCCGGCGCAGCCCGCGCTCGGACGCTTTGCGCGCGCTGATGTCTTGCACAGCCATCAGGCGGGCGGCGCGCCCCTGGTACGTCCAGTCCTGGCAGTGGATGTCTGCCGGGAAGCGCGACCCATCGCGGCGCACCAGGGTTAGCTCAGCCGCCGTCTCGCCAGACCACACCAACCGCTCGCGGGCCTGCGCGCGCGCTTCCGGCGCGACGAGATCGAGCACGGACTTGCCAGCCAGATCGCCCGGCTCGCAGCCCAGTTGCCGGGCCAGGGCGCGGTTCACTTCGAGGATTGTGCCCCGGTCGTGGACGATCAGCCCCTCGCTGGCAACCTGGGCAAGCTGGCGCGCGCTTTCCTCAGTTGCCTGGGCCGCCCGCTGCGCGCGATCCAGCGCTGCCGCCAGCCGCCGGTTGCGGATGCGCAGCAGCTCGAGGTGGCGCAGGGTGCGGATGCGCATGACGTGAATGATCGCCGCCAGCGCCGTCGCCGCCAGCAGCCCGAACGCCCAGCGGTCAACGTGCCCGCCCAGGCCGGCGCTCCACACGACCAGCGCCCAGGCTCCCCAGCTTAGCACGGCGATCAGCCCCAACCAGAACGGCGACAGCAGCAGGAACGCCGCGCCGATGAGCAGCAGGATCAGGCTGGTTGTCTGCTCCAGTTGCTCGGTGAGGTAAAGCCGCAGCAGGCTGTTAGCCAGCACCAGCCCTGCCACTCCCCCCGCGAGCGGATAGACCCAACCCGCCGGGGGTTTTCGCCGCCGCAGAGCTAGGTGAGCGCCCAGCAGCGCCACTGCCGTGAGCAGGGCGAACGAGGCCAGCACCAGCGCAGTATCGCGGTCGAGCAGCAGCAGGTGACCCACCGCCACCACAACGTACAGCGCGCTCAGGCCCGCCGTCACCGGGCGCAGGCTGGCGCGCATCGAACCCAGCAGCGCCGCGTGTAGCTCGGCGTCGCTGACCCACACTTCAGTCCGGCGATCCGCCGGAGCCAGGTTTCCCCCCGCTGTCTCACTCCTGGGTGGCTCGCTGGCCATAGAGTTCCCACCTTACTCCTGTGCGCCGCCACTCACAGCGTGACAGCCGTACATCCACCCTGTGTGCATTATACCCCCTCTGTCTCAAGTATGCTGCGCCGCGACGAAACGGGCAGGGCCACTGTATCTAACGTGTGCCCTGGTTTACCTCATCCCCTGGCCTCGCTGCGCTTCTCCGTTGCGGAGCCGGGGAAGTAAGGCGCGTCAGCGCCGAGCGGGGGTGAGGTCAACCGAGGGCGCAGCCGGGCAGCGTCCCCACCGCCTGGCTGATGGGTTTTGCGCTCCCACCAGGTCTCGGCTGACTGCGTCTGCGGGTGTGTGCTACAATCCATGTCTGCCTCTCGCGTGGGGTCTACGAACGACCGGTGGACTCTGCGGAGCGGATGCGCTCGCCCTGGCATTACGAGGAGACCTGATGACCACACTCGGCAAATACCGCCACCTGACCCAGGCCAGCACGCCCGCCGGCCATTTCGTCATGCTGGCTATTGATCACCGCGACGTGCTGCGCAACGCCATGAACAAGGCCGCGCCGACGCCCATCACTGACGCGCAATTCGCCGCCTTCAAGCGCGACATCATGCAGCATTTGCTGCCGGAGTGCAGCGCGGTGCTGGCCGATCCCGCCTACGGCTTCGGGCCGGGCATCGCCGCCGGGACGATTGGTGGGGCGGTCGGCGTGCTGGCCCCGCTCGAAGACGCCAGCTACACCACCGACCCGCACCGCTACCGCGCCGCCTTCATGCCCGGCTGGTCTGTGGCGCGGATCAAGCGTTTTGGTGGGACCGGGGCCAAGCTGCTGGTGTACTACCATCCGGAGGCTTCCACTGCCGCCGCCGTGCGCGATGCCGTGTCCCGCGCCGTCGAGGAGTGCGCCCGCTACGACCTGCCGCTGTACCTGGAGCCGCTGACCTACTCGCTCGACCCGGCCAGGCCGCTGCCCAGCGCCGAGCGCCGCCAGCTATGCATTGAGGCGGCGCGCACCTTCTGCGCGCTGGGCATTGACGTGCTCAAGGCCGAGTTCCCGGTCAATGTGCGCCAGGAGCCGGACGAGGACGTGTGGCGGGCGGCGCTGGCCGAGCTAAACGCCGCCTGCACCGTGCCCTGGGCGCTGCTCAGCGCGGGCGTTGACTACGCCACATTTCTGCGCCAGACGGAACTGGCATGCCAGGCGGGAGCCAGTGGCGTGATCGTCGGGCGGGCGGTGTGGGCGGAGGCGGTGTCGCTCGGCGGCGAAGAGCGCACGCGCTTCCTGGCTGCGACGGGCCAGGAGCGTATGCGGGCGCTGGCCGCCATCTGCGCGCAGCACGGGGCTGACTGGCGAAAGCGCGTCGCGCCTCCAGAGACTACCGCGCCGGACTGGTACTTCAGCTACGGGGAGTTTGAGAGCTAACGCGCAGGCGGGGCCGTCGAGCAGCGCACAACCAGTGACGTGGGCAGCAGTACCGACTGCGGCGGCGACTCCGGCTCGTCCAACTGGGCGAGCAGGATGGTCGCCGCCGTTTCGCCGATGGCGTAGATCGGCTGGGCGATGGTCGTCAGCGGCGGGATGATGAACGACGCCAGCGGGATGTCGTCGAAGCCCATCACCGACACGTCGGCGGGCACGCGCAGACCCAGCTCGTCGGCGGCGTGCAGCGCGCCGACGGCAATCGAATCGGTCAGGGCGAAGAGGGCGCTGGGCCGGTCTGCGCTGCGCAGCAGGCTCAGCGCCGCCGCGTGCCCGGTCTCGAAGTCGGGCAGCCCGCCCATGATGCGCACCTCCGCCTGGACGCCCGGCTCGTCGAGTGCCTCCCGCGCTCCGCGCACGCGGTCATGCGGGATCATCTCCAGGCTGCCGCTGATCACGGCGATGCGCGTGTGGCCCAGGTCCAATAAGTGGCGCACGCCGTCGCGGGCACCCTGCTCGTTGGTGACGCGCACTTCACTGACGGGCAGGCCAGGCAGCGAGCGCTCCAGCAGCACGATCGGGATGCCGCGCTCGATCAGCCGCTCGACGTGGGGACGGCGGTCTTCACCGGCCACGAAATACACGACGGCGTCTACTTGCTGGCTGAGCAGCATGGTCACGTAGTCGCCCTCTTTGGCGATGTTCTCCTCGGTATTGCAGAACAGCGTGCGGAAGCCGTACGCGAACATCGTCTTTTCGATGGCGAAGACAAGCGTGCTGAAGTACGGCTCGTTGATGCGCGGGAGCAGGACGCCGATCGAGTGCGTCGCCTGGCGGCGCAACCCCTGTGCGATGGCGTTGGGATGGTAGGCGAGCTTGCGCATCGCCGCGTGAACGCGGCGGCGGGCTTCCTCGCTGGCGTAGCCCGTCCCGTTGATCACGCGCGAGACGGTGGCGATGGAGACACCCGCCTCAGCCGCTACATCCCGGATGGTGGTCATGCTGTTCCTGCTGCCCGTGCCTGCGCGCGCCGCGCCGAGAGACCTGGCGACGCTCGCGGCAACCATAGCACGGGCGCGGCGGCGCTGTCAAGCGTGGCGGACGGATGGGGGGTGTGCGTAGGGGCGTATTGCCATACGTCCCTACGGGCAGCCTGACGCGCGGCGGATTATGGCAGTGTATTCTTGTCGGTTGAAACTCGTCACACAGCAATGGCCCCCCATCCCCGGCCCTTCCCCCACGAGGGGGGAAGGGGGAAGAGCGGCGAGCCTGCTCCCCTTCCCTCCGCGCAGCGCGGGGGAAGGGGCTGGGGGATGGGGGGTCACACGGCAGCCAGTACCCACGCCATTTCAACCGAGTTCGACACACTACCCGGATTTTGATGCGATTGCCCTGCCCCCACCTCGCACCGCTGGCATAAAGGCCCGTTCGCCCGTACAATTGCCCATCAGAACAGCCCGCACGCAGGATCAGGATCGCCCGGTGAGCACGCACAAGCAGCCCTACGATCTCCTCGCCCGCCGCTACCTGTGGCAGAGCCGCTGGTACCACGTGCGCCAGGACACGCTCGGCGACGCGGACGGCGGACAGTTCACCTACACGGTCATCGAGAAGCCCGCCGCCGTGTGGGTGGTGCCGGTCACTGTTGGGGGCGACCTGGTGCTGATCCACCAGTACCGCTATGCGGTGGATGAGTGGTGCCTGGAAGTGCCAGCGGGCAACGTCGAGCCGGGCGTTGACCCGGCGGTGATGGCCGCCCGCGAACTGCGTGAGGAGATCGGCGGGACGGCGGAGCGGCTGGTGCCAGTCGCGGACTTCTACACCATGAACGGCATCGGTGACGAGATCGCCTGGGTTTACCTGGCGCTGGGCGTGACGCTCGGCCAGCCTGACCGCGAGCCGACCGAGCTGATCGATCTGCGCGCGGTGCCCGTTGCCGAAGGGCTGCGCCTGGCCCGCACCGGCCAGATCAAGGACGGGCCGAGCGCGCTGGCCCTGCTGCTGTGCGAGCCTGCGCTGCGGGCGCATTGCCCGGAGTGGCTGCCATGATCCGGCGCTCGGCCCTGCTCCTGATGGCGCTGATCCTGCTGGCGGCGTGCGGCGACGAAGCGCCCGCTCCGTCCGGCGATCCGCCGATCCTGACCAGCTTCGACGCCCTGCCCAAGCAGCTTGCCACCGTCGTGCTCACGGCCACGCCGACGCCCGTCCTGGTCGGCGGCGAGACGGTGGCGATCACCGTCCCCACGCCCACCCCTGGCCCGCCGCAGCCTACTGTCACCTTGACGCCTTACGTGGGCGTCTTCCTGGGCGAGCCAACCTCGGAGAGCGGCGAGCCAGCCCCCACCCTGGCCCCCTATGTCTTCAGCGGAACGACCGGAGGCAGCGCCGTAATTGCCAGCGGCGTGGTCGGTGCGGGAGGTGACAGCGGCGCGTGCAGCCTTGCGGTAGGTGCGGGCGTCGCCAATGCCTACAACCGCGACGCCGCCCTGCGCGAGCGGCTCGGCTGCCCCGTGAGCGGCGGAGCGTCTATCACGGCGCTGGCGGTGCAGCCTTTCGAGCGCGGAATCATGGTCTGGCGCGGAGACGTGAGCCAGATTTACGCGCTGGCGACCAGCGGGCAGTTCTGGCAGGTGGCCGATAGCTGGAGCGAGGGAATGCCCGCCGACGATCCGGCGTTCAGCCCGCCGCCGGGCGTGATCCAGCCGGTGCGCGGCTTCGGGCTGGTCTGGCGCAGCAACGCCGCCATCCGCGACGCGCTGGGCTGGGGCACGCAGCCGGAAGCGCCAGCCAGCGGTTTCTGGCAGGACTTCGAGCGCGGGGCGATGGTCTCCATCGGCGGGACGGTCTACACCCTGTTCACCGCCGAAGGGCGGCATTCCGGCCCGCTCGCCCCGTGAGCGCGTCCTATCTGATGAGATTTGACATTCAAGACAGGTAAAGGCGCGAATGTTACGTAGGGGCGGGTTTGCAAACCCGCCCCTACAAGTGGCTGCCGAACATAATCGTCAAGACGCATCAGGTAAACGGCAGGCTTAGCCCCTGCTACAGGCGCATCCCGTCGAGCGCGGGCATCTCCTGGCGCACGCGCGCCGCCTGGCCGATGTCCACCGTGACGGTGAACAGGCCCTCCACTTCGCCCGCTTCCAGCACCGTCTCGCCCCAGGGATCGATCACCGACGAGTGCCCGAAGAACTGAGGGCCGCCTTCTTCCTCCGGCCCTACGCGGTTGACAGCGACCATGAAGCACTGGTTCTCGATGGCCCGCGCGCGCAGCAGCGTGCGGTAATGAGCCAGGCGCGGGTGCGGCCAGGCCATCGGCATGACCACGATGTCGGCGCGCTCCGCCGCGTACCGGCGGAATAACTCCGGGAAGCGCAGGTCGTAGCAGATGGCGAATCCCGTCCGGCCCCAGGGCAGGTCAATGGTCAGCGGAGCCTCACCGGGCAGCAGCCAGCGGTCTTCTTGCATGAGCGGGAACAGGTGAATCTTGCGGTAGGCGCCCATCACGCCGTTGCGCGGCGAGATGACAGCCATCGTGTTGCAGACGCCGGTGCCGCGCTTTTCGTAAAGCGAGCCGAGGATGTGAATGTTGTGCTGGCGGGCCAGGGCGACTACCTGGGCGAACAGCCCGCCGCTGAGCGAGCTGGCCATCTCGCGGCCCTTGTCGAACGCGCCGCCAGCGTCCCATAGCTCCGGGAAGACCACAAGCTGCGCGCCCTGCTGCGCGGCCTGGACGGTGTACTGCTGCATGGTCGTCCAGTTGGTGCGCGGCACGCCTTTGCGCACGTTCATCTGAACCAGTGACACGGTTAAGGTAGCCATAGCCGATCCTTTCCGCAAATCTGTTGTCAGTTCTCAGCTTTCGGTGATCAGTTGTCAGTCGGCAGTGGTCAGTGATCAGTGCTCGGTTATCAGTTGCGGACGGGCGATCAGTGACCGGTTGCCAATGATCAGTAGCAAGGCAGCGGTTGTCAGGCTCAATCCTCGAATCGCACTACCTGCGCCAGGTTCCACACTCTCAACTGACTCCTGATTGCTGAAAACTGACGACTGACGACTGATCACCGCTTTCCCCACCATTCTACAACCGGGCGTGCTCCAGCCAATAGGCCGCGACCGCCGCCGTCGTCTCCTCGATGGACAGCCGCGACGTGTCCAACTGCGGCAGGTCGAGCGCCGTCACGCGCATCTCGCGCTTCAGGCGGCTGAGCAGCACGCCGCGATTGGCCGGGTTGTGAAACCATGCCCCACGCGCGGCGTGCATCCGCCGCAGAACCTCGTCGAGACGGCAGGTCAGGCACAGAATCGGCCCGGACTCGGCCAGGCGCGCGCGGTTCGCCTCATCGAGCACCGCCGGCCCGCTGACAACGATCACCGCGTGACGGCGCAGCGTCAGGTCGCGGATGGCCGTCATCTCCAGCGCCTTCAAGCGCGCTTCGCCGAATAGCTCGCGGATCGCGTCGGCGGACTGGCCCTCGCGCGCCAGAATCTCGTTCTCCAGGTCGAAGAATTCCGCGCCCAGGCGTCGGGCGACAGCCCGGCCCACTGTCGTCTTGCCGACGCCCATTGGCCCAGTGAGAGTCAGGTTCTGATACGGCGCTGTCTCAAAGACCGCGCTCATCGCCTGTGCCCGTTACGCCACCCCGGAAACCAGCCATCCAGCACCGGCAGCAACTCGTGCAGCGTGGTGATGGCGGCATCCGGCACGATCTCGTCGTTGGCCTCGACCGCCTCGCCCTCGCGGGCGATCCACACGCTGTAGATTCCGGCTCCCTGCGCTCCGGCGACATCCGCCTCCAGGTTGTCGCCGACGAAGACCGCTTCGTGCGGCTCGACGCCCAGCAAGTCCAGCCCGTACTTGAAGATGTCCGGGTGGGGCTTGATCACGCCCACATCCACCGCCGACAGGCGGCACGTCGGAAAGAGGTCGAGCATCCCCGTCGCGCGCAGCTCGTGATCGCGCAGGTACATGGGGTGCGCGGAATTGGTGATCAGGCCCAGCGCGACGCCATGCGCCTGAATCTGCGGCAGCACGGCGAACACGTCGGGATAGGCGCGCTCGCCCTCCGGAGGACGCCCGCCGTAGGCGCGCAGCACAGCCGTCGAGTCCGCCTCGTGCACGGACACGCCCACCGCCGCCAGCGCCTTCACAAGCACCGCGCTGATACTGGGCGCTCGCAGGGTGAGACGCGCGTGCTCCCAGGCCACGCTGCTCTCCTCCTGAAAGGCTGCGAACAGCGTCACGGGCGTCAGATCCGCCGGAGCGTTAAGCTCCTGGCGGGCGTAGTCGAGCAGCGCCGTGACGCGCTGTCTCTGGTAGTCTTCCCACGACTCGACCTGACTCCAGTCCAAGAGGGTCTGGTCCAGATCGAACAGGACTGCTTTGAGCATGATATCCTATCCTGCGTTGATGGTAACGAGCGAGACTCTAGCACGGCGCTCCCCCGTGTGCAATGCACACACTGGCCAGGGGCGCATTCGACAGTGATGTTGCTGGCGAATTCCCTGCACGCCGGTTTCGTAGGGGCGCTGCTCTGCTGCGGCCCGAAGGGATTTGACATTCAATACAGGTAACGCGCACCGGGTGTGTGCCAGGGGAGGGTTTGCGAACCCTCCCCTACAGGTGGGTACCGATCACGATCGCCAATGCGCATTAGGGATGTACCGCCGACGCCCCCGAAGCCCTATCACCTCAGCATCGCAGTGAAACGCACCCGCTGGCTGGAGGCTGTTATGGACTTTGGCAGGCGGGCAGCCCCCGTGCTTGCCCCCCATCCTCGGTCCTTCCCCCGCAAGGGGGGAAGGAAGAAGCCTGCTTTGGCCCCTTTCCTCCATTCGCGTGGGGGAAGGCTGCCCGCCCCGCCCTCACCGGCGGGGCTTTTCCCCTTTCCTCCATTCGCGTGGGGGAAGGGGTTGGGGGA
>MTKY01051233.1_pt1 | contig 18517 bp, 16 predicted proteins | sample 1042731 | NCBI WGS metagenome assembly MTKY01 (sample SAMN06212206, study PRJNA360538) | anaerobic digester metagenome | biome: Wastewater treatment plant; material: sludge; isolation source: anaerobic digester fed with sludge from wastewater treatment plant | place: Denmark: WWTP Soeholt ... | reverse complement strand
GGGGGTGAGAACATGTTCAGAAAGTGCTGTTTACTGCTGTTCGCGGCATCTATCGTCGTCCTGGGCGCGACCGGGGCCGTCGCAGAGGTCTTTAGGGCCGACGACGTCGAGTACGAAATGCCTCAGGGCTGGAAGAAGAGCGAGTATCCCGGCGCAAGGGCCTACTTCATCCTGATGTACAAGGGGAACCCGATCGGCGAGATGTTCCTCGGGAAGGACCCCATGCCTGCGGATTCCGACCTCGGGAGGGAGTTCAACAGGATCCTGAACGAGAAATCGTCCGGCTTCGATGGCTACACTCCGATCGGCACGAGAGAGCACAAGGTCTCGGGGCTGGACTTCATAGTCCACGACTTCCTCTACTACCCCTCCGGCAGCCCGGTCCAGTTCGGCGGCAGGGCGGCGTTCACGATGGCAGGCGGATCGCTTTACTCCTTCACCTTCAACACCACCGCCAACTACTTCTCCTCTCTGAGCGGCGTCTTCAACGAGACCATCCAGTCGGTGCGCCCGGCCGCCAAGGCGGCGAAGAGGCCCGGCACGGAACCGAACGTGATGACGCGCGAGGAGAAGGCCGAGGCCATCCTTAAGATGGCTCGCACGGGGGACGTCGAGGCCCAGAGGTTGCTTGGCAAAATGTACGTGGCCGGCGAAGGCGTGCCGCAGGACAATTCGGAGGCCTTCAAATGGTACAAGGCGGCTGCCGAGCAGGACGACGCCGAGTCCCAGAACGCTCTGGGCCTGTTTTACTTACTGGGCAAAGGCGTGGGGCAGAACAACGAGGAGGCGGCCAAATGGCTCCTCAAGGCCGCTAAGAAAGGTCACGCAGAGGCTCAGACAAGCCTTGGAACGATGTACGTGCAGGGATTGGGAGTGGAGCAGAGCTTCAAGAAGGCCCTGAAGTGGCTGAAACTCGCTGACGAGCAGGACGACCCCGACGCGCCCTACTTTATGGGACTTCTGTACGAGACTGGAGACGGGGTCAAGAAGGACGTCAAGAAGGCTATCGAGTTGTACCGCAGGGCTGCAAAGCTGGGCAACGATGATGCCCCTAAGGAGCTCGAAAGGCTGGGCGAGGAGTGATTCTGTCGGGGCGGTCGCGCAGGCACCGCCGGTTGTTTCGAACTGCCGATGCGCAGGGTTATAATGTGCGGAGAGCGCGGCTTTGAGTTCTTAAACCTAAGAAAGAGGGTGTTCGATATGAAATTCAGGTTCACAGGGTGCGGCCTGGCCTTGGCCCTCCTGCTGTCCTCGGCGCCCGGCGGAGGTCTGCCGGCCTTTGTTCCGCCGGCAACGGAGGCGTTCGCCGAGGAAGACATGATCGACAAGATCGAGCGGAAGCTGGCCAAACAGACCTCCGAGCTTGACGAGCTAGTCAACAGGCTCATCGAGGAGAAGAAAGCCGAGCTGGACAGGCAAACCGTCGAGCTGAACAAGGAACTTGACAAGAACTTTCTTAACAAGAAAGACGATGATTTCGGGACTATCCTGCGGGACGTCGTGGCGGGCGAGTTCGACCAGGCCGAGACGAGCATCCTGGAGAAGGCGCGCAACGGCGACATGTACGCTCAGAACGACCTCGGCCTGATGTACGACACCGGGGACGGGATGCCCCAGGACGACGCGGAGGCCGTCAGATGGTACACGGCGGCCGCGGAGCAGGGATTCTCGATCGCTCAGACCAACCTGGCCTGGATGTACGAGAAGGGCAGAGGCGTGGAGCAAGACTACAAGAAAGCTGCCGAGTGGTACACCAGGGCGGCCGACCAGGGGTACTCGCGCGCCCAGAACAACCTTGGCGTGATGTACGAGCACGGCAGGGGCGTGGAGCAGGATCTGGCGAAGGCGGCCGCTCTTTACAAGAAGTCGGCCGAACAGGGGAACCTCAACGCGCAGACCAACCTGGCGTGGATGTACGAGAACGGCAGGGGGGTCAAGCAGGACGACAAGAAGGCGGTCGAGTGGTACACGAAAGCGGCGAATGCCGGCGACAGCCGCGCCCAGACCAACCTCGGCTGGATGTACGAGAACGGCAGAGGGGTAAGGAAGAGCGACAAGAAGGCCGTGGAGTGGTACAGAAAGGGGGCCGAGAACGGGAACCCCTACGCCCAGACCAACCTGGGCTGGATGTACGAGAGCGGCAAGGGAGTGGAGCTGGACGAGGCGAAGGCCGCGGAGTGGTACAGGATGGCCGCGGAGCAGGGGCACGCGCGCGCGCAGACCAACCTGGCCTGGCTGTATCAGAACGGCATCGGCGTCCCGCAGGACGATCGCGAGGCCGCCGACTGGTACGGACTGGCCGCAGCGCTGGGAGACGCGAGGGCGCAGACGAACCTTGGGTGGATGTACGACAAGGGCAGGGGCGTCGAGCAGAGCGACTCGGAGGCGGTCAGGTGGTACAGGTCCGCGGCGGAACAGGGTTACGCCACGGGGCAGGCCAACCTGGGCTGGATGTACATGAACGGCAGAGGCGTGAAGAAGGACATCAAGGAGGCCCTGAAGTGGCTGAACCTGGCCGCCGAGCAGAACAACGCCAACGCCGTCTACAACATCGGCTGGCTGTACGAGAACGGGGACGGGGTCAAGAAGGACGTCAAGAAGGCGGTGGAGTGGTACCGCAGGGGCGCCGAGCTGGGCGACGAGAGCTCGCAAGAGGCGCTGAAAAGGCTGGGGGAGAATTAACGGTCGAGTCGGGCAGGTCGCCGCCATACAGGGGGAGGGGCTCGCGCAGCCCCTCCTTCAGGACACGCGCAGCGGCCGCCTGAAAGGAGTGAGCGAGCGTGTTCAGAGGGTTTTATCTGGCGGTTTTAGCGGTTTCAATCGTCGCTTCGATTGCGGCCGGCCCTTGCGCCGCCGGGACATTCACGACCGACGACATCGAGTACGAGATGCCCGAGGCTCCCGAGGTGAAGGAGGACGTTTTTCTGTTCAATCCGGGAGGTGAATGGACCAAAGCCTACGACCCGGAAAAAGACGACACGCCCAAGTACAACCTCGCCGCGAAATTCGCCGGTAAATCCCGATCCGAGGGGGTTCTGACCTCTCTGATGTTCTTCGGGCGGATACCCGCCGACGAGACAAATGCTCTGTTCGCGATTCAACAGGGCAAGAATCCCCTGGAGAAGATTCTCGCCGATGACATCGAGTACAGGAAGACCATGGGAAGGTACATCCCTCTTGGCACCACGAAGAGGACCGTCGCAGGCTGCGACGCGATAGTCCACGACCTTTCCATCGAAAAGGGGAAGGACGTGTTTTTATACCGCCTGTGCTTCGTCGCGGTACCGGCCGCGGACGATACACCGGCGCGCACATACGCCCCTGCCATATTTCATTTCGTGTTCTCGTCGCATCGCAAGGACTCTTTCAACGCCGCGAAGCCTGCGATGGATGCGCTGCTGGACCTGATGAAACTGCAGGACCCTCTGCCCGAGATATCACCAGCGCCGCCCTTCTTCGACCCAAGGAAGGGGATTGTCTTCCGCTCTTACATGGACAATTTCACCGTGACCCTGCCCGAGGGCGCAAAGAAGGACAAGAATCCCCGTCTGGACCCGAGCGACAAGGGTGGAGAATCGCGCACCTACACCTTCAAGGACGCGGTGATACTGCTGTCCGTCTTCCTGTCGGAGCTCGACGGGGAGGCCGCGGTGACGAGCCTGATGGACGAACTGGAAGCCGTTCGCAAGAGTGCGAGCAGCTGGAGCGTACAGGGCAGGAAAGTCCCCGTGTCTCTGTATGCCGCCGCTGAAGGGCAGGCCCTCGTGACGGCCCTCTTCGAAAGGGACAACCTGCTGATCGCGGTCCTGCTGCCGAAGGACAAGTACAACGAGGCGCAGGGCTGGATCAAGAGACTGATCACCGGTGTGACTTTCGACTGAAGCGGTAACGCGGGGGTCTCGCCCGGCGCGATTCTCAAGCCCTCGGGCCGGCTATCTCCGGGGCGCCCTCTCCTCTGAGCCTTTCCACCAGGAGGCGCACATCCTGCGACGCGCCCCTCGGGGCAACCAGCAGAGCGTCCGGCGTCTCGATTATCAGAAGATCGCGGACGTCAACGGCGGCGACAAGGCGGCCGGTCGAGAGGAAGAGGGAGTTCCTGCACCCCTCCGAGACAATCAGGCCCATGTGCGCGTTTCCGTCCCCGTCCTTGCCGAGGAATTCGTACAGCGCGTCCCAGGATCCTATGTCCGTCCATGGCGACTCGAGCGGGACTATGGCGACGTTTTTTATCCTCTCCAGCACGGCGTAGTCCATCGAGATCGACTGCATGCCGGGGAAGGCCTCCAAGAACGAGCGGGCATCCCCTTGAATTACGGTCTCGGCGCCGGGCAGGTGTTCCCTCAACAGGTCGAGCATGACCCCGGCCTTGAAAAGCAGCATACCGCCGTTCCAGAAGTACTCTCCGCTCTCGGCGTACTCGCGGGCCTTCTCCAGAGGAGGTTTCTCCACGAAGCGCTCCACCTCGCGCCACTTGCCGTGCTCCCTCCCGGCTTTTATATAGCCAAAGCCAGTGTCGGGCCTTGCGGGTGGAATTCCGAACACGACGACCCGCCCCTCGCATGCCGGCTCGGTGGCTGACTCCACAGCCCCGACGAAGAGCTCGAGGTCGCTTATGACGTGATCGCTCGGGCAGACGAACACCAGGCTCTCCCTCGTGGCGCCGCACTCCTCCACCAGGGCCAGCAGTCCCAGAGCTATCGCTGGCGCCGTGTTCCTGGGGCAGGGCTCCTCCACCACGAAAGCCTGCGGCAGCCCCTCCTCCACCTCCCTGGCCTGCAGGAGGGCGGTCGCGCCGAACCTGACCCCGGACAGCACCCTGGTGCGGGCCGGGCCGGCAATGCGAAACGCCCGCCGCAGCGCCCCCTGGTACAGGCTCTCCGCGCCGAACCTCATGAACTGCTTCGGCATGTCTTCCCGCGAGAGCGGCCAGAGCCTGGTACCGGACCCGCCGGCTAGAACAAGACAGTGGATGTCCTTCAAATCAACAACTCCCGTCGAGTGATCTGGCGCGGTGTCGACCGTCCCGCCCGGAGACAGTATAGCATCAAGAAAGGGGGCCTGGAGAAGAGCAAGGCGCTTCGCCGGCCAGGGAAGGGACGGTCCGCCCCGGCCTCTCCACCTACCTCCGAGGGTGTTCCTCGGGCGCTCCCCTCCACACCACCTACAGAGGTTTTCCACGGGCTCTGAACTTCAGTCCCATCGGCGCGCTTGGGTCACTGCGCTACAATATCTTCAGGGTCGAACCTGTATGCCGGCAGAACGAAAGGGCCGTAGGGTCCGAGCGCGGTCAGCGTGAGCAGGTGATCTCGAACCGCTGAATACAGCATGGACGATGCGTTGACATAAAATAGTCGCTTGTACTTCAACAACTCCTCCACCGAGGAATCCTCCGGGAACCCGCAGAGGAACATGCCAAAAATGGAAATGCCGAAATCGTACGGAGCGCTTGTCCTGTCTGTATTATCCTGGGTTCCTACAAACAGGGCAATATCCCATCTATTGGCTGCTTCGGCATTTTGCATCATGTTCGGTCGTACTTCAATGCCCGGCAGAACGAATGACTCCGGCTTGAACTCCTTGTTGGCCGCCATGAACGAACTGGGATAAAAATACCTGATAAGCTCGAACGGGGTGTTCATGATATCTTGGACGACACCTGAACGGCGGACCAGATGGAGTGTTCCGCTACTCGTCTTGCCGTTTGTTTCTCAAGCGTGCGATCCGGGTTCAAAAGGCTCGCCGACCAATAGTTGGACATTGTAACTCGGATCGCCTCCTCCAACCGAGGGCAGAGGGTTTCGAGAATCGCATTTGCGACCTCGCCTCTCCCCGTGGTTTTCAGCAGAGCGCCTACGATGTAGGCGTTTATGCTCTGTCCTTCCTCTTCCGCCGCCTCCGCGACGGCCTTGTGCAAAGAACGCGGCATGCGCAACAGAATCCTGCCGCTGTACTCTCGCAGATCCTCGCTCTTCGGCTCCGGGATGGCGAGGTTTTCAGCAAGACACCGTTCGAACTGTTCTCGCTTTATTTCATTCAACATCCCTCTTGCTTCTTCATACGTTTCTCCCCATGCGTTGGTTGACAGTCTGCCCAGCTCCGGATGGCAGAGTACAACTCCGCCGCCGTCCTCCTCCGACAATTCCGCGACTTCGGTGACATACTGAAGATTCATGTAGTAGTCCAGGTTTTTCATTGTTTACCGCCTCCGATGCGCTTCTTCTATCTCCTTGATTTTCTCCATCGCTATTACAGCATTACGGAGATACCATCTCTTAACCTTGTTATTGTGTTGCACTATTATCAGCGAGCCATCCGGCGCAAAATCCCTAGGGAAGAATTCGGGAAACAGCTGGTAGCATTCGCTTATCAGTGGATGACAAAAGGTAAAGTGCGATCCCTTTTGACTTTCAAGCTTGAAACCCAGAGACTCCAAAACGCTTTTCACAGTGGAGAACTGCTCTTCGGTAATGCGATTCCATGAGTCTATGGTTTTTTCCAATGTCGACAAAGGTGAAACACCTACCTCTTTCTAGTTTCAATATCATATGCGATACCATGAAGAAAAGCCATCCGTAGAATAACAGACTTCTCTTTGCAAACTCTAAACGAACTTCTTCGGACAAATCAAGGTTCTAATCGATCACCGCCACCCCGGCGATTGTCTTCAACTACGGCTACTCCTGCCTTCACCGCTCAGGACTTGCACCTGGTAGATAACGCCCATGCCGGGCACACCCCACAAAAGGGCCCTCCGCGCGCGGAGGGCCCTCGAACCAACGATTAAAGGGTGTTTTGCCCCTACTTCATCTCCACTCCGATGCCGCGCTCCTCGTCGGTGCCGGGCACCAGGGAGTCGGCCAGGGCCGCGCAGATTCCGGCGACCGCCATCGGGGTCTTCAGTATTGCCCACAACATGCCGCCCAGGGTCTGCATCACCTGGCTGTACTCCGCGCTCATGAAGAGCTCCTGGTTGTTCTCCACCCAGCCGGGCAGGCCGAGGGCCATCAGGAAGGCGAAGCCGACTATGAGAACGTTGCGCTGGCTGCCCATGTCCGCGCGCATGAGGACCTGGATTCCGAGTGCGCCTATGGTGCCGAACAGCGCTATGTAGGCCCCGCCGATGATCGGGGAGGGCATGGTCGCCACGAGGGCGCCGAACTTCGTGACGAAGCTCATGAGTATGAGAATGACCGCGCCGGTGCGCACCACCCAGCGGGAGGCGACGCCGGTCAGGCCGATCAGGCCGATGTTCTCCGTGTAGGAGGTGGTTCCCACCGAGCCGAACAGGCCGGAGAGGGCGCAGTTAAGCCCCTCGGCGCCGATGCCGCGGCTGATCATGGCCTCGTCGGGATCGGACAGGCCGGCGGCGTAGGAGACCGAGTGGTAGTCGCCGATCGACTCTATCGTGACCGCGAAGAAGCCGGCGAGCAGCGCTCCGAAGGCCAGCAGGCTGAACTTGGGCGCGCCCCACGGCATTATGACGTCAAGTCGGTACCAGGGGGAGGCTATGACGTTGGTCATGTCGATGTGCGCCGGGTGCCCGGCCGGGAATACCCCGATGTGGGAGAGGCCGAAGCAGATGAGGTAGGTGATGACGATGGACGAGAGGATCGCGAAGATGTTGGCGTACTTGTTCTTGCTCACCAGGCCGAAGAAGAATACCAGGAAGACCACCAGCAGGGACGCGGGCCAGTAGTTGGCGGCGTTGAACTGTATGGCGGTCGGGGCGAGCGAGAAGCCTATCGCCATTATCGTCGGGCCTATCACGACCGGCGTGATGACCTTGCGGATGATGCCGATCAGGCCGGTGTAGCCGATGACCGACTGCAGAATACCTCCGGCTATGAGGCCTCCCCCGATGTACTGCATTATGACGTTGGGCCCCATGGCGCTGTAGGCCCCGATTATCGTCATGACCGACGGGATGAAGCTGAAGCTGGAGCCCTGCACTATCGGCAGTCCGGTGCCGAGCTTCGGGTGGGTCTGGATAAGGGTGCATATTCCCATTCCGAAGTAGACGCAGGAGATGAGGATCGCGATCTGGCCCGCATCCATGCCCATGGCCGGACCGAAGATCAGGGGGACTAGGGTCGTCGCGCCGAACAGGGTTAGAACGTGCTGCGCGCCGGCGAGCACCATGATCGGAAACGCCGGGACGTCTTCCACCCCGTAAACGAGCTGTTTCTTTGCCATTGGAAAATCAGCCTCCTTCAATCAAGTATGATGTCGCACAGGTTGACTGCCTCCTGAATCTGCGCGGCTTCTCGGTCCGCGCGACGGGGAGGTTGCTGCTCGGCGGCGCTGTTGCTCCATATCTCACCCCCACTGCAAGGCTTCGCGCCGCTCCCCGCCCCGGCGGGGCGGGGAGCTCGCGGGCTACTTCCACTCCTTGACTGCGTTCTTGTAGGACTGCTCCAGGGCGTACGGGTACTCCCAGATGTCCGTCTCGCCCCGCTTCTTCTCCTGTATCGCCTTGTACACGCGCTCGCGCCCGGTCGGGTAGGTGTGGATCCTTATGCCGAGGGCGTCGAACAGGGCGTTGTTTATAGCGGGAGCGGGAGAGATCATCGAGTGCTCTGCGACGCCCCTGTTGCCGTAGGGTGACAGCTCCTCGGGGGTCTCCTCCCAGAAGGCGTCGACCTCCCCCGGCACGTCCATGCTGGTGGCTATCTTGTAGTCGGTGAAGTCCGGCGTGAGCAGCTTGCCGTGCTCGTCGTAGTACATGGCCTCCATCAGGCCCGCCGAGATGCCCTGCACGGTGCCCCCCTCGATCTGCCCCCTGACGTTCATCGGCGACACGGCCTTGCCTATGTCGTACCCGGCGGAGACCTTGTTCACCTCAACCGCGCCTGTGGCCGGGTCCACCTCCACGTCGACCCCGACCGCGCCCACCGTGAAGTGGACCACGCTCTTGGGCGACTGGCCGGTCTCCGGGTCGGGGTTGACAACGTCGGGCGGCACGAAGGTGCCGGAACCGATTATCGGGCCTCCCACGAACTTGCCCGACGGCATGAAGAAGCCGTTCTGCACCTGGACGTCTATCGGTTCGGCCTTGCCCTTGGCCTTGCATTTAACTATACCATGTTCGATCGTGATAGTCTCCGGGTCCGTCTGCCAGAACTCGGCGTACAGTGCGAGCAGCTTCTCCCTCGCATCCGTGGCGGCGCGCTTCACCGCCATCCCCATCGACCAGCAGGAGCGGCTTGCGACCGTCTGCCAGTCGTACGGGTGGCTCTGGGTGTCCGGGTAGTAGCAGCGGATCTTCTCTATCGGTATCCCCAGCTCCTCGGAGGCTATCTGCGCGTAGGCGGTGTAAGCGCCCTGCCCCATGTCCATCGTAGCGGCCAGCACCTCCACTCCGCCGTCGCCGAGTATCTTGACGATGGCGGACGAGGAGGCGTCCGCAGGCATCGCGGGGGCCTTCAGCGCCAGGGCGAACCCCTTGCCCCTCACCCACCCCTTCCTCTTGGCGGGCTCCTTCTCCTTGAGCTTCATCCTGTCGACGATCTTCTCGACTATCGTGTCCAGCGAATGGGCGTTCATCGGCATGCCGGTGCAGGTCGGAAGGCCGGTCCTGAGCATGTTCTTCAGGCGGAACTCTATCGGGTCCATGCCGATCTTGCGCGCGGCTATGTCGATGACGACCTCCATCGCGCCCATCAGCTCCGGCAGCCCGAAGCCGCGGTAGGCGCCGCCGAAGGGCTTGTTGGTGTAGACCGCGTAGCTGTCCGTCCACACGTTGGGGATGTAGTAGCAGCCGGTGGACGAGTAGCCGGCGCTACGCACCGGGTTCGCGCCGTACTCGGCGGAGATGCCGGTGTCGAAGTAGAAGTTGTTCTTTATGGCGGTTATCTTGCCGTCCGCGTCGATCCCGAGCTTTATCTTGGCGATGTAGGCCTGGCGAACCCAGGAGGTCAGCATGACCTCCTCGCGCGGGATGTAGAGCTTCACGGGGCGTCCCTTGATGTCGGGGTCCATGGCGCCCGCGAGGCAGAGGGCCTCGACCGTCATCCCTGCCTTGCCGCCGAATCCTCCGCCTATCGGAGGCGCGATCACCCGTATCTTGGCCAGCGGGTAACCGAGCCCGGTCGCGATTATCTCGCGGAGCGCGAAGGCCGACTGGGCGGTGGACCAGATGGTGAGGTTGCCGGTGGAGAGCTCCTCCTTGCAGATGCAGCAGTGGGGCTCCAGGAAGCCGTGGGCTATCTGCGGGCAGTTCACCGCCTCCTCCACGACGTACTTGGACTCGGCGAACGCCTTCTCCACGTCGCCGCGCCTGATCCGGAACCAGTTGGCGATGTTCGTCCCCGGGAAGGGGGTGATGAACGGGACGTGCTCGTAGGTCTCAAGCTCCGGGTGCACCAGCACGGAGTTGTCGGTGGCGGCCTTTATCGGGTCGAAAACGTGGGGCAGGTCGCGGTACTTCGCGGTGACCTTGAGCATCCCCTCCTCCGCGGCCTCCTCGGTCTCGGCCACGACGAGGGCCACGGGCTCCCCCACGTAGCGGACCTTGCCGACCGCCAGCGGGGTGCGGTCGTGCAGGTAAAGGCCGAAGCGGTGGACGAAGTTCTCGCCGACGACGACCTTGACCACTCCCTTAACCTTCATCGCCTCGGACACGTCGATGGAGACGATCTCGGCGTGCGCCTTCGTCGAGCGGAACGCCCTGGCGTGCAGCAGCTCCGGGCCGAACCGCAGGTCGTCGGTGAACGCAAGGGTCCCGACGGCCTTCTCGTGGTCGTACTTCCGGGTGGTCCACGCCCCGACGCCGTTGCGCGTCACAGTCTGTTTCATCGCGGATCCCTCCCTGTCAGCGCGCCGCGCCGGGGTGTGACCCCAGCTCGCGCATCGTCTTCGCGGCCTTCATCACGGCGCGGAAGATCGGAATGTAGCCCGTGCAGCGGCACAGGTTGCCGGCCAGGGCCTCCCTCACCTCGGCCTCGGTCGGGTCGGGGTTCTTTCTCAGGAAGGCGTAGGCGGTCATTATCATCCCGGGGGTGCAGAATCCGCACTGGATCGCGCCCTCCTCCACGAAAGCCTGCTGAAGCGGGTGCAGGTCGCCGTTCGGGGCCACCAGCCCCTCCACCGTCAGCACGGACTTGCCCTCGACCTCGAGCGCCAGCACCATGCATGACTTCTGGGCGAGGTCGTCGATCACCAGCGTGCAGGTGCCGCACTCCCCCTCCTCGCAGCCTCTCTTGACGCTCGTCACGCCGTACTCGCGCAGCGCCCTCAGCAGGGTCGTGCGGGGCTCGACCGAGAGAGTCACCGGCCTGCCGTTAAGTATGAAATTCACATCGCGCTTCATCGTGATTCCCTCCCGGTCAGCCTCTCGGCGCAGATCGACACGGCCCTCCTGGTGAGCTCCTCCACCATCGAGAGCCTGTACTCCCTGCCCGCCCTGACGTCGGTTATCGGATTGACGGCCGCTGCAGCGGCCTTCGCGGCCCTGTCGAGCAGGGCTTCGTCAGGAGACTCGCTTCCGGCTAGGATGTCCTCGGCCTCGGCGGCCCTGACCGGCCTCGGGGAGACAGCGCCGTACGCCAGCCGGTACTCCGCGCCCTTGCTCCCCTGCATGGCCAGGCAGGCGACCCCGACCTGGGCCAGGTCAAGCGCGTTTCGGCGCCCCAGCTTGATGTAGCACGCGGCGGAGCGGCCGGACGGCATCGGCAGGGTGGCGGATACGACAATCTCGCCCGGTGCCAGGCTGTTCTTCCTCGGCCCGGTGATGAAGTCGGCGAAGGCTATGTCGCGCTCGCCGCCGGGCCCGTACACGTGCATCACCGCCTCGTAGACGGAGAAGGCGGGGATCAGGTCGCCCGACGGCACCGCCGCGCAGACGTTACCTATCACGGTGGCCTTGTTGCGGATGAGCGGGTCGGAGTGCGACAGGCACGCGTCGACCAGCGCGCCGTAGTGCACCCTGGCGTCCTCGTGCGTTCCGACCTGGTTGACCGTGGCCATCGCGCCTATCTTTATTCCCCTGTGCGGGTAGAACGAGATTCCTCCCAGCTCCGGCACCTCGGAGAGGTCCACCAGGACCTCCGGCTGAACCGCGTGCTTGTGCATCCACACGATCACGTCGGTTCCTCCGGCCTTCAGCATGGCCCGGGACCCGTGCCTGCCGAGGCTCTCGACCGCCGAGGCCAGGTCCCTCGGACGTTCCAATTCAAAAGCCAGCATCGACATATCACCCCTTAGTCAAAGAGAGCTGCTATCAAACAGGGCGTCCCCGCTCCTGCCGGAGCCGGGACGCCCGCCGTAAACGCGCTATTCCTCGGCGAAGGCGACGATGCGCGAGATGCTCGACTCGCCGTCCACGAACCTCCATGGGAAGCAGCCTATGGTCACCCTCTTGCCGCTGAGCTTGTCGATGTCCCCGGCGAGGCACTCGGCATGTATCAGGTTGCTCGGGAAGAGGGCTATGTGCATCACCTGGTAGTCCTCCTCGGGGAAGAAGTCGTCGAGCCCCTTGCCGTACTTGTTCTTAAGGTGCTTGTCGGCCTGCTTCGCGTAGTTTGGCATCCACTCGCGGATCTTGGTGTTCATCGGATGGTCGGCCGACCCGCAGTCGACGCCTATCCACTTGATCTTCTTCTTGAGCGCCCACTCGGCGAACTCGCGGGTCGGTCCGGGGTGCTTGACCATGTAGCGGACCTCGTCGGCCTCGGGCTCGTTCCAGCCGTACCTGTGGTAGCCGGTGTTGATTATCAGGATGTCGCCCTCGCGGATGTCCGCGCGGGCCTCGAGGTCCTTGGACGTGTAGATGCCGTAGTCCTCGGCTATGTCCTTGATGTCGACCACGACGCCGGGGCCCACCAGGAAGTCCTTCAGCGGCAGGCTGGCGATGTCCTGGCCGTAGCCGCAGAAGTGGATGGGTCCGTCGAGGTGGGTGCCCACGTGGTTGGAGTGGGTCACCAGCTGGCCGTTGGCGCCGTTGGGGGCCAGGCGCTTGAAGTACTTCACCTGCAGCGGCTCGTATGTGGGCCACGCAGGGGTCTGGATACCGATCGGTATCGTCAGGTCGTACACCTTGATGTTGCTCCAGTTCTTGAGTTCCAGGCTGTTGGACATAAAAATCTACCTCCTTGATATATGGCTCAGTCGCCCAGGTATCTGTCCGCGAAGGCCTCGGCGGCCTTGACGAAGGCCTCCATAGGCATGCGGACGATGCCCGCGCCCACCTGGCCCAGGCCGGGCTCCTTGTGCGCCGCGCCGGTGTCCAGCACGGGCGTTATGCCGGTCTCGACCACCTTCAGCACGTCTATCCCGGTCGGGGTGCCGCGGAAGTTCAGCGCCGGGATGGAGAACATGCTGTTCTCGCCTGTGGTTATCTCGTACATCTCCATCGTGTAGTTCACCGCGTCCTTAGGGGTGCCGCCGATGAACTGCACTATCGCGGGGGCCGCCGCTAGGGCGAACCCGCCGACGCCGTAGGTCTCCATGATCGCGCTGTCTCCGATGTCGCGGTTGGTGTCCTCCCTGGTGAAGCCGGGGAAGAGCAGCACCTCCGGCAGGGCCGCCTGGCAGGTGAACCACCTGTCGCCCAGGCCGGATACCTGCAGGCCGAACTCCGTGCCGTTGCGCGCCATCACCGTGGCCATGCTGGAGCCCTCGACCCCGGCCGCGGCGTCCAGCGACGCCTTCCCGGCCGCCATCGCGAGGTTGAGGAAGAAGTGGTCGGTCTTGTCGAGGAAGCGGAGGACCTCGGCGAGCTTGGCGGAGTCCTTGCAGGTCTCGACCATGTGGGGCGCGATGGCGCGCAGGAAGAGCGACGACCCCGCCTTGTTCCTGTTGTGCAGCTCGTCCCCCATGTGGAGGGCCTGGGCGATCATGTTCTTGACGTCCGGCTCCTCCCCCCTGGCGACCGCGTGCTCGATGGTGCCCTTGAGCACCGGGTACAGGGTCCCCTCCATCCACTTCAGGTGCTCTATGACCTCCGGCCCGAATGCCCCCATCCTGAGCACCTTGCCGAGTCCCTCGTTCATCGTGACGTACGACCTGTTGCCGTGCGCCCTGTTCTCGATGATGAAGACCGGCATGCTCGGGGAGATTATCCCTGCCATCGGCCCGACCGCCCTGTGGTGGTGGCACGGGTCGAAGGTTATCCCGCCGCTCTCGGCCAGCTTCGCCGCCTCCTCGGGGGTCTTCGCCCACCCCTCGTACATGCAGGCGGCCATGACTCCCCCCCGGATCGGCCCGGAGGCCTTGTCCCAGGTCAGGGGCGGACCGGCGTGCAGCAGCATCCTGTCCTTCATGCCGGGCACCGTCTCCGCGGCCCTCCCCATGCCCACCAGCAGGGGCTGAGCCGCGAGCAGCCGCGACAGCGCCTCCCGGTTGGCCTGTTCGATGTCTATCACTTTCAGCTTCCTCCCTTCAGCTTCTTCAGGCGCGCGAGCAGGTCCGTGCTCGCCGCCGGAGGCCTCCAGTCCCACGCGACGACCTCGACATCCTGAGCCTTGAGGTCGATGTAGAACTGCTCCACACCTATGTTGACGGCCTTCGGCCCTTCCTTCAGCAGCCTCTTCATCTCGATCCCTCCGCCAGCATGCAGGCCAGCCTGGCCGCGCGGGCGTTGCTGCCGCACACGTGCACTCCCAGATCCCTGAGGGTCTGCTCCTGGCGGGAGGCGTTCTGCGGGTCGCCGTCAACTCCGCACACGGAGGCGACGAACGCCACCCGGTCGCCCGCGGCCTCGCGCGCCCTGCGGATGCCCGCGGCCAGCCCTCCCGCCGGGTCCTCGTTGCAGCCGTAGCCCAGCACGACGTCCAGCAGAATCACTCCCACGCCGGGAGCCTGCGCCTCTTTTGCAATCCTGTCAGCCCTGAGGGAGACATCTATCATCGGGTGCAGCCTACCCTGGGTGAACTCGTCCTCGCCGTAGTCGACCATCGAGTGCCCCGTGGCGACCAGGCTGTCCGCCAGCTTCATGGAGTCGTCGAGAGGCGCGTTGCTCCACACCGGGCCGATTATGCCCTTAGCGACGAGCTGCCCCTCGTAGCACAGAGTGCCTCCCGAGTACAGCCCGCGAAGGTGGCCTCTGCCCCTGCCGATTCGCTCCGCCTCGCGCTCCAGGGCCTCGTACTCCGCGAACAGGGCCCTGCGCGCGGCGGAGGGGTCCTCCCCCCTGGCGAGCGCCGCCGCCACGGCAGCCGTCTCCTCGAGCTCGTGGCAGACGTACAGGCCGTCCTCGTCCTTACCGGCCGCTCCCCCCACGAACCCCAGGACGGCGGGCTTGCCCCCCGCCTCGACGGCGGCGAGAATCTTCTCCTCGACCTCGGGGGCGGGCGGCTTCCCCACCACCACGAGGATCTTGACCTCGTCGTCCTGAAGCAGAGCGTCGACCGCCTGCAGGCACATTATGCCGCCGACGTCCTTCTTGACGTCTCGCCCGCCCGTGCCTATGCCGTGCAGCGTACCCACTCCGCGGCGCGCGAGCTGCACGTGGACCTCCTGCAGCCCGGTGCCCGCGGCGGCGACAATGCCCACAGGGCCGGTCGGACAGGCGTTGGCCATGCCGATGGCCTTTCCACGGATTATGACCGTGCCGCAGTCGGGCCCCATGACCAGCAGTTTCCGCTCCGCCGCCGCCCTCTTGACCTCTATCTCGGTCGCCAGCGGCACGTTGTCGGAGTAGATCATGACGTTGAGTCCCCTGTTCACGCACTGCATCGCCACGTCGCCCGCGTATCGCCCCGCGACGGAGACCACCGCGAGGTTGGCGTCCGGCAGCAGCGACAGGGCGCCGTCGAGGCTCTTCGGCCTGTAGTCCCCGCCGGATTCCATCTTGCGCCCCGGAGGGTTGGCCAGGTACTCCTTAGCCTTGGCGAGGGCATCGTCCAGGACAGACTCGCCCACGGCGGAATCGCTCTTTATCGCGATGACGAGGTCGTTCGGGGTGGCCTCCACCCCGGCGAGGTCGAACCCTCCCGCCTGCATGATCTTGAAGTTGGCCTCGGTCCCCATGTTGAGGGAGGCCTCCGCCACTCCGTCCAGCTTCAGCAGCTCGCGCGCCACCAGCATCAGGGTGACGCTGTCGTAGTACGTCCTGGAGACCACCTCCAGGCGCTGATTGGCCGAGGTCACTGCATCATCCTCCTTTCTTGCGAAACGCTTCCTCCGTCGAGCGCGGCGGCCAGCCCGGCCAGCCACGCCCTCCCGGAGGAGCTTCCCCAGTTGATCATCCCGCCCGCCGCCTCGAGCAGCGTCCCGGGTTCGTCGCCCGCAAGGGCGGCCAGCACGTCCCTTCCTCGCCTCCAGACCAGCCCCTCCGCCGCGTCGCGGAGGATCTCCGCCGAGAGCCAGGTCGTGCGGGAGGGGTCCGGCATCGGCGGCCTCGGTCGTCCAGTCCATACGCACCCGATGATGAAGCCCGTTAAAAAGTCGTCGCCCGCCGGGGTGCTGCCCGGCCCGAGGCCCGCCAGGTCTTGGAGTCGTCCCTCCGAGGCCGGGGCGGCCAGCACCTCCAGATCCCCCTGAAGAAGGCCTAGCCATTCCCTCGCGAGCGGTATCCACCGGCCCCTCGGCCCGCCCGGCGGCAGGGCCGGGTCGTATATGACGGGCGCGCCGACAATCAGCTCCGCAAGCCCCGGGACGCAGCCCCGCACCGCATTCATGTGCGCGTCCGCCCTGTCGCCCTCTATCCGCGGCAGCCTGTCGACCAGCGCGGTCCTTGGGCCCATGTCGAGCTCCGACGTGACCAGCGAGAACCTCCTGCCCGGGCGGACGAGATCCAATTCGTTCAGAGCGCCGCGCTGCCGGCCCTCCAGGTTGATCGTCCGGGCGTATACCTCCCTGACCGTCAGGACCGGCCCTGTTCCCCCGCCGGGATGCAGGGCGACCGGCAGATCGGCGCTGACGCCGAGGACCCTCGCGCCGGGAGCCGTTTTAGATGACCCCGTCCTTCCTGAGGTCGGCGATCTCCGCGTCGCTCAGCCCGAGGTAGGACGACAGTATCTTCTCCGTGTGCTCTCCGAGCAGCGGCGCCGGGGCCTCCACCTCGGCCGGGGTGCCGGAGAACTTGATAGGCACTCCGGGGATCTTCATGAGCCCTGCGACCGGGTGCAGCACCTCGACGATCATCTTTCTCGCGAGCACCTGGGGGTCGTTGACCACGTGGGCGATGTCGTTTATCGGGCCGCTCGGCACGCTGACCTTCTCGAGCTCCGCCAGCCAGTGATCGGTGGTGTTCTTCCCGGTGCGCTCCTCGAGGATGGCCTTCAGTTCGTCGAAGTTCGCCACGCGGGCCGCGTTGTCGGCGAAGCGCGGGTCCTTCTCGAACTCCTTCATCTCCAGCACGCCGCACAGCCTGCGCCAGATATCGTCGTTGCCGACCGCGACGTTCATCGCGCCGTCGGACGTCGCCAGCGTCGAGAAGGGGGCTATCGAAGGGTGCTTGTTGCCGATGGGGTGCGGCACCTCGCCGCTCACCAGGTAGCGGGAGACGGCGTTCTCCAGCACCGCCACCATGCTGTCGAGCATCGCCACGTCGACCAGCTGCCCCCTGCCGGTCTTCGCACGAGAGTTGACCGCCGCCAGTATGCCTATCGTAGCGAACAGCCCCGCGAAGATGTCGGCCACGGAGCTGCCCACCTTGGTCGGGGTGTGCTCGTCCGGTCCGGTGACGCTCATCATGCCGCCCATCCCCTGGATTATCAGGTCGTAGGCGGGGCGGCTGCTGTACGGGCCGGTCTGCCCGAAGCCGGAGCTGGCAGCGTAGATCAGGCGCGGGTTCTCCTTGCTCAGCACCTCGTACCCGACGCCGAGCTTGTCCATCGTGCCGGGCTTGAAGTTCTCTATGAGGATGTCGCACTTCCTGGCCAGGGACTTCAGGATCTCCTTGCCCTTCTCGTGCTTGAGGTTCAGGGTGACGCTCCTCTTGCCTCGGTTGAGGCTCATGAAGTACGCGCTCTCCCCGTTCTGGAACGGCGGATAGGCGCGGGTGTCGTCGCCGCCGTCCGGCCTCTCTATCTTGATGACCTCGGCCCCCATGTCGGCGAACATCATGGCTGCGAAGGGGCCCGCGAGCACCCTTGTCATGTCCAATACTACAAGTCCCTCCAACGGTTTCATAGACTGTCCTCCTCAGGAACGACGACTCCGGCGGATATGCCGGGCAATCCCCGGCGCGACCCGCCACTCATGGAATATTGCGTCACGTGATAAATGTCAGCCCGCTCGGACCAACATGGATGTTACCGAGAGCCACTTCCAAAAACCCGGACATTTCTTGTCATGAAAGGCGAAATGCTTGACAAATCCGCGTTCGGGTTTACAACAGCATGATTTTAACATAAAATCAATTTTGGCCAACGCAAAAACAATGTCACCATGTGCCATTTATTCTGCCATTGATGTTCAACCTGTAACACGCATCGCCGGGAGGGGTGTTTTTTATGATCGTGGCGGACCTCTTGAAGAAGAACCTGTTCCCCGACTTCCAGATAATCGCCGGGAGCGCCGGCATGGGCAGGGAGATCACGGCGGTCACCGTCCTCGAGGCGCCGGACGCCGACAG
>MTKY01054399.1_pt1 | contig 18527 bp, 25 predicted proteins | sample 1042731 | NCBI WGS metagenome assembly MTKY01 (sample SAMN06212206, study PRJNA360538) | anaerobic digester metagenome | biome: Wastewater treatment plant; material: sludge; isolation source: anaerobic digester fed with sludge from wastewater treatment plant | place: Denmark: WWTP Soeholt ... | reverse complement strand
TGCCCGCCAGGCCACACCGTGATGTAGCCCGACCCCAACGGACTCACCGCCGTCACGTTCAAAGCAACCGACCCAACCCCAGAGCCTGGCACCCCACCACGGCCCGCAACCGTCAGATTCGACACCCCGCCACCATTGAGCTTCGGCTCACCACGCGTGTCCATCAGTCGTGCTGGGGTGAGGCCGGTGAATGACGATCCGGTTGGGAACCAACCGAGCATATCAACGAGTAGGTCGACCGTGGCGGAGGAGAACAGCGAGATTTGACCATTCGCGCCCAGGGGCACGATCACCATGTTCGGGATGGTCTGTCCACCAACGAAGTTCAGGTTCGAAGCGTTCGGTTGCGCCTGCCCGCCAGGCCACACCGTGATGTAGCCCGACCCCAACGGATTCACCGCCGTCACGTTCAAAGCAACCGACCCAACACCCGAGCCTGGCACCCCACCACGACCAGCAACCGTCAGATTCGACACCCCGCCACCATTGAGCTTCGGCCCACCACGCGTGTCCATCAGTCGGGCGGGGGTGAGCCCTGTGAACGACGATCCGGTTGGGAACCAGCCGAGCACATCGACGAGTAGGTCGACTGTCGCGGAGGAGAACAACGAGATTTGGCCATTCGCGCCCAGGGGCACGATCACCATGTTCGGGATGGTCTGTCCACCAACGAAGTTCAGGTTCGAAGCGTTCGGTTGCGTCTGCCCGGCCGGCCACACCGTGATGTAGCCCGACCCCAACGGATTCACCGCGGTCACGTTCAACGCAACGGACCCAACACCCGAGCCTGGCACCCCACCACGACCCGCAACCGTCAGATTGACCGTGGCTCCCGCATGTATCGCGCCTGTCTGATTGAACAGTCCATCGTCGGTGCCGGCCGCAGCGTCCCCCACCGGAACCAGAATTGCAGCAGCAGCAACTACAACGAACAGCACGAGCCAGCTTCGCCTCACTGCCGGACCATACCCCAGGCACTCGAAGGTTGTGAACCGACCAAAGACCAATCGACGCCGATTGTCGACGACAGCGATTGGACGAGACACGCAGGTGCAGTCACCGATGCCTGGGGGTTCAAGGCGTCAGTTCCTGGCGCGCACCGAGACAACCGCTCGGAATCTGGCCATGACTCACCCGGCTTCGAGCTCGACGGCGACATCGCGTTGACAACCCGACAGCGACGAGCAGACCAGTAAGCACACCCTGCGCCTGCCGGCCATTGCCACAGTCACCGACCTTCGGATGCGCCTGTGCTGCCAGTAGCGAAACTCATGGATCGGCCTGCACCATGGCACGCGACCTCTACGATCGGGGCATGTCCATCGAGACCCCGTGGGTCTACTTCGACGGCAACGCTGTGTCGAGGCTTTGGGATTGGCACACCGAAATTCACCCAGAAGGAAAGACCGGTGACCCTCGCAGCGCAACTCCGTTTCAGCATGCTGTGCTGTCGGACTACTCGCTCGATGAGATCCTCACCATCCCGATCGGCAACGCATACCAGAAGCACTTGCTGCTCCTGACGGTCTTTCCGGATATGCCAGTTCTGCGAGCGCTCAACGTGGTGGACATCCCGGTCGTTCAAGCGAAGAGAGCCGAGCTCCTTCGGCCGGCCGGCTACACCGAGAACTCTGTCTGCGGCCGACTCCTCGCGCTCCATGGGCACGCAGCGTCCGTTAGAGCTCGAGCAAACGACATTGAGAACAAGCACGCACGGATCCGCGCTGACGTCGACGCAGCGGCCGGCAGGCAACATGTTCCGAAGCGGTTCCGAGTGCCGTTCGGCACCGCGGTAGCGATGGCGGTTGAAACGCACGGGCTCAACCCAGCAGGCTCCGCAAAGGACTTTCTCGAACTTTGCCTGGTTCTCTACTCCTTCGAGATCAGCCGCTTCATCGACCGTCCAAGCTCGGAGCGTAAGGGACCGAGCCGACAGCTCAACCAGCTCATCGACCACTACCACCTGGCGTACCTGCCATTCGTGGACACCTTCGTGACGGACGACGTCGTGCTACGACAGATGGCGAGTGACCTTGCTGCTGCGTACCGTCCGACGGTCGAAGTCGAGAGCGTCACGAGTTACCACGAGAAGTGGATACGGCAAAAACTGCTCGAGTAGGTGCTTTCAAGTCACTCTGAATCGAGTTGACGGCCCGACTGGCCTCACACCGTCAGCCTGGCGCCGGCGCCCGGACGCGCGTCGCCCGATGATCGGCCCGCATTCGCGACGCACGTGAGAGGGTGACGGGCATCGTTGAATCTGTCAATTGTGGACCTGCCATCGCTTCGCAATGGTCGTCGATGGCCCGCGCCGCTGGTCCACGGACAGGCCAGTGACGGGGCTTTTTGCACGAGCTTCTATCAGGTCACGTTCGACCAGCCGGTTGTGCTGGTTGGGACACGCTCACCGAGTCGACCGTTCGGTCCAAAGATGTCCGCGAAAGGGCCGGCGGTAGGAGGGTCAGACCCGGCGAGCGTGGCACCACCAGCCAACATCATGACTGGCGGTAGGGGACGGTGGGTGCAGCTTCCTGACCTGGTGAAAACTCTTCGTCGACGAGCAAGGTAGGCGAGTCGGAGCGGTTCACGCCTCTAACAGTTCTGGTCCGCCCACGTGGTCACTCGCGCATCCGCAGCCCGGCGTTCGGGTGATTCAATGGCCGCGGTGCCGTCCTGCACGCGAGCAGCGAGAGACGACCAGGGCGCAACGTCTCCTCTCTCCTTGGCGGCGAAAGCGTCGCGAAGCTCCTGCGGGGACGCGGCGAGATCGAATAGGTCCTCGACGGTGTCGGCGACCACATCCACAGCGTCGGCAATCTCATCGGGGGCCGTCGTTCGCAACCTCGCTATGGTGACCGGCAAGTCCTGGTAGAAATCCTCATAGACGTTGACGACGCCGTCGAACTCGGCTGCGGTCGGCGAGCCTCCGGCAGCGTCACCAGCGGCACGCGATGCGGCACCGACTCGCTCAACCTCCTGGTAGACGTCACAGAAGTTGTCGCCTCGGCTGTCCACCCCGTTGCTGCTCGCGCCATCGTCGCCGGATCCGCCGCCGCAGGCGGTGGCCAGCACAACGGAACCTGCTAGCAACACCCGATACTTGGCCCTCACACGCCGCCTCCTCCACCCTTGGCGAACAAGAAGATCCCGGACGCTACCACATATTGCCGCTCGGTGTCAGCGCCACAGCGACGGACCGGCGTTCGGGGACTGCACCGTCGCCGAGATCTCGGAGGCGAGTGGCCGCCGAGACATCTATGCTTTGGCCATGTCGATGACCGTGAACGTTCCGACGACGTCGCTCGACGCTTGCACGCAGCCGCAGCAGCGCGCGGGGTCACCGTCGAGGAACTCGCCGCCGAAGTCCTCACCGACCACGCACCCGTCGCCAGCACTGCGCCACGCCGCCGGCATCTCAGCTTTGCCAGGATCGGGGCAAGCAAGCACGGCATCAGCCACCAAGTCGACGAACTCCTCGCCGACAGCTTCGGTCGCGACTGACGTCGATGCACTGGAGGACGTCGACCGCTGGTAGCCCAGCTCCAGGAGGTTCGCACACCGTCTAGTACTGGCTGTCTCCGTACATGAGCGCGACGAGCGGATGGAAGCGCGGTGCGATCGGGTAGCTGGCGTGCCGGTCGGCCTTGTGGAAGTGGTAGCTGCCTGGGTGGGCGAACCACTCCTCAACCGACAGGGCGGGGAACGGAGGGTCCGAGCCGTCCGCGGTCAGGATCGCGATGAACGGGGAGAAGCTCCACAGACGCATCGGAGTCGTCGTTGCCGCCCCGGTGACGAGGTCGAGGTTCACGGCGCTGACGGCATCGCTGAAGTAGCCATAGTTGGTGTTGGCCAGCGCGACGTAGACCCGTGCAGGAGCGATCGATGAGCCCTCATCGCTGAAGTACGCCTCGCGGAGCGCTGGCTTCGCCGTTGAGAAGTCCGGGCGGTCTTGCACCGCGAGGAGCATGCCCAGGAGTTGGCGGGCGATGCGTCCCGGATGAAGGTTGTAGCCGTGGCCGATCTCGACAGGCGGGTCAGTTCGCCAGACGTTGTAGGGCCGCCCCTTCGACTCCCGCGCCGTGTGATCCTCGATCGCCTTGATGACTTCCAAGCGCCACAGCTTGTAGGCATTCGGCAGCCCTCGCTCGCTGGCGCCCCCGTTGCATCCGCGACAGAGGACGGGCAGCGCGTGGCCCTCGGTGAATTCGCGGATGATCTCGCCGGCATCGTTCTGCTGTCGCATGGAACCTGCATTGTCGGACGAGCGCGGCGGCAAGTGTTCAAGCGTCATTGGCAGGTCCTCGCCGAGGCAATGCCTGCACCAATCGAGCGTTGCGGCGCCTCCCGAGGATGCTGTCACCAGATCATGTTGCCGGTCCGGGCGATCGATATCAAACGGGTTGATTCAGCGTCGGCGCACCCCGGCGCGCCGATGGACACATAGTGCCAACCGGATCAGCACAGGGACGCTGTCGATGACAGACGCCACACCAACCCACCCCGCCAAGCCGGTGTCATTGGTGAAAGGTCTGTCAGCCTGAAACTCGAGTGGCAATGGCCCGTGCCAGCGGGAGAGAGAGCCCTCGTGTCAGTCAATGAAGGGTCGCAGGCAAATGGGCCTCCGTGCGGCGAATCAGGACGGCTCGATGAAGTGCCGACGGGTTCCGGCTTCGTGTCCAAACCTTCCCGAGCACAGAACACTCAGGGTCGACCGCACAGAACGCGCGGTCGGCCATCGGGGACCCGGGCCAGAACCGGCGATCTGTGCGTCGACGAGAAGCCCCAGAAGTGGAGTACGCAGCGATCACGATCACGACGACCGATCACTATCGGTGTTCAAGTGGCCATCGGTGGGCAGAAGCAGATGGCCGCGAGCCTGCAGGTTCCGATGGCCGTCGACTCTCGCCTCATACGCCCGACCGTGACCAATCGAAAGGGCGCTGCAGTGTCAAGGGCCGCTTCCTCCAGCACGGTCACCTGGGATTGACGAGTTCATCGTCGACGGCGGCTTTCTAGTGGTCGAACCGGTTGCCCGACGTGATCACGGCCGGCGGGTATCACGGAGAGCGGCCCGTCGGCGCGGCGGTCCGACTGCTGACGTGGTGGGCTACTCGATGGCGCCGACACCGCGGCACGCGCTCCGGCGATTCCTCTCGACAGATCCCTGCGGCCGCTGAATCTTGGGTCGAATCTTGGGTCACAGGGTGTGGGGTGGCGAGGGTAGCAGGGCGTCGAATACGGCGGTCGGTGAGCGGTCACCGAGGACGCGTCGAGGTCGGTTGTCGAGCTCGTTCTCGATGGCGACGAGGTGCACCACCGGGTGCATGCGCAGGTCGGTGCCCTTCGGGAAGTAGTCGCGCAGAAGACCGTGGTGTTCTCGTTCGAGCCGCGCTGGCATCGCGAGCGCGAGTCAAAGAAGTAGACCGGCGCGCCGAGCGTCTCTGTGATCCTGACGTGGCGTGCCATCTCGGTTCCCTGGTCCCAGGTGATCGATCGCCGCAACGCCGGTGGCAGATCGCCAAGGCGAGCACGGAGCGCGTCGTGGAGCGTGTCGGCATCGCGCTGGGGTAGATGCAACAGACGCACGAGGCGGGTCTGACGCTCCACGAGTGTGCCGATCGCGGACTGTTGGTCCTCGCCGATGATCAGATCGCCTTCCCAGTGCCCGGCCTCGGTGCGGTCGTCGGGCGGGAACGGTCACTGGTGGATCGAACGCATCGGTTGTTCGAACCGGGGCCGGCGACGGTCGATGCGTTGCTGGACGCGGCGATGATCGCGGTGGGTGCGTAAAAGGGCGCTTCAAAGGTGAGCCAGGCTGGTAGACGGCCTGGTAGATGCTCTCGGAACACAACCACATCTCCGGCTCATCCGGGAAGCGTTGGCGTAGGTGACGGCTGATCTGCTGCGGGCTCCACCTCTGCAACAACAGCTCCCCAATCAGCCGTCGCAACTCGACATTGGCTTCGACGCGCCGGCGATGGTGACGCGATCGCCGAGCAGTCGCACGGCGAGCGCGTCGAACGGCCGATAGCCCTTCGCCGGACTGGCGTTGCGGCGCAGTTCACGTGAGATCGTCGACGGCGCCCGACCGAGCCGGCGAGCGATCTCACGCACGCTCACGCCAGCGCGGAGCAGATCGGCGAGCTCGACGCGCTCGTCCTCCGACAGGAACCGGGGCTGATCTCGCGTACCTCGAGTCGGTCGAGCGCCGCGACGAACCCGACCACCTGACCGGCGCGGTAGGTCCTGTAGCCGTTCGCCCAGTTCCTTCCCGCAGTGCGTGACACGCCGATCTCACGGGCAGCAGCATCAATGCTCAACCCGCGTTCGCGGAGCTCCATGAACCTGCGACGTTTGGCCGACTGCGGGCGACGCCCCGGCCCCTTCTTGACACGACGAGGCGATGACAACATGACCTCCAGAATCGCAGAAGCGTTGCGACCATCCCTGGAAACCACCCCGGCAGGACTGCTCAGTTTTCAGCCGTCATCGACAGAAAACATGAAGGGAACCCCCGAGTGAGTTACTTGCTTCAGGTGTGGCGCCGAGGCTGCGCTGCCATATCGAACTCAGCTCCCTGCCCCGGGAGTCGCGGCGTCGGCCCTGGGCGCTCTCGGTTGTGCTCGCTGGCCTGGGTCCGTGACGTCGCTCCCAGCGGAAGCGTCAGTGCGTATCGCAGCACGCTCCACAGGCCGCGCAGAGGCCCCCACGGCCACCGTTCGGCGGAACGGCGGGCTTACGAGCGCGCGCTGGGCGGCGGCGGGGGCGGCGGGTAATTGAGCGGTCTCTTGAAGATGTACCGACTCTGGGGATGATCCTCGTTTGACCACTGGCCGCCGAAGTTCACAGCCGTCAACTGCACTGCAACGAGTTCCCACCCCGCTGCACCAATCCGATCGAGCGCCGCCGAGACCTCTCCATAGCCACCCAGTATCCAGCGACCGTCCGAGTCGGTGTGGAAGCAGATGACCGTGAGGTACTCCCAACCCATTCCCGTTGTCCTCCGACCAAGAATTCGACGACATCGCCAGTGGCACGCTAGCGGACGCCGGGACGGCGTCCGGAACCGAGTTGTGCCTCGCATCACACGGGGCGAGTTCGTGCCCAGCGCGCGACGGGTTGCGGCCTCGTCGTGCCCGCCACGGTGGTACCGCCTGGCCACAAGTGTTGCGCTGGACCATCGCCGCACGCACCACACGGCACACAGTGGCACCTCGTGTGCAATGCTGTGGCGAGTGTTCGTCGTTCCGCTGGAGGTAGACGAAGTGGCGAGGTGGAGGTGGAGGCTTGTCGACCGATTCGGCAATACGGTTGGCTTTGCTGAGCCCGGTTTGTTCGAATACGTGGTCGGTACGGTGATCCTGCTGATTGCCGCAATGGTCATCCTTCCAGTGGCGTTCATTGTTCTGTTCGCCACCAAGGAGCCCGCATGGTTCATCTGCTCCGTGACAGTGCCTGCGGTCGTCCTCGGACTCAATTCACAATTCTCACATCGTGCAGCCGCCGTCATTCTTGGCGTCGCCCTGACAGTTGGATTCGCTTTGTCTGAGGGCGACGGTCTTGACCGAGTTCAGAGTCTCTTCTTCGGCAGCATCATGGCTGTAGCCTTGTTGCTGTCGCTGCTCGGCTTCAAGCGGTCCCGTCGGCTATCGTCACTACTCGTAGCTGCCGCTTGCCTCTTGTTCCTGGTGGTGGCTGTAGACGCATTTTTTGCGAACCGGCCCTGCTATGGGCTGTTCATAGATGAAGCGAAATGCCCGGCCGAGTGGCACTGAGCCCGCCGCCGCTGACATAACACATCGCGGAGCCCGGGGATTGAGACGGGGAGGGGTGGCGCGGTAAAGCGGTCGTCTTTGCGGCCGCGGTGACCAACGGTGTCGTTCTGCACCCGGCGTCGGCACTCGTCCAACGCGGTGTTCGCGAACCTGACGACATGGAACTGGTCGGCGACCTGGACTGCGGTCGGGAGCATCGTGTCGAACACGGTGCGATACGAGTTCGACAGATCCAACGTTGATCCAACGGATCCCGTCTAACCAGGCCTGTGACCGCGAGGCGAACCAGGCGCAGCATCCGCTGACGTCGCGGCCGGCCACGACGTCGAGAAGCTGCCCGCGTTGCACGTCAACGATCTGCGTCGACCACACCTGGCGCCGGTAGCGACCCTCGCGCACGTAGAGCGTCTCGTCGAGACCGACCGCCACCGGCACCGAACCTGTTCGTGTCGTCGATCAATGGTTCGCCGAACACAACCACCGCGTCCATCACCGTGTGCCAATCACACCCGAGATCGTCAGCGACTTCCGACACCGCTCGCTCGTGGCGGCCGACCTGCAACCTCGCCCACCGCGTCGCCCACCACGCCGCCCTGGTCGTCATCGCACAACGGCTCGAGGCGATCGGCGGGTCCTGCCCGAGTCGGGCGACCGAAGCACGGCAGATCCACGAGCATCACTTCACGATTCCCGTGCCGATGAGCCGGCTTCCCGCACCCGCACGGCGGCCGTTCGGCACGCGAAGTGATCTCGATCCGCAGCCACTTCGGCCCGTCACCGACCCCGTTCACGATCACGTCGGGAAGCCCGACAAGCAGCGCGCACATGCGCGTAGGATCAGATTCCACCGGGGGCTCCCGGGTTCGACGACTTTAGACACTGTCAGACTCGCAGAGCCCCTGTACCGCGCCCGGGACCTACCCCGGAACCCTTACCCCACCGAGAGATCCGAAGAGCCTGTTACGGTTCACTTCGCGAGTGCAACGCGGATATAGAGCGACTCAGCCCACCTCAGACCCGTGAACGATCAGGGCTAGGAGCAGAAGTTGGCACTGCTCCTCTACTAGAAGCGCCCCCGCAACTTCGATTGAGCAACCAAGGGACTCAGGATGAAGTGCCATTCATGCGGTAGCGCACTTGGCCCAGACACCAGATTCTGCAGCAAGTGTGGCGAGCAGGTTCAGGTCGAAGCGCCACACTTTCGGAGCTGTCCATGGTTCGGAGCCGAAACGGCAAAGGCGGACCGATTCTGCGTAGCCTGCGGAGCCGACGGACAGGAGGTGCCATTCGGGGTACCAATCGGCGACTGCGGCGGATGGCGCGACGTCTTCCACGAGTTGGGATGGTGCTATCAGCTCAGCAGCCCCAAGGGCAACGCCTGGCCCCTGATGGGCGAGAGAGCCGTCCGCTTCGAGGACTATGCCGAGCCATGGATCATCTCCCTTACCCCCCCTTATCAGACGGGAATCGGCCTCAAGATGGGCCACTCCCCGAGTCCGGGAGAGCCTCGTAGGACATCCCTTACGAGGGCCGGCCTTCCTGAGCGGCAGGCCGTTTGTGTGGTCTTCCGACGCAGCCGACTCTCACTTCTGCTGCATGAGCGGATGCGCATGACAAGCTCGGAATACTCCCTACTCGAGTTCCCCTATTCGGAGCTGACTGCCTACCGGTACAACAGCAAAGACCGCATCATGTTGTGCGGACGCGATGCGGTCTTTGTGCTTGAGTTTCGCCCGGTCGTTGCGTCAACTTCGAAGGCGTTCAATGGACTCTTGAAATGGATAGGTGTTGCCGCCGCGTTCAGTGCCGCGACTCCGGGTGAACACTTCCTTGCTCGGAGCAACGCCGATATAAACAGAGCGGAACGCCAATCGATGGCGGTGCGCGAACTGAGTTTCTCCTCAGTGATCCGCGCCTTCCTTGAGCTCATCACGTCCGAGTCGCGCGGCAGTGCTCCCACCTGGCACCTCGACCCCTATTGGAGACACCAGTTTCGACTCTGGAATGGAAAGGAGTGGACGGAGCGTGTGAGCTCAAGTGGTGTCGAGACAATTGACCGGCTCTGAGCAGTCATCAAGTCGGCGCTTCACATGAGCCAACCCGACCAGCGACCTACCGGACGCTACGAACCTCTACCGAAGCCAGGGGGATTGCCGCCAGGCCCAGTCAATTTCACCGCTCAGCTGGCTCGCTCGACGAGCTGCTCAGCAAACTCCTGGTCAAGCACCGCAATACTTGATGCATCGGACATCGGTTCCACTCTCCCGCGAGCCATAGCGGCTCACCCTCTCAGACCAGATCCCAGTTACACCATCTTTCCGACACCCCGCCGTCAAGGACCGACGGCTCACCGCGCTGGGAAGAGTCCCCGACTCTCGACAGGCAATGGTTGCAGCTTGTCGAGCGTCACTCCGTCGATGGGGTCGCGGGGATAGTCGGGGTCGGACACCTCAGATGAGTTGACGGCGCACCGCGCCGTCCACCGCACACCGTCCCACCATCGCCACTGCATCCGTCGGTACGGGTCCGGGTACCACCCAGCCCGAGGGAGTCCACCGGGTGACACCGCCAGAATCTGCTCGCAGAACTTCTGCATGAACAGGTCGAAACCGATCTCGACGGCCCTTAAACCCTGGCGTTGCTCCAGGAACTTGCTCTGCATGTCCCCATACGCATTTCGCTCAAGCTGGGAGTCAGACGTGGCGACTCCACCAACAGCGGCGACAGCACCAAGCACAGCGTTGAACTTCGCAAATCGGGAGACCAATGGTCGGATTTCCAGTTCGATCTGATGCTCAGGAGTCGCGAGCCACAGCGTTGATCCCGACCACGACGCACCGCTAGCGTGAACGAAGGGGAGGACTGCGACGGACATCGGTTCGTCGACATACGTCAGCCGCTTGGTCTTGTAGTAGTAAGTAGCGATCGCGGTTCGCGTTGCGACTACTACCATCCCGGTCTGGCGAACATCGCCACCCCGAAGCGCGCTTGACTTCAGCATGCCGGGCTTTGCCGAGGCAGAACGCCCAATTGCCATGATCCAAGGGTCAGGTGGATCTGCCCCCTGGGGACCGAGCTGTTCCTCAAGTGCTCCTCTGAGCTTTGGCCCAAACTTCTTTCCCAGCCCGATTGGGCTGTTGAAACCCTTATCAGTTCCACCCCATCCCATCTCGGTGAAGCACTCCGCCCAGAAGCGCGCCCACGGCAGCGGCAGCCCTGGATGAAGGGCCTCGACCCCTGTCCCGCATCGGTCGCAGAACCGGGATGTCGCAGGACTTGGAGCAGCGCACCAGAGGCACAGTCGCCGCTCGGTTAGATCGTTCGTGGCCAGCGTCGTTCCGCACTCGGAACAGAACTTCGCCCCCAGTGCGGCCCCCACATGCGAGCACGTAGCCATACGAGTACCCCCGGTATCCAGTTGCGGCCCGGACTGCCCCAAAAACCACTGCTGCGGCGCGGGAGCGCCGCTTCGCCGACCAGTCTAACGTAGCGTCGTGGGTCGTTCTCACGTCTGACCTGGCCGCTACAAGCGAACGCCCCCTCGCCATCCTCGGCGGAGCATGGGCACCGGGGGCGTCGTTCCGATTGGAGTGCTACGACGTTGTCGGTGACGGTCGGACGTCTGCAACAGCGGCGGCCTCACCGCCAACACCAACGGAACCCGAGCGGGATACGGCAACCTGGCCTACGACAGCTGCGCGTTCTCGCACAACCAATACGAGAAACTCGGTGAAAACAAGTGCACCAGCAGCCTCGGCTGGACCACGTCAATCGGCGACAGCTGCCTTCTCCGTCGATCTCTGAGCACACGCAGTCTGGGAGAACAAGTGCAGGATCGCAAGCTTCGCCGTCGCGGGCGGGCTCTTGTCCGGCGCTGCGGCCATCGTAGGAGGAGCGTGCCTTGCGACCCTGGCATGTTTCGCGACTGCGGTTGGGTCTGCGGGCACAGCGATAAGCCCCAACAGCGCTCGCCGCCAACGGCGAACCCGTACCGCTCAACGCCGGTACTGCGCCACGCCGCCGGCATCTCAGCTTTGCCGGGATCGGGGCAAGCAAGCACGGCATCAGCCACCAAGTCGACGAACTCCTCGCCGACGGGTTCGGTCGCGACTGACCAGTGCTGATCGTTGACACCGGCCCACTCGTCGCTGCCGCCGACCGCTGACCGCTGACCGCCACCACCAGGCCTGCCTCGAACTGCTCGAAACCGCGTCCGGGCCACTGGTCACCACGGCGATGGTCGTTGCCGAAGCGGCCTACCTGCTCACACGAGAGCTCGGCCCACACGCCGAACCCGCGTTCTACGACGCGATCATCAACGGCACCCTCAACGTCGAACCCCTCACCACAGCCGACTGGCAACGCATCCGGGATCTCGTCGAGCGCTACCAGAACCTGCCCCTCGGCGGCATCGACGCCAGCCTGATCGCCATCGCTGAACGCCTCGGGGCGACACGCATCGCCACCTTGGACCGCGCTCACTTCAACATCGTCCGACCCGCACACCGCGACGCCTTCGAACTCTCGCCAACCCTCTGATCACAGTCCCGGCACAGATCGGCCAGCTGCCGCTTCACTTGGGCTCGACGAAGGGTTCACGACGGCGACGCCAGCCAAGATTTCAGCCAAGAAATCGGACGCGATTGGCCGTCACGAGCCGACACGGGACGGACCGAGCAAGCGAATACCACCAGCTAGCGGGCACTATACGTCACCCGGCGGACGGCTCAGATCAGACTTGTAATGCGTAGGTCAAGGGTTCGATTCCCTTACCCGGCTCCATAACACCAGGTAGATAGCACTTTTCGGAAGTCAGCCATCGCTCAAAAGAGCCTGCGGCCAAGATTTTGGTTAGTGCGTCGGGCATGAAACACCAACAAGCTCTCGATCAACCGCTCGGTCGCATCGGTTGCCGGTGGAACGATCGCCAAGGACACCAAGACCCACGCGGCGCGACACATCGCGATCGACAGCGACACGATGGCCGCGTTGGCCCGTCAACTGGACCGGGCGAAGGACTGCGCTCTCGAGTGCCAGTTCGAGTTCGACAACAACAGGTTCGTGTTCTCGTCAACGCCTGACGGCGCTCAGCCGTTGCATCCGGGCTCGATCACCACAGGCTTTCGACGGCTCTGCGACAAGGCCGGCCTGAAGGGCGTACGGCTTCACGACCTGCCCCACCTCCAGGCAACCCAGTTGCTCGCCACAGGGTGCCGGTGCGTACAGTCAGCGGCCGCCTCGGCCACGCCAACGCCGGGCTGACGGCTCGCGCCGCCCGATGCGTGTTCATCGGAACTCGGCGACTGTGCTCGCGCTGACATCGCCGGGGACGAAGAGTCGGTCGCAACGGTGGCAGTAGACGGACTCCAGGAAACGCCGCCTTGATACGTCGACAGCACCCGACTCTAGAAGCCAGGCGGCGTACTCCTCGGTGTACTCACGGTCGGCTCTCGCAGCATCGAAAGGCCTTTTCCTCTCCCGCAACGCCTGCACCAAGAACGCAAGTCCGAACAAAAGTGCGATGGCCCAGACGACGACGAGTGGCTCCTCGCTGTTGAAGCTGTCACAGAGTCCTTGCGCGTAGTTCTGCTCGGTGCAATAGCTCGTGTATCTCCTGAAAAGGATGAACATCGCGACTACGCCGACGGCAGCCAGAACGCCACCGACGTATCCCAACGTGGCAGGTTGAAGCCTGCGCCTCGGCTTGGCCGGTGCTGACCGCACAACCGCGAGGCGCCGCTCAACCGCCCTCAGCCGGTCAACCAAGGCTGTTGTCGCGGAGATCGGGTACTGAGCAGGGAGGGCGATGTAGCGGTCCTTCGTCGAGAACCCCGTCACCTCGCCAGCAACTGATCCGCTGATGGTTCCCGCCGACATCAGCCCGGAGACCGTCTGCACCTGATCAAGTTGGCCGCAATGCGGACAGCTGAGTGTTGTCATCAATGCCCCTACGACCTGGGCGTCGTTTCTGTAAGCGAGTCTGGCGTGCGCAGAGGACCGACCGGCAACTGACAGTCAGTTAGAAGTGGAGGCCGCGCCGGGCTGATTTGAGTCCGCCAGGTGCCTGCGACCATGACTAAGCTCTGAAGCACCCCGAGTTTCACAGAGGCACTGACTGGATCACCAACGGCTTGAGGAACCTTCGGGGTACGGCGAATCTGAGAACTCAGTCGCCAAGGGCTCGTCTCGCCTCCTCCCGCATGTGGACATCACTTCCATTTGACGCCAGATCTCGCAACGCGGCCCGTGACTCCGGAGTCTTCATTGACTGCAGCGTGTCCGCCACGATGACAGCATCGGTCAGCCCGTTCTGCTTGTGCCCAAGTTCTCGCAGAATCGCGACCGCGTACGGCGTTGACTTTGCCAACTCCCGTGCTCCCGCTGAGCGGTCCTCGACGACATCGCCGGTCGCTGTTCCGGCCCGACGTGCAAGTTCCCTCATCGCATCGTCGGTTGCAGCTTGGCGTGACCCTGACCATCCACGGCCAGCTGCGTTCCGCCCGATCTCGGCGATGAGGTCGTCGTCGTTCCTCGAGTATGATCGCTCCGTCATCAAGTCCCCCTCCGGTCGTGGCCGACCGAAAATCTCCTCGGCGATCGAATTCGTGTCACGGGCCGTCTCGGCTGTAGCGCTTGGGAGGTACGTGGCCGGCGCCGTAGTCAGAGCGGTCCTGAGTCTCCACTCGGTCGCCGTTCACAAAGTGGTTGATCAGTTCGCTGCGCAACGAACCGGCTCCATGTTCCTCGTACGTCACGGTTCCGTCGTTCTCGGTGTATGCGGCAGCCACATGTCGTGCCCCACCTTGCTGACCGTACATGACCTCCTGCCCATCCCGAAACGCCACGACCTGTTGCCCGGTTCCCGTCTTGATGGTGACTACTCGGCTCTGGTCGTGAAGAATCTCTGACATGACTCGGTCCGCCTTGGCGATCGCCTGGCGCCCCGAATCCGAAAGGAACTGCTGTCGTAGCGCGTCGCCGGATGTCATGGGTGCTCCAAAGGGTCATTGGTCGATGGGAGACATTGCACCACCGATCGACCGGCACGTCAACGGGCGCTTTTCGGACTGCAGCGGGGTCTGATCCTGTCGAGTAGGCCCAGTTGGGGCCGGCGTAGAGCCGAATGCGGGTCCTGTCGTGGCGGAACCGGCGCATCCCAATCGCGACTCGCCTGATGAAGCGCCGACTCTAGGCCTAGCTCTGTACAACGCCCGAAGGTGCATGCCGAGGGATTGTCGGATGTCTCGTTGTAGCAGCAGGTGCCGAGCTCGTTGATCAGTTGGCAGTCGACGCTGGGTTGCGCGTCGAAGTCGAAGTCGTCCAACGTGGCTGGTGTCGGCAGCAGGCGAAGCGGAGTCGTCCGACGAGGCGTCGGGCTTGGGCGGTGTCGGCCCCGCAAGACCCTCGATGGGAACAACCGGAACTCGTTGTTCGCTACCCGCCGAGCCGAGTCTGCGTAGCCACGACCGCTGGACCCGCCGAGCAGCTCTGGGGAGATTCACCTGAGCGTGATCAGCAGCGAGCCCTCGCGGCCCCCAAGGTCCATAGCCAGGCCGTTAAATTCAGCTGCTGACGGTGAGCGATGAGGCGGGTTGCAGCCAGCAGCTCACTCCTGGCTGCTTCCCGTCTCTGTCGTTGCTCAAGAATACGGCTTGTAGTGACGTGCTTCTTCGGCGGCATTGAACAACCGGTCCGCCTCAGCATCAAGTAAGCGGCGAGCATCGGCATCGATGCCGGGCTTGTTGGCCTTGACCACACACTCCATCGCGGCCTCGTAACGCAACCTCGCCAACTCAGCCGGGCTGGGAGGTCGACCATTGGCGTAGGGCTTCTCTGCCATGAGATGAGTGAACCACTTGCTCAGGGCCTCGTCAATCCAGAGTGGTGATGACCCTGACGCGCAAAGCTGGGAACTTGGAACGACGGCCTCGCCGCCGCCAACATGCTGGCACTCCTTCTTGGCCGAGTTCTCTTGAGGATGCCCCCGTCGGCAGAACCGCTACTCGGCCCCAAACACCAGCGGACCATGCCCACTCGAGGGAGCGACGGCGCTTCGATCGAAGACACTCGAGGTCAGCTGACCACCGGGGCGAACGAAGCACGCAGAGTCGGGCGTGCGCTCGTTGAGTCCATTGTGAACGATGGCGCCGATACTGACCTTGCAGCCTTCCAGCGTGCTCTCTCGGCGCGGGCAGAGGAGGATGCCGGGTGCGCGGAGTGGACAGAAGCCGCTATTGCAGAGCAGTTGGGCGTGGAGGTCCTCGCGCAGGACCAAGCGATCGCCACCGTCAGCCGGGTGCTGGCATTGCCGATGGCTCGCCTCGCGTTCGACCGCTGCCGCCCCCAAGCGGTCTTCGCCTTCGTCGGATCGACTGGCTGCGGTAAGACCGAATTGGGGCGCGCTTTGCGGCACATCACGCTGCGCTCTCAACTTCGCACGGTCATCCGACTCGACATGACGGAGTACGCCGACGAGACCGCGAGGCATCGCCTGACCGGCAGCAATCCGGGCTACGTCGGCTACGAGGACACCTCCACCCTCCTCACCTCGCAGATTCGCACTCATCCCGATGCCGTGCTGATTCTCGACGAGTTCGAGAAGGCGCACAGCAACGTGCATGCACTGTTCCTGCAGGTCTTCGACCGTGGTGCTCTGACCGACGGCCACGGTCGCATCGCCCGCTTCGACAAGAGCATCATTGTGCTCACCTCCAACGTCGGTGCGGCCACGGCAGCCCGACCTCCGGTCGGCTTCAGGACGGACGGGCCGAACGGAGACGACCGACGAGCAACCTTCCTCGAGGAGTTCGCGCGGCTCGTCCCAGCGGAGTTCATTGGTCGCCTCGACGAGGTGGTGGTCTTCGCCGACCTCGATGATGATGCCCTGCGATCGATCGTCGAACATCACCTGAATCGCTGGTTCGAACAAGTCCGCCCCGACGGGTGGGCCTTGTCGGCAACGTCGGCGGTGGCAGACCTCGTCGTATCGCAGACCGATCGTCGCTACGGCGCACGGAGGGTGCTGCGTCTCATCGAGCAGCTCATCATCCGTGGGCTCGTCGGTCGGTCCCCGGGCGGGTTCGATGCGGACGTGATCGATGGTGTCGTTGTTTGGCACGAGGTCGCGTAGCAACCCGACAACTCGTGCCCATCGATCGTTGTAGAGAGCGGGAGGTAGCGATGACTCGATATCCGAACTGCTCAATTCCTGGTCTCCTGGACCGAGACGCTCGACGACCGCTGGGGACCCCACCCCCACAAGAGCCACAGCAAGTAGAAGACGCGCGAAGCGGGCGAGTCCGAGTGACCACTGCAACTCGGCTGGCGAACGAGGATCCGCTGTACATCACACCGGAGATTCTCGACCGCATCGAGGGTCTGATCGGTTCAGCACCTGCGGAGCTCGGCGGCGTGCTCGGATTTCGTTACGACACCGGAGTCATCTCGCACTTCGAATTCGACGGAACCGCAGACCGAACCGGCGTGACGTACTCGCCCGATGTCAAGTTCGTCAACGGCACCCTGAAGAAGTGGAACGCCGAGGGAATCCGTGCCGCCGGTTTCGTCCACTCGCACCCTCGGGGCGCACGCCAACCATCGCATGGTGATGCGATCTACTCGGCCACGTTGCTCCGGAACCTGGGGGAGCTGGAGAGGCTCGTACTGCCGATAGTTCAGTCGGGGTGCGGCGCCGGACGCTTCTCGATCCACGGCTTCTTCGCCACCCGCAACGGCACCGACGTTGCGACAATCGATCCGGCGCCGATCGTGACGATGGATGTGGCAGAGCCGACACTTGAACACTTCGATCGAGTGTCTGACGCGGTCGATGTCAGCTGGCTGAGCCGCTGCCGGCTGGTGGTTGTCGGTTGCGGTGGGTCGACTTCTTTCTGCGCTGATCTGGTGCGTGCCGGTATCGGTCAGGTGGTCCTCATCGACCCAGACTCGATCGAGGCGACGAATGTCGGCACGCAGGATGTTCGAATCGCCGACATCGGCCGGCCAAAGGTGACGGCGCTCGCCGACCGGCTCATCGAGGTGAGCGACCACGTGCGAGTGCTAGGCATCCACGCCGGGATCGAGGAGATCCCACCAGCGCAACTCACTCGTCTCTGCAGCGGCAGCCTTCCTGGGCTACCGGCAGGGCCGCCCGTGCAGACCCTCATCTGTGGCTTCACCGACAACTTCGAAGCGCAGGCGTTCGTGAACCGACTTGCGCTCCACGTCGGCGTGCCGATGATCGCTGCCGGCATCTACAAGAACGGCGCGGCTCTCGAGCTCACGTTCAGCGCGCCAGGTGTCACGCCGGCCTGTGGGCGCTGTGTGCTCGGCAAGCGCTATCGGATGTACCAGAACGGCTTCGTGAACGAAACCGGCTCCGCCGGATCACCGTTTTCCGCGACCGCGCACCTCAACGCCATGAAGCAGGACCTGGCACTCGCGTTGCTGCAGGGCACCATCACGACCATCGACGAAGACCATCCGTCGCTCCGTGATCATCCTGCTCGCGATCGTGCACGGCGACTGCTGCATCATGTCGGCAACCGCAACCTGCTTCTGGTGCGACGCGACCCCTGGGTCGCCGACAGCCTGGGGATGAGCGTGTTCGATCGCGTGCTCGGCGGAGGGGACACGCAGCGTCTGGTCTACGGCGACGTGGTGTGGCTCCCTGAAGAGGCCGAAAGCCCAGACACCGGTCATGAGCCGTGCCCGGACTGCGGCGGGGTCGGAGACCTGCGTGCTGCGATCGGA
>MTKY01051760.1_pt1 | contig 18531 bp, 13 predicted proteins | sample 1042731 | NCBI WGS metagenome assembly MTKY01 (sample SAMN06212206, study PRJNA360538) | anaerobic digester metagenome | biome: Wastewater treatment plant; material: sludge; isolation source: anaerobic digester fed with sludge from wastewater treatment plant | place: Denmark: WWTP Soeholt ... | reverse complement strand
GGGGAACTCGTCGATCATCCGCGCGACGGTATCGCCGCCGATCTCCGTCCCGACCAGCGACGCACTCCGTACAACCAGATCTGCCACCGGCTCCCCACCCTGCTCACCTTCATTCATCAGTGCGATTTCCGCGCCCATCGCGGCTAGCACATCCAGCAGTCCCGTGCGCGTCCAGTTCGTGTTGACATCGGTTAGGGTTATCTCCGAATCCGGCACGAGCAGCGCCGCCGCCAACGGGAAGGCCGCCGAAGAGATGTCAGCAGGGATGGTGAGGTTAAGGGGCGCGAGAGGGCGGGCGGCGGGCAGGAGGCGCACGTCTAAACCAGAAGTAACAACCTCGACGCCCATAGCCGCTAACATCCGTTCGGTGTGATCGCGAGATGGCCCAGGCTGGCGCGCGGTCACAGGGCTGTCGGCAAAGAGACCAGCGAGCAGGATGGCGCTTTTCACTTGCGCGCTGGCAACGGGCAACGTGTATTCGCCGCCGCGCAGCCTCCGCCCGTGGATGACGAGCGGGCCGTGTCCATCGGTATCACTGATATCCGCACCCAGCGCGCGCAGCGGCTCGACGACGCGGCGCATAGGGCGGGCGAGCAATTGCGGATCGCCGCCCAGCGCGCTGTCGAAGTCCTGCCCGGCGAGGATGCCCGCCAGCAAGCGCATCGTCGTCCCGGAGCGAATGCAATCCAATGGAGCGGACGGCGCTTGCAACCCGCGCAATCCGCGCCCGTGGATAATGACGTCAACCGATGAAACGGAGTCTTCTCCGTCGAATCCGTTCAATCCGTCGAGAGAAATTTCGACGCCCAACGCGCGCATACAGCCGAGCGTGGCAAGACAATCGCCGCCGGGCAGAAATCCGGCAACGTGACTGACGCCATCGGCGAGCGCGCCAAGCATCAACGCGCGGTGCGAGATCGATTTGTCGCCGGGCACACGCGCCTGCCCGCGCAAGGGCGCGCCTGGGCATACGAGCAGTTGGCTCATGGGAACATCTCCTTTCGAGTGTTGCGAATCGCCGTGAGCGCGTCCCGCAATGCGCCCTCATCGCCGTCTGCCACCAAATCGGACAGGCGGCGCAACTGCGTCTCGCACTCGCGGACGGCGGCTAACACGTGTTCGCGATTGGTCAGCAGGATGTCCAGCATCATCGTGACGTCGCTGCCGGCCACGCGCGACGTATCGCGGAAGCCGCCGGCGATGATCTTCCACGCTGCCGGGTCCTTGGACGTGGTCGCGTCCGCCGTCGCCACCAGGGCGCAGGCCAGCAAGTAGGGCAAATGGCTCACCGTGCCGACGATATAGTCCTGCCGGTCGGCGTCCAGCACCAGCGGTTTCGCGCCGACGGCCTCCGCCAGCGCCACGCCGAGCGCCACCGTCTCCGGCGATGTGCGCGGCAGCGGCGTGAGAATGAACGTGCGTTCCCGGTACAACGTGATCTCGGCCACGTCGATGCCGGACGTCTCCTTGCCGCACATCGGGTGCGCGCCGAGCGGCTGGACGTGTTCCGGCAGCAGGCGATCCATCGCGGCGACGATTTCCTTCTTGGTGCTGCCCATGTCCATCACCACGCAGCCGGGGCGCAGATGCGGCGCGATTTCGGCCAGCTGCTGGATGATCACCCGCACCGGCGTCGAAAGCACCACCACATCGGCGTCGCGCACGCCCGCGAGCAAATCCGTCGTCCCCTCATCCACGAAGCCGCGCGCCAGCGCCGTCTCGATGACGTCTGCGCGCCGCGCCACGCCAACCACGCGCGCACACTTCCCTCGCAACGCCCCCGCCAGCGACGCCCCCATCAGGCCCAGGCCAACGACGGTGACAGACAGAGGATGCAGGATACAGGGGGCAGGGTGCAGGATGCAGGGGGCAGGGTGCAGGGTGCAGGATGCAGGATGCAGGGTGCAGGATGCGGGATGCAGGGTGCAAGATGCAGGATGCAGGGTGCAAGATTCTTGCCCTTCGTCTCCGAACGCTTGCCCCTTGCCTCTTGCCCCTTGCCCCTTGCCCCTTGCCCCTTGCCCCTTGCCCCTCGCCCCTTGCCTCTCGCCCCTTGCCCCTTGCCCCTTGCTCCTTGCTCCTTGCCCCTTGCTTCTTGCCCCTTGCCCCTTGCTCCTTGCCCCTTGCCCTTTGCTTCTTGCTCCTTGCCCCTTGCCCCTTGCCCCTTGCCCCTTGCTTCTTGCCCCTTGCCTCTTGCCCCTTGCCCCTTGCTTCTTGCCCCTTGCATCTTATAGCGTCCGACCGACTGCTTCGGCAATCGGTTTGAGCGACTGCACCAGCGCGGCAAACCGGCCCGGTTTGAGCGACTGCGCGCCGTCGGAGAGCGCCTCTTCCGGGCGTGGGTGTACTTCGATGATGAGGCCGTCGGCGCCGGCGGCGATAGCGGCGCGCGACATCGGCTCGACCAGTTCCCATTTGCCGGTGCCGTGGCTGGGGTCTACGATGACGGGCAGGTGGCTGAGCTGCTTGAGCATCGGGACGGCGCTCAGATCGAGCGTGTTGCGCGTGTAGCTCTCGAAGGTGCGGATGCCGCGCTCGCAGAGAATGACGCGCTGGTTGCCGTGCGAGAGGATGTACTCGGCGGCCATGAGCAGCTCTTCCATCGTGGACATCATCCCACGTTTGAGCAGCACCGGGCGCTGTGACTCACCGACGGCGTGCAGCAAAGCGAAGTTTTGCATATTGCGCGCGCCGATTTGCAGGATGTCGGCGTAGGTTGTCACCAACGGCACCAGCTCGGGCGATGTCACCTCGGTGACGATGAGCAGTCCAGTGAGGGAGCGCGCTTCGGCCAACAGCCGCAGTCCCTCTTCTCCAAGCCCCTGGAAACTGTACGGCGAACTGCGCGGCTTGAACGCGCCGCCCCGCAGGATATGCCCGCCGCCCTGCCGCACGGCTTCCGCCGTCTCCAACAACTGCTCGCGGCTCTCCACCGAGCATGGCCCGGCGATAATCGTCAACGGCTTGCCGCCGATACTGACGCCGTTGATCGGGACGACCGAATCTTGCGGGTGGAATTCGCGGCTGGCAAGCTTGAAAGGCCGTAGCACAGCCACCGCCCGCTCCACGCCGGACATCCGTTCGATCTGTTCGCGGTCGATCGGGCGGCCGTTGCCGATGACGCCAATAATCGTGCGCTCCTCTCCTGCCGAGAGGTGCGTCGTACAGCCCATCCCCTCAATCCGAGCCGTCACATTCGCAATTTGCGCCGTCGTCGCGCCATGTTTCATGATAACGATCATTGCTTTTCCTCCCATAGCTGTTTTTTTGATGGAGTATGAAGTATGGAGTATGTTCTCCCCCCTTACTCCCTACTCCTTACTCCCTACTCCCGCTCTTCAACCACCGGCGTGGTCGCCGCCGGATACGAACCCAGCAATTTGACGAACGAAGAATGGCGCAGCAAGCCCATCAGGGCCGCTTCGCACGCCACGTCCTGGCAGTGTCCTTCGAAGTCCAGGTAGAACGTGTAGCGCCAGGGCTGGTTCAGGCGCGGGCGCGATTCGATCTTGGTGAGGTTGATGCCGCGCACCGCAAACTCGCCCATCGATTTGTACAGCGCGCCGGGGCTGTGCCGCGTGGAGAAGACGATGGACGTCTTCGGACGCTGCGCGCGCGGCGGATCCTCCAGTCCCATCACGAAAAAGCGTGTGTAGTTGAAGCGATAATCCTCGATGGCGCGATCCACAATTTCCAGGCCGTACAGTTCCGCCGCCAGCGCGCTGGCGATGACGGCAACCTCCGGCTCCGGGTTGGCGGCCAGATCACGCGCGCTGCCCGCCGTATCGAAGGCTGGTTCTCCAGCGAGATCGTGGCGACTGAGATACTGCTGGCACTGCGCCAACGCCTGGGGATGCGAGCGGACGCGCTTGATCGTCTCGCGTTTCGCGCCCGGCGCAGCCATCAGCATGTGATGAACGTGCAGGATGACCTCGGCGTTGATGCGCAAATCCCGCTCCAACAGCAACTCGTAAGCCCCTGCCACCGATCCGGCAACGGCGTTCTCCACCGGCAGCATCGCGTAATTGACCTCGCCGTTCTCGGCCATCGGAAACAGCTCGTCCAGTGTGTGGCACGGCACGCTTTCCACCGTCGGCCCAAAATACTGTCGCACAGCCTCTTCCGAATACGCTCCAGCAACACCTTGAAAAGCCACTTTGACCATAAAATTTCTCCCTCCAAAGAATTATGAGTTGCGAGTTGCGAGTTAAGAGTTAAGAGTTACGAGTTAAGAGTTAAGAGTTAAGAGTTACGAGTTAAGAGTTAAGAGTTAAGAGTTGCTGTTCGCCACTCGCTACTCGCTACTCGCTACTCGCTACTCGCCAAATCCGGCCTGAGTGCACGCGCGTCACCCAGGTAGATGTGGTGGATATCTGCCTGCGCGCGATCCGTATTCCAGTGCAGCAACACGCGGATGCAACGCGGCAGGCTCCCGCGGACGGCCATTTCCTGCATACAGAGCAGTGGCGTGTTGCTCCACCCCATTTCGCGCGCGGCGACGGCAGGGTAAACGGCGTCCAGATCGGGCGTGGCGGTGAAAATCACGCTGGCGATATCGGCCACGTCCAGCGCGTTGGCCGCGACCATCTGCTCCAATAACGCCCGCACCGCCGCCTTGATTGCCGCCGTCGTATTCTCCCCCACCGTAACCGCCCCCCGAATTCCCCGACACGCCATATACGCCCCCCTGTCTGCCGTCTACTGTCTACCGTCTACCTGCTGCCTACCGCCAGATACAAAAAAGACGTGGAGCGGGTCGCTCCACGTCTTTGCTTTTGTTTGAGGTTGCTACACTACTCTCACCCTTTACAACACAAAGGAGCCGACCCGGGTGGGACAGCTAAAATAAAAGTAGTAATAGCTAAACCAGTTTTTGCGCTGCATGATGATCTTTGACCTATCCAGATACGCCATCTGTCATATAGCTTAGATAATACTCGATTTGTCAAAATTGTCAAAGGAGTGTGAGTGCGACTGTTCAATAATGAACTGACACCGGTGTGCCGATGTCCGCCCAGGCGTAGAGAAGGCTGGCTTCATAAGTCCCCAGCACAATACAGCCATAAGAAATCGGCGAACCCAGATACCCCGCCCAGAGCGTCACGCCATTTTGCATCACCGGCAAAGCGTGGATGCCGTTTTCTGTCGATCCGGCCCAGTAGATGCCGAGCCAATACGGCATCCAGATGTCCCAGGTGGAGCCGTAAGCGTTGGGGAATTTACTTTGCACGCGGAACTCGCCGACGCGGGTGTAATACGGCGCGGCCCCACTGGACGCCACAAAGGAATAGATCAGTTGGTCACCCTGGTAGGCGTACAGATGCTGCTCGGAGAGATTGACCACGATGTACTTCCCTCCGCCAGAAGGGGGTGGCGCTTCCCCTGTCAAGCGCAACACCTGTCCGACGTAGATGTTGGATGGGTTAGCAATCCCGTTCAAATAAGCCAATGCCGCTGGCGTGGTCTCGAAACGCAGCGCGATTTGGATCAATGTATCGCCGGGGCGCACGATGTAGGTATCGAGGTTGCTTGTTTCCGGATCAGGCGCTTGTACAGCGGCGCGTCCGGGGATGATCAAAGTTTGCCCGGCGTAGATCATATACTGGTTGGCCAGATCGTTAGCCTGGATCAAAGCCCATACGGTTATCCCGTGGCGCAAAGCGATGCCGCTCAAGGTATCGCCCGGCTGGACGACATAGCCATCCGTGGAAGGCGTCGGTTCCGGCGGCGGCGCGGGTTCGCCGGACGCGCCGGGGATGACCAACTCTTGCCCGACGTAGATGTAGATGCTGGTCAAGCCGTTCGCTGCCATGATCGCTTCCACCGTCGTGCCGTAGCGCAGCGATATGCGGAAGAGATTTTCGCCCGGTTGCACGACATGGACGATGGTTATCTGCGCCCGCGCGGCAAGAGGTGAAAACAGCGCGCACAACAACAGCAACAAGGTCAGGATTCTCACCGGAGTTGTCAACAACGGAACACTCTCCTCAACGCACGGCGCCGACAATGCATAGTTTTTCCAGACACAAATGAACTGTTTGGCGCTGGCTTGATTTTATACGAATGCATCGTTCGCGCAAACAGGCTGTCATTCACACTGCGGTCTCAACAGCATATTCTAAAGATTTGGCATATCGCGTCGAACCAGGCATCCTGTCATCAATTATCGGATGCGGGTCACGCTAATTTCGTTTGACACGCTGACAACCCATACTATACTTTTCTACAAATCCTCAGGGCTACCCAATGTGAGCCGAAAGATACAAAGCGTTTCCAGCCTTTGAAAGGAGGTCGCTCATGGCGCTCGAGCAGCTTGGATCGCGCGAAGATTATCAGATTGTAGAAATCCGCGTCTTCGTTTCGACAGACGCGGGGCAGACCTATCCCGTGGAACTGGACGTGGAAGGGTGGCGCAGGTTTCCAGCAGGCACGCTCCAACTGGATCAGGCGTACCTGCTCGGACTGGCGGCAGACCCCAAAGCGTATGGTCGCGCGTTGGGCGAAATGCTGTTTTCCGACGCGGCGATCGGAGACGCCTACCGGGAGATGATCGCCGCCATCGAAGCCCGTGGCCTCCCTATGCGGTTGCGCTTACGCCTTGACCCCACCGAGCTGGAAAAGCTTGGCTGGGAACGCATCTTGATGCCGTTGGGGGGTGACTGGCAGCCCCTGGCGGCAACGGCTGACACGCCTTTTTCGCGCTTTGTGCTGGCGCAACGGTGGGAACGGCCCGCCCCGATCACCGGGCGCCCCCTGCGTGTGCTTGCCATCCTGGCCTCCCCGGCCAAACTGGATGCGTATCAGCTCGACCCTATCTCCCCCGAAGAGTGCCAGGCTGTGCACACCCTGTTGGACGGACTCCCCGAAGTGACCGTCACCTATCTGGAATCGGGTACGGCTGCCCCACCCACCCTGACTGCGATACGGGCTGCATTGACCGCGGGCCACCACCTGATTCATTTCCTCTGCCATGGCGCGCAAACCGCCAGGGGTAACGTCCTCTACCTGGAAGCTGACGACGGTCAAACAGAACCGGTAGAAGCCGCTCGCCTGATCGAGGCATTCAAACTCGCTGCTAACCCGCCGGCCCTGACGTTCCTCGCCGCCTGTGAAAGCGCCGCGCGCAGCCGTGGCGATGCCCTTGTCCCCCTCGGCCCTGCGCTGGTCGAGCGCGGTGGCGTGCAAGCCGTGGTGGCGATGGCAGACCGGATTGGCCTGAAAACGGCGCGACTGTTCACCGGTCAATTTTACACGCGACTGCTGAACCATGGAGTGGTCGATTTAGCGATGAACGAAGCCCGCGCCCTGGTGCAGGACGAATGGGACTGGGGCGTGCCGGTGCTGTTCAGCCGGTTGTTCGACAACCAACTGATCGATTTTCCCATCGGGCAGTTCTACGATACCTACCTGAGCCACACCGACCGCGCTTATCTGGCCGTGGACGAGGCGTTGGCCGCCGCGCGCCGGCAAGAATACGGCGGAACGCTGGTGGATGATCTGGAACGACTGATCAAGGAACTGAGCAAGAGCCACGGGGTGTTGGTGGACGTCGCCTCCAAGTTCCGCCGCGTCGGCAGCGATCCAAACACCTTTGCCCAACGCTTCGATGAGTTTTACGCTGACTTCAAGGACTACTACGATCGGCAGTCCTGGGTCGAAGAGGAGACCTCATGCCGACAAATTCGCGAGCTGGGCTATCAGGTGCTGCCAAAAGTAAGACCTTTGCTGCGCGATGATATTTTCGATCAACTGCAACAGGAACTCGGTTTGTTGGGAGACGCCGACCGCGCGCTTCTACAGCAGTTTCGCGAATATCTCGAGGCCATGAACGCAGCCGTCGAAGCCATTTACACAGGAATATGCGGCAGCGATATCGCAGAGGCGATCCGCTTGAAACGAGACTTCGAGGCGCAGATCAGCCCCAGCTTCCGACGCAGCAAAGAGATGTTCGAACGCATGAACAGCAGCGTGACAGCGGTTATGGCAGCATAACCGGGAAAGGCGGTCAAAACCAGTATCTCAGACCCGCATACGCTTGTAGGTGTTGATCAGCCCGTTGGTGGACGCGTCGTGGGATTCCACGTCCTCTTCCCCGCACAGTTCGGGCAAAATCGCCTTGGCAAGTTGCTTGCCCAGTTCTACGCCCCACTGATCGAAAGCGTCGATGTCCCAGATCGCAGCTTGCGTGAAGATTTTGTGTTCGTAGAGCGCGATGAGCGCGCCGAGCGTCCCAGGCGTGAGGCGGGGATAGAGGAACGAGTTGGTGGGCCGGTTCCCCGGAAAAGTTTTGGCAGCGATCAGCGTTTCGAGTGCAGCGCCGCTATACCCCACAGCTAAAAGCTCGGCGCGGGCCTCGTCGGATGTGCGGCCCTTCATCAACGCCTCGGTCTGCGCGAAGAAGTTCGAGAGCAGCAGCGTGTGATGGTCGCCCAGTGGGTTCTGGCTTTGCGCCGCGGCCAGGAAATCGCAGGGGATGAGCTTCGTGCCCTGATGAATCAACTGGTAGAAGGCGTGCTGGCCGTTCGTGCCCGGCTGCCCCCAGATAATCGGCCCGGTCTGATAGTCGACCCATGCTCCCGCGCGCGTGACGCCCTTGCCGTTGCTCTCCATATCTCCCTGCTGGAAGTAGGCCGGGAAGTGCACGAGATACTGGTCATAAGGAAGGATCGCGTGCGATTGCGCGCCGAAGAAATTGTTGTACCAGAGGCCAAGCAATCCCATAATGACTGGCACATTCTCCTCGAACGGCGCAGAGCGGAAGTGCTGGTCGATCTGGTGCGCGCCCGCGAGCAGCGCCTCGAAGTTGTCCATGCCGATGAAAAGCGCGATGGACAGCCCTATCGCGGACCACAACGAGTAACGCCCGCCCACCCAATCCCAGAACTCGAACATATTGGCGGTGTCGATGCCGAAGCGCGCCACGCCTTCAGCATTCGTGGACATGGCCACGAAGTGTTTGGCGATAGCGCTTTCATCCTTAGCCGCTTTCAGGAACCACGACCGGGCAGAGTTCGCGTTCGCCATCGTCTCCTGCGTGGTAAAAGTCTTGGAAGCCACCAGGAACAGTGCCGTCTCCGGATCGACGACTTTCAGCGTCTCGACCAGGTCGGTGCTATCGACGTTGGAGACGAAGTGCATCCGCAGGCCAGCCTTGCCGTAGGGCTTCAACGCCTCGCACACCATCTTGGGGCCGAGGTCCGACCCGCCAATGCCGATGTTGACGACGTCGGTGATCGGCTTGCCGGTGTAGCCCTTCCAGCCGCCCGAGCGGACGGCCTCGCTGAACACCCGCATCCGGGCCAGCACGGCGTTGACGCCCGGCATGACGTCCTCGCCATCCACAAGAATCGGGCGGTTCGAACGGTTGCGCAGCGCGACGTGCAGAACGGCCCGGTTCTCCGTGTTGTTGATCTTCTGACCGGTGAACATGGCCTCGATTTTAGCTTGCAGGCCGGCCTCGTGCGCGAGACCGCACAGCAGCCGCATCGTTTCCTGCGTCACGCGGTTCTTGGAATAGTCGAACAGAATGTCGCCGCCCGGCGTTCCGTCGGACACCCGCAGTGAAAACTTCTCGAAACGTTGCGGGTCGCGGGCGAAGAGATCGCGCATAAGCACATCGGCCATCTCGCGCTGGTGCTGTTGCAGCGCTTGCCAGACAGGTAAATCGACAGGCCCAGGCATACTACCTCCTTTCGAAGTTGCCGCCGAGGTCACAGAGAGAAATTCTGAGTGCTCTGTGCTCTCTGTGACCTAAATTCTGGTTAGCGTTGAATGCGCGCCGAGCCGCCTTTGGCAAACGCGCGAACTTGTTCCAACGTCGCCATCGTCGTGTCGCCGGGGAAGGTAGTCAGCAGCGCGCCGTGCGCCCACCCCAGGTTGACCGCTTCCTGCTCGGATGCGCCGGACAACAGCCCGTAGAAAAACCCCGCCGCGTAGCCGTCGCCGCCGCCGACGCGATCCAGCACGTCCAGCTCGCAAGTGGGTGACTGGTAGGTCTTCCCGTTGATCCAGGCGACCGCGCCCCAACTGTGCCGGTTGGTCGAATGGACCTCGCGCAGCGTGGTCGCCACCACCTTGACGTTCGGATACATCGCCGTGACGTTGTCGATCATCCCAAAGAAGACGCTGGGGTCCAGTTTGGATTTGGCCGCGACCTCCGGGCCGGGGATGCCGAGGCCCATCTGCAAGTCCTCCTCATTGCCGACGATCACATCGACGTTTTCGACGATGCGCTTGAGCACCTTCAGGGCAATCTCGTGCCCGCCCCAGAGGTTCCACAGCTTGGCGCGGTAGTTGAGGTCGATGGACGTGATGGCGCCCGCGGCCTTGGCCGCCTTCATCCCCTCGATGATCAACTCGCCCGTAGTCTCGGACAGTGCGGCGAAGATGCCGCCGCTGTGGAACCAGCGCGTGCGATCGCCAAAAATCTTGGCCCAATCGAAATCCCCCGGCTTGAGTTGGGCCGCAGCTTCATTGCTGCGATTGTAGAACACCACCGGCGCGCGCACGCCCTGCCCGCGGTCGCTGTAAACGGTAGCCATGTTCGGGCCGGTGACGCCGTTGTGCTCGAAATGCTTGTAGAAGGGGATGACGCCCATCGCGCGCACGCGCTCCGCGATCAGATCACCAATGGGATAATCCACCATCGCGGAGACAATGCCCGTCCGCAAGCCAAAGCAATCCGCCAGGTTCGCGGCCACGTTGAACTCGCCGCCGCTCACGTGAATATCGCAATGCGTCGCCTTGCGAAAAGGAATCATCCCGGGGTCTAGCCGGTGGATCAGCCCGCCCAGCGACACCAGGTCCAGCGCCCGATCTTGCAGTTCCCCCTCAGCAGGTGGTTTCAGGTTCATGCCATATTTCATCGTTTGCTCCTCGCTTTGTGTAGATTTCTATCGTGGTCAACACAGATTATACCGCAAGGCGCGTAACAAACAATGATCTCAACTTTGATGTTGTAAGCCACCATTTACCTCTACTTCGATAGCTAGGACACCCTCACCCACGCCATCGTCGAACAGCTTTATCTGGTACTATGCTTGAGTCGTTCTGTGACTAATGCAAACACCTCTTGACATTGGAACATTTCTGTTGTATTGTGGTAAGCGTACCAGGAAAACGGTACCATATCCCTGTTCCGTTATCCAACCTATGGCCACCATACGTGATGTAGCGAAAAGGGCAGGCGTTGCCCCCATAACGGTTTCTCGCGTGATCAACAACTCCGGTTACGTGAATGAGCAAACGCGCGCGCGTGTGGAGGCTGCCATTGCTGACCTGGGTTATGTTCCCAACGTGTTGGCCCGCAGCTTGCGCTCGCGGCGGACTCACACGCTGGGACTGATTTTGACCGATATCTCCAACCCGTTCTGGACAACGGTTGCGCGCGGGGTCGAGGATGCCGCCAGCGACGCCGGTTTCAACGTGATCTTGTGCAACACCGATGAGTCGGAGGCTGAGCAAGACAAGTATTTGCACGTGCTTGTGCAAAAGCAGGTGGACGGCGTGCTGTTGGTGCCTGCCAGCGGTGCGATTGCACCGATCAAGTTTATTCAGAGCCAGAACACGTCCGTGGTGGTGCTGGATCGCCGGATTCCCGATTCCCAGGCCGATGTGGTGCGCTGTAACTCCGAAGGGGGCGCCTACCAATTGACACGCTTGCTCCTGTCATTGGGACATCGTCGGATTGCCATGTTGAGCGGCCCACGAGGGGTGTCCACGGCTGAGGATTGCGTAGCTGGCTACCGGCGTGCGCTGGCGGAAGCAGGAGCGGATGTGGATGCAACGCTGATTTGCTATGGCGAGTTCTCGCTGGAAAGCGGGTACGACATGACAGTGCAGATGCTGGCAAGGACGCCGCGTCCAAGCGCCTTGTTCGCCGGCAATAACTTTATCGCCATCGGCGCTTTACGGGCTTTGCGGGATGCCGGTCTGCGTGTGCCAGAGGACACAGCATTGGTAAGTTTCGATGACTTGCCCGCGGACCTGGTTGTGGATCCATTCCTGACGGTCGCCGCTCAGCCTGCCTACGAAATGGGGCGACAAGCCACCGAGTTGCTGCTGGCGCGGCTTTCTGCAGGGGCGCCAACAACCTATCAAGAAATCGTTCTGCCAACCGCGATCATCGTCCGGGGATCGAGCGGCCAAGCTCTGGAATAGCATCTATCTCATAGAGCGTTCAATGGTCGCTTTTCTTTTTGGCCCGTATGGTAACGATATCACATAAGACTTTTGAGCATTTTCGAGGAAAACAACAAGAGTCGTAGGGCGTGCTTTCGCGCAGTCAAAAGATGGTCGTCACGCAGCGCTATGTCAAAGACCTCACGATCAGAACGCCTAACCTCTCCCAGATTGTGAACAACCTTTCTGGCGGCAACCAGCAGAAGGTGGTCGTGGCAAAGTGGTTGTTCTGCGATTCGAAGATTCTGATCTTCGACGAACCGACGCGTGGCATCGATGTCGGCACACAAAGACACCAAGTCACGAAGTTTTCTAAGTTTTCCTTTGTGTCTTCGTGTCTTGGTGGTTTATTTTCGAAGGAAGGGGGTCTGTGGAAAAGTGTCCTATATTCTGTGAATGTAGGATAACTCGCCACTTCCCTACCCTACTTCGGCTTGTGGCAGGCGATGCGCCGCGTGTGGCGCTTGGGACAGACGCAGCCCGTCAAGATCATCTGCACCTCGTATACCGGCACACCGGAAGAACAGGCGCTCCGGTTGATTGGACGGAAGATGAAGGCCGCGCAACTGCTGTCTGGTATCAGTGTGCAACAACTCGGAATGTTCTAAATAGCCGTCAGCTATCAGCCGTCAGCGGTCAGCGTCTGGCTGATCGCTGGCATCTGGCTGATGGCTGAACGCTGAAAGCTAATAGCTCATCTAAGGAGTCGATGGTGTCTACCTTGAATCAGTTTCCGTTGTTCGATACGGCTGCCCCGGCAGTCGAAGACCTGGAAATGCCGCTGATCTATGCGTATACCCGTGCCCAAGCCCTGGAAGATGGTGTGCTCATCGATGTGTCAGACCTGGCACGCGAGGCTGGCTTTGTCTGGCCGGTGGCCCTCACTGCTGCGGTATGGAGACATTCCACGCCGCTACCGCGCCTGGCAGACCGTCGAGGGCCGCTTGTACGGTGTCCTGTGGATAGCGTACTGCGCCATTCGCAGTGCCGAACACAGCGGCACGGAACTGCGCTACACGCTGTTGATGGATCACGGGCGACGCCGTTACCTGACGCTCAAACTGGTCACCGGCCCTGGTGACCACGGTGAGCCGGTGGTGACGATTATGTTGCCCGACAAGTCGTAATCTTTGGGGTTACGCTGAGGTTTCTGCCCACCCTGGCGACCACCGGTTGCCCTTTACGACAAAGACCCTGTGTCACGACACGGGGTCTTTTTAATGGTCTTCAGCGTAGGTGAGTCGTTCCCTCTCACCCGTTCTCTTTACACCAGTTTGACCCGCTCCTCCGTCAGAGATTCCGCTTCCGCCCGCGCCGCCGTGTAATTGGTAATGGGGAAGCGATTGTGCAGTGGGCTGAAGCGCGCGCCCAGCTTCGTCGCGTGGTAGAACAACCGCGCCATCGGACGCATAAAGCTGGAAAGATTCGTCCCCCGGCCAAATTCGTTGAGGGTGTTGTCGTCCCATCCGCCGAACAAACCGTACAGGAAGGCGTACACCGGGTACGAAAACAGCAGCCCAATCGCCAGAATCAGGATGCTGGTGATTTCGTCCCCTTGCCAGATGAGTCCTGTAAACCAGCGCAGCCAGAGGTAGTGCGTGGCGCCCGCCAACGCCGATGCGCAGATCGTTTGCCAGAAATAGAAGCGCTGCGGGAAGCAGAAACGGTGATTAACGAAGTACGCTACGAAGATTTTCACGAGTACCGTGATTAGCGGGACGAAAATCAGCGCGTTGACCTGCCAGCGTTCGATCAGGAGATAGGTAAGGGTGAAGCTGAGGGCAAAATCTAATGCGGCGAAGATCGTGAGCAGCCGCGTCTTGAGACCATACATCACCGCGTCCGCCGTCCACGAGGCAAAGTTGAGCGACCCGATCAGCAACATCGGCACAACGTAAACCGCCGCGCGCTGAAAATCCTGTCCCGACGAGCCGATGATAAAGCGGTCAGCCACCGCCAGCAAGATCGCGCAGATGAAGGCGCTCACGAAACCGCCGTATTTGTACGTCATCGTGGCGTAGTATTGTCCGAGCAGCTTGCGTCCGTTGGTGACAGACTCGGAAATCGCGGGCAGAACCGTCGCAGTGAGGGTTTGCAGCACCGTGAAGGCATAGGGGAAGTTCGCTGCCATCCCCAGGTTGCCCAACACTTCGTTGGTGTTGATCAACTTGGGCTGGATGACGGTCACGGTGAGCGATGAGCCGACGCCGCCAAAGATCCCCGCGAAGAACAGGAAGACGCCGTACTTGAGCGATTGCACGGCCACATCCTTGTCGAAGTGCGCCATAAATAGCAGTTTGGCGTTGTAACCGATGCGCCGGTAGAGCCACCAGCCGAACCAGAACGAGACGAACTCCATCACGTAGGCCGCCACGCCCAGGCCCAACAGTCCACCCATCGCCGGGCCAAAGATGGGGTTGTGGCGTCCCCACCACACCATCAGGCTGATGACGATAGGCTGCACCAGCATCGGGATCACCATCGTCATGGCGATGTCGAGAATCTGGTTGTAGTCGGCGCGTTGGTAGGCGGAGAGCGAGTCGGTGAAGACGCGGTAGAAGCCGGGGATTTGGATGAACGTGTGGGTGATGATGGACCAGATCAGCACGGCGTAGGCGGTGCCGGGCAGGAAAGCCGAGGCGAACGTCACCACGAGCGCCACCTGGATCGCGCCGGTGAGCGCCTGCCACCAGACGTAGAACTGCGCGTACTGAATGGCGCGGCGAGGATTCTTGACGCGGTACTCGGCGAAGAATTTCATGTGCGCCACGCTCGTGCCCATGTCGAAGAAGCTCCACACCAGCGGGAACATCGCCGCGACGCGACCCCACATCCCCATCGCCTGCGCCGATGGCAGGATGTACACCGGCAGGATGAAGTCCTGGTAGGCGACCATCGGGATGAACAGCACCAGCCCGGACATCAGCGCAAACATGAAGCCGCCCACCGAGCGGTGGAAGCCGATTTGCTCCCAATCCGTGTTGGCCTCGCGGTTCATGAATTGTTCGCGTCCGGAAACCAGGCTATCGAGCGCTTCGGGATGCGCCTTGCTATAACGGCGGACGAAGTAGAAGACCGTCCAGGTCAGCATGACCAGAACCGCCATCGCGACGTAGAGAATCGTGCGCTCGCGCGCGTGCGGCAGCGGTGAAGCGGGGTATTTGGCGAAACTCTGTGGCGTGCGTCCCGCCGCGCGCGTGACGAGATTGTAGAGCATATAATTGTAGTATGGCCATTCCTGGATTTGCGGATTGACGTCGTTCAGCAATGGTGTGAAGATGTAGATAGTCCCCACACCCAGGCGCGTTTGGCCGAGCAAGGTCTCGCCGTTTTCGTAGCTCATCACCAGCGGATCGAGCGCAATCCCGTCAAGGGCGACGCGCTCACGCACCTGCGGCGCGCTCGACCACAGCACGTCATCCACAATACCATCGATATGGTCGCCGTCCACAATGACCTTGAGGCTAATGGCGTTGTCGCGCGCCTCCAACGTGGGGGATGCGCCCAGCAGCGGCGCGAGTTGATCCGCCGTGATACCCGGCCCCATCATCAACACCAGCCCTGCTCCCTCTCGGACACGAGCGGTAAGGTCTGTGGAATCGGGGATAGCGCCGTTGAGCACCATCACGTCCGCCGACGTGAGGTCGGAGACGAACGTAACCTTCGCCAGTTCCAATGCGGCCTTTATCGAGCCGTCTGGCCCGGCGTAGTAAACGGATAGTGGGCCTTCCTCCGCCAGCGCAGGCGCGACTAGAATAAGCAGGAACAGACCAAGTAACAGAACGACCGCAACTTTTCGCATCTTCAACCTTTTCCGTAAATGATGTTACAATTGTACTCGATAAAACGAATCTGGAGAGTTAACATATTGCAGCTACACACCATTCGCTTATACCTTGAGCCTAATCCCAATGGCGTATTTACCGTGACCAGTCCTGATGTACCCGGCCTGGTCACAGAAGGCAGCACACCGGATGAAATCTGGCGCAATGTGCAAGAAGCACTCGACGCTCTCGAAGAAGCCTGGCAAGCTGTAGGAAAAGCATTGCCCTCGGCTTTGCGACCAGTATCCTTTATTGGGGACATAAGGATTTGGCATTAGGCGCTGTGCGCGCTATCATTCGGGAATTGGGGATTAGTCGTAGAGACTTTGGTTCCATCCAGTGATATGCTCCCTTTGCGCCGGATGAGATCCCGATACCAATAAGCACTATCCTTCACCACGCGCTGCTGTGTTGCGTGATCCACGTAGATTAGCCCCATCGGATAAGTATACCCCGAAGCCCACTCATTCAAGTCCATCAGCGACCAGACGAAATAGCCGCGAATGTCGGCGCCGTCCTGGATGGCGCGCGCCAACTGCGCCAGGTAGAGTTCGAGGTAGCGCTGCCGGTACGGGTCGCGGACGCGCGTGATGCGCCCGGCGGCGTCGCGCTCTACCTGATCGTCGGCCTTCGCGCCGTTCTCGGTGATGTAGACCGGCGGATTGCCGTACTCATTGCGATAGCGCATCGCCAACTCGTAGAGGCCCGACGGGTACGGGCCGGCGCCGAGGATTTCATCTTCGATGTACTCCGGGCCAGGCGGCGTCCGGCGCTCGATCCACGCCTGGAAGAAGGGGATGCGCCAGTCGTGGTAGGCGAATATCGGGCTGTAGTAGTTGACGCCGAGGAAGTCGGTGGGGCGGGAGATGATATCCAGGTCGCCGGGCTTGATCGGCGGCTTGAAGGGCCACAAGCGCCTCCACAACTCACTGGGATACGCGCCGCGATACAGACCATCGAGGTAGAAGCGGTTGACGAACAGGTCGGCGAAGTGCGCGGCCTCGCGGTTCTTAGGCGTGTCCTGCATCGGGTAGACCGGGAACTGGCTCAGGGTAATGCCCACCTGCGCATCAGGAACCAGCGCGCGGATACGCTCCACCGCCAGCCCGTGACCGAGCAATTCGTGATGCGCCACGCGAAAGTACGCCCATGGGCTGTGCTTTCCCGGCGCGTGCTCGCCCAGGAAATGGCCGAACATCGCGTGCTCCCACGGCTCGTTGAGCGTGATCCAGTGCTTGACGCGGTCGCCGAGCGCCTTGACGACGACTTCGGCGTAGTCGGCGTAGTAGGAGGCGCCGTCGCGCCCGATGAAGCCTCCGCACAAGTCTGCGAGGGCCTGTGGCATGTCCCAGTGGAAAATCGTGATGAAGGGGACGATGGCTTTCGCCAGCAGCGCGTCCACCAGCCGGTTGTAATAATCCAGCCCTTTGGAATTGACCTTGCCGCGTCCTTCCGGCAGCACGCGCGCCCAGGCGATGGAGAAGCGGTAGGCGTTGTGCTGCAACTCGGCCATCAAGTCAACGTCGGTTTGGAAGTTGTGGTAGGTGTCCACAGCCACTTCGGCGGCGCGGAGGTGTCGCGCCCGGCGTGGGTGATGCATAAACGTGTCCCACGTTGAGAGGCCCTTGCCGTCCTCATTCCATCCGCCCTCGATTTGGAAGGCGGCGGTGGCGGCGCCGAAATAAAAGTCTCCGGGGAATTGGGGGTAGGTCATTCTATAAACCTCCGTTACAGTTCCTCCGCAGGTTTCAGAAACAATCCAAAATGGCTCAACGTCGGCGCAATCCTTGATCCCTCAATCCGTATGCGCACCTTATCCGCCGTCATATCCGCGCAGTGCAGGAGCCGCTTGTAGCCTACCGCGCCCCCCTGCGCCGCCGGCGTCCATCCGGCGGATGTGTGCGCCTCGATGACGAAACGCTCGATCCGCTGCCCCATCGCGATGTGTTCTTGCAGCAGCACAACATCGAACGTCTTCTCCGCGCCGAGATCGTATTCCAGCACGGCGGTTTCTTGCCCGTCGTCCGTCGTCCAGTAGGTGTCCGGGTCGCCATCGAGGGTGGCCTGCGCCGGAAAACCGTCTTTCGCGTGCGAGGCGGTCACGCTGGCCCCGTCCGCCAGATTGTGCGCGAAGGTCGCATCCAGGATGCGCCGCATCCCGTCGAGGTGCTGCACGTCCTTCTCGTGAATCAACCCACGCGGGTCGGGAGGCAAATTCAAGAGCAGTGCGGCGTTCCGCCCCACCGATTCGAAGTACAAGTCCACCAGCATCTCCGGCGTCTTCACGTACTCATCCTGGAACGCATGGTAGAACCAGCCGGGGCGAATCGAGACATCGCACTCCGCCGGATACCAGACCAGCCGCTCGGCTTCCAGAATCCGCGCGCGGCTGCCGAGGTCGGGCGCGCTGGCATCGTCGAAGGACGCGGGTACAACGCTCCACTCATCCTCGCGGGCGACGCCGTTCTCGTTGCCCACCCAGCGCACGTCCGGGCCATTGATGGCGATGACGGCGTCCGGCTGCAAG
>MTKY01005870.1_pt1 | contig 18544 bp, 15 predicted proteins | sample 1042731 | NCBI WGS metagenome assembly MTKY01 (sample SAMN06212206, study PRJNA360538) | anaerobic digester metagenome | biome: Wastewater treatment plant; material: sludge; isolation source: anaerobic digester fed with sludge from wastewater treatment plant | place: Denmark: WWTP Soeholt ... | reverse complement strand
AAGCATCCCGCGCGTCACGGGCCAGTGCGGGTAGCTGTTGAAGACATCGGGTTTGTCCAGGTAAGGCTCGGCCCAGACCTTCACCTGGGTGGGCGCATTCGGGGTGACCATGAAGGGCCGGGGGCCGTTGCCGAGGTTGACCACGGAGATGACCTGCGGCCAACCGGTGAGGCTCAGGCCCGGTCGGGGCCACTCCGGCGCCTGGGAGCGGCCGTCGGGGCTGTGGAACGTGACCGCCTGCGCGTGCAGGGCGTCGGAGGCGCGCCGCCCGGGGCGGTTGATCACGATGAACTCCTGATTCTCATGCCATCCGCTGCCGTAATAGCCCCGCAGGTACCTCGTCCCCACGCCGTCGGGGTAGAGCGTGAAGACCTCCTCCGCGTGCTCGTTATTGATGATCTTGCAGGCGAAGTCGGTCAGCGCGTAACTCCACTTCACCACCGCGCGCGCGGGCGTACTGCTGATGATCTCGACGCGCGAGTAGATGCAGTCGCGGTCCTGCAGCGGCTCGACGCAGTCCTCCGCCCCATAGAAGTAGGGCTCCGCCTCCAGCCATTCGTATGTCAGCCAGCCCTCAGGCAGCGCCCAGCAGGGCACATAGCTCCCGCCGCGCCAGAAGACCATCCTGTATGGCTGCCCGGGGAAGCTCACGACGACGTCGCGCTTCTCACTCTCCCCCCACAGCTCCTCCCAGCTCCGTGTGGCGGCGCCATCGACGACGGGGAGCGTGTAGCGGAGGTCGGTCTCGTGGGCGCCGAACTCCGGCGCCGGCTCGGCGAGGTGGATGTGGAAGGTGTCCTCCGCCCCCGTACCGACCTCGGTGGCGACAACCGACATCACCGCCTGCTCGCCCTGCGCCCTGAAGCGGATGCTGCCGACGAGGTGCCCGGTGCCCGGGTCGACGGTGCAGGCCCCGAGCGGCGTCGCCGCGTCGTCGGTCGCCAGGTTGACGCGGACGGGCATGCGGGTTCCGTGGCAGAGGCCCACTCGCAGCGACACCATGCTGCCGCGCACCGCGGCACAGGAGTTCGCCGGCAGGAGCGCCACGCCTGCATCCGCCTCCGGGGCGGGCTGCTCGGGCTCGAGTGAGTAGAGGATGCGCGGCGCGCCGCGACTTGTCGTCACGAGGGCCTCAGCCAATGTGCCGGAGGCGTCCCGGAGGCTGACGCGCGTGTCGACCCCGCGCAGAACCGGCAGCCAGTATGAGCGCATGCGCGGGTAGCGACCAACCCAGTCGGCGGGCGCGGAGTGGATGGCATCGCCCGTGGTGGTGGCGAGTACGAGCAGGCCGCTCTCGCCGATGTCGACGGGCCCACGCGTCTCGATGACGCAGAGCCGCTCGACCCCCTGTTCGCCGACGCGGAACGTGTCCTTCGGGTGGACGGCCAACTCCCAGCCGGCAGGCGCATCCGAGCGCCCCCAGTCCAGATCGTCCTCCGGACGCGCGTGGGTGGACTTGGGCAAGAGATCGATGGGCCTGTTGCCGTAGGTGTAGTTGCTCTGCTGTGCGTAGACAGGCACGAGCGAGAGCAGTATGGCGGCGAGAGATGCAAGCGGCATGGTCAGCCGGCGCATGGGCGGGAACTCCTCCGGTGGGCACTTGTGGGCGGCTTTGCAGGGAGGAGTTGGCCAGGGAGGCGGGAGATTCCTTGGGCGGGACAGGCATCGCAACGTGGGCAGCCGGAAGTTGGTGTCAGGCACTGAATCATGAATCTCCTGTCCACGTGCGCGCGAGAGAGCTGAGCGTCGGGAGATTCATGATTCAGTGCCTGACACCAGCCGTCCGCAGAGAGATATGCTGGCGGCGAGGGGCGGTGTTCGCGTGGTTCCCGGCCCGAGCCCTCAGGTCAGAGTGTGCCTGCTTCGCAGGCCTCAGAGATCAGAGAGTGCAGAAGCGCAGCTTCTGCCAAGCGGCCGCTTGCGGCCGCCCTTCAACGGCGGCTCCTGGACACCCGGAACCCGCTGACGTCGTACGTGTAGGTCGGGTCGTAGGTGCCGCGAGTAGCCGCGCGGCAGGAGAAGTCGGCGTAGTAGTACCACGATCCGCCGCGCAACACCCGGTATGTGCCGGTCGCCGGCCCGGGCGGATTCCCCTCGGGGCTTCCGTCGTAGTAGGCGGCGGCGTACCAGTCGGCACACCATTCCCAGACGTTGCCCGTCATATCCAGCGCCCCACACCAGCTTGCCCCCGCTGGCACAACGCCAACCGCAAAGGTCCGGCCGGCGGCCACCGTCACCTGTGCGGCTACCAGCCGCCGCCGGCCCTACCGCTGTCTTCGCCCTGAGACTCTGCGAGTCTCCCGGGCAGGAACCGATCTGGAGCCGGCGGGCACCGGCCGCATCCCCGTGAGGAGACGGCTTCTCGCCCGCAGTACTGTGCCGGCTACTGGAAACCCGAAACCCGTTGTTGTTGTTCGTGTTGGTCGGGTTGTTGTTGTTGCGGTTCGCCGCGCGGCAGTTGTTGTTGTTGTTCCACGAGCCGCCGCGCAACACCCGGGCTCCGTTTCTCGATCAGCCCCCTGCGGCGCATGCGCGCCACATATCGCACCTCAACTGCTCGCGCGTGTCTTCGTGATCCACCCGCCGAGCAAGCGCCCTATCTCCGACAGCTGCCCGGCGACGTACCGGTATCGCCGGCGTGAGAGATCGCCCAATTCCATCGCTACCCGTAACAGCATCCTGAGACATTGCAGCTTCCCATCGGCAGTGACCAATGCCTCAACACGCGCCGCACCCCGCAGACCATTTGCCAGGACCAGCGACTCAAGCAGTTGCAGCGCGCAGTGCTCGATCTTGTCGGTCAATGAGTGCCGCCGCGCCTTCGGGAAACCGCTTGTCGTCTGGAACAACCAGACCAGCATGTTGTGCGTTTTGGCGAAAATGGGGCCATCATGTGGTTCCACTGGACTTGAGCGTCGCCTCCCTGAAGACCGCGCGCACCAGTCCACGGGCCCGTGCGCCCTCTGCAAAGCCCTTCCACCCCATCAGTGAGGCTTTGACGCGAGCTGACCCCACGGCGCCTCGGGCATACGCGCGCCGCAGGCGCCGTACGCGCGTATGGATGCGTTGTACATTCGCGTGCTTGAGGCGGCGGTGCGTTGGGCGCACCACCATCCCGAGGAACGGGACCCCGTGCGCAACCGGTAGCACCTGCGTCTTCCGGGGATGGACAACGAGCCGTAATCCACACAGCAAGCGCTCAACCTCGCCACGCAGCCGATGGAGATCGCGTTTGTCATCGGCAAAGCAGAGGATGTCATCGGCGTAACGGATATAGCCCTTGATGCCCAGTTCGTCCTTGACGAAGTGATCGAGCGGGTCCAGATAGGCGTTCGCGAAAAGCTGGCTTGTCAGATTGCCTATCGGGAGGCCACGGGGTCGCAAGGCTGCGAGGAGATTGTCCCCGGGGAAGTAGACCGGGCCACCCGGCGCACTCGGTACGGCCGCGGCGCTTTCCACAATGGTAGCGATCAGTCACATTACGTCGCCGTCTCCGATGCGCCGGCCCAGGAGGTTCAGCAGCACTTCGTGATCGATGCTCGGGAAGAAGCGGACTATGTCTGCTTTCAACACATACCGAAACCGACGGGCAAATTCGCTGCAACGCTCCAGCCCGGCGTGCAAGCCACGCCCCTTCCGACACGCATAGGTGTCGTGGATGAAGCTGCGGTCAAGCAACGGTTCGATGATGTTGCACAGCGCGTGATGCAGGACGCGGTCCCGGAACGGCGCGGCGCTGATCACCCGCTCCTTCGGGTCATGGATGCGGAAGTGGTGGTACTCACCAGGGGTGTAGGTACGGCCCATCAGATCTTCCTGGAGGCCCAGCAATTCCTCCTCGACATTGAACTCGAATCGGCACACGTCCGGCTTGGCACGCTTGCCCCGACGAGCCTTGCGGAAGGCCAGCAGCAGGTTCTCCCAGGCGTACACCTGTGGATACAGATTTCGATGCCTTTTTGCCATCCGGATATGGCACTCCGTATGTATTGGTACAACGACTGTTCAACGTCGCACTGCAACGGCAAACGGCGAGACCAGAGCGCGCCTGCTGCGCAGGCGTCAGAGTGCGCCGCTACGCGGCGCTCAGGGATCAGAGACGACAACTTCAACGGCGGCTCCTGGAAACCCGAAACCCGTCGTAGTAGGTCGCAAGCGACGGGTCGCCGCTGGCGCGGTGCGCCGCGCGGCAGAAGTTGCAGTTGAAGTCCCACGAGCCGCCGCGCAACACGCGGTACGTGCCGCTCTCCGGCCCGGTTGGGTTCAACTCGGGACTGACCGAGTAGTAGTCCTGCGCGCACCAATCCGCACACCATTCCCACACATTCCCGGCCATGTCGAGGGCGCCGCACCAGCTTGCCCCGGCGGGGAAACTGCCCACGGGGAACGTATAGCCGCCCGGGCCCCTGTTGGAGTAGTTGCAGCACTTCTGCTCATCCCATACGTCGCCCCAGGGGTAAGCGCGCGACGTGGGGCCGGCGGCGGCGTACTCCCACTGCGCCTCCGTCGGCAGCGTGTAGCCGTAGTAGTCGCAGTATGCCTTTGCGTCATACCAGTTCACGTACACGACGGGATGGTCATCCCCCTGATAGGGGTACCACTCAGAATAATCAGGGAGAGTTCGCCCCGTCGCATTGCAGAACGCCCGGTACTGCGCGTTGGTGACCTCACACTGGCCTATCCAGAAGCCATCAAGCGTGACCTGATGGATGGGCTGTTCAGCGGAGTACGAGTTGCCCCCCATCATGAAGCTGCCGCCGGGCACCCAGACAAGCGTCTGGCCGTCCGGGCCAACCATCTCACCGCAGTAGATGGGCCATTCATCCAGCCCCACCAGGCATCGGAGCAGGGCGATGGCGTCGATGATGCCCGTGGCGCCGTCGCAGTCGCAGTCGGCGGCAGCATTGGCGGGGTCGAGCCCGACGATAATGCGCAGGATGCCCACGGCATCCGTGATATCGGGGTTGCCGTTCCCATTCAGGTCGCCCCGGAGGCCGGCCTGGCAGGGGGCGCACGGTGGCGCGGAGTCGGTGCAGAGGGCGGAGCCGTTCTGCTCTCCACCGTGGCAGCCGACGATGGTGACGACAGCCAGCACAAGGGCAACAACGCACAGGCGGTAAGGATGGACTGCCACCATGACGCAACCCCCTCAGGTACGGCACGGATGCGCACACGTCTGAGCATGGTCGTGGCAGGTACCATACTCCTGTTCGTGCTCTGATGCTGGAAGCCCTGCCGCGCAGGCACGGGGAGCCCCTGGGCCCAACGGTCCCAGGCACACCGGCGCCAAACCGCTCCCCGGGGGCGCGGGGGTAGGCACTCGGTCGCGGAGCGCCGGCGGCCCCCCCGGACATGGATGTGGGGCACGGGGGTCGGTGGTCCGGCGGCTGACATCGGCCCCCTGCTCAGCGATGCCGTGTGGCGTGGGTTGCCGCGGCGGCATCGTCCGCCAGGTCATCTACGAGCCAGCCGGGCAATGGGTGCGCGGGCGCCAGGCCGCTGAGGCTGAACTCGCAGATCAGATGGCCCCGCGAACCATCGCCGTCCTTGCGGTAGTGCTTGCAACTCCAGGCAGACACGCTCAGGTCGGAGAGCTGTATCGTCGGCTGGGTGGTCTCGTTTTCCACATTCGAGCCTCCGTACGTAGTGAACCAGCGCTGCCACCAGCCGAGGCCGCTCCCATCACTCGCCCAGAGGATGTTGGAGTACCTTGTCGTCGGGTCCTTGTAGCCGTAGGTAGTCGTCGTCTCCTGCAGCGGGAATGCCGTGCCGGCGGTCGTCACCTCCGGCAGCCCGTAGAGGGGCTGGAAGTCCATGGTGACGTTTCCGCCCAGACTGTACGTGGAGTCCCAGTTGAAGCTGAACTGCGGGAACGCCAGAACCTCATCGCCGGAGCCGGAGACGGGGAGCTCGTAGTCGTGCCGGCCAACCCACTTGGCCGTGTCCGTGATGCCGTAGAGCTGGTGGCTCGGATACGAGTACTCGCCCTCTCCCTGCAGGGCGCCGTCAATGGGGAACGGCCGGACGTTGCTCATGTCCGCGTAGTAGTAGCCTGAGAAGACAACCGACCCGATATGCCACTCGACCCCGTCGGCCGACCCCCCCAGCTCCGTACGGCATGTCAGAGCGCCCGCCGCCAGCAGCTTCTGCGTGCCTTCCCCGTAGTAGGTATACGAGTAGTCCGCGGTCCACTTCTGTATGAAGCCACAGTACCGCGCACCATGGAGGTTCACGACGACCTCCCCGGAGTCACCGGCAGAGCCATAGGCGGGCAGTGGCACCGCGAAGTAGAACCAGCCGTCGTCGTTTGAGCCACCGTCCTGGTAGCACTCGCTGGGATGAGTCGTGTGGGTCCCGATGGTCACGCGGGTATCCGCGGGGAGCCCTTCCGGGAGTGACGGGTCCCGAAAGGCGATCAAGAGGTCATTGTACTGCACGCCATCAGATATCCCGTCTTGCACCACGAGCTCGAGCCGCGGGTAGGCAGTAGCAGCGGCGGTGATCACGATGCCGCCATTCCCGCGGTAGTCGGCGCGGTGGTCGGTATCCCACTGGGCTGCCTGCTGCACGGTCGCCCCCACACACATCTCATCGAAGAAGCGTGTGGCCACACCGCCGTCGAGGTATGGCTGCATATTCCCCGGCCGCCCGCAATAGGCCCCCAGGCCCTGACCAAGAAGCGCATCCGACATTGAGCCATTGTCCAGCGAGTGGCAGGCATGCGCGTAGAAGACCGAGTTCACGCAGAGCGGAACGCCCACAAAGAAGGACGGCCTGACGATGTACCGCGGCCTCTTGTCAAGTCCGAACTGCGATGAATAGGAGCCTACGCCTACCTTGCCGGTCTTCCTCAGATCCTCATAGCGGGAGTAGTTCTCAGAGGTGACAACCTCGCCAGTCAGCAGGCCCACCAGGCCATTGGCGTTGAACCCCCCATGTCCGGCGAAGAAGATGACGCCGTACTGGCCGAGTTGCCGGAACGCGTCCAACGTGACCTCCTCATCGCTGAGGGTGGTCACGGCATACCCGATGCCAGACAGCATCTCTCCTACACGTGATGGTGTCCTGTCGAAGTAGACGGGGAACGCATTCAGTATCACGGCCGTCTTCAGTGCCGGCTGAGGGGCGGTAGCGACCCGGGGGCACGCCGGAGTGTCGCGCCACTGTGCGGATGTGTCCTCGAACTGCGACTCCGACCACGCCGGGCTTGTGAAGAACATCCCCGGGGTCCCGTCAACATACTCGAACTCGACGATCGTTGGGTCGGCGGTGACTGCTGCCCACGCGACTTCTGGTTGCGCACCCAACCAGTCCACGAGGGCCGCCACGGCCTGCTCGTCGCTTGAGCCCGTGCCCTTTGCGGCATCGAAAACCTCCCGCCCCCCCTCAAGCACCGACAGCGCCTGACCTCCCCCACCGATCGGCCAGTCGTCCAGCCCGACGACACACCTGAGCAGCATAATCGCGTCGGACACGCCCGTGGAGCCGTCCGCATCGCAGTCAGCGAGGGGATCGCCTGCGGCAAGCCCCACCACGATCCGCAGGATGCCGATGGCGTCCGAGACATCGGGCAGGCCGTTGCCGTTGAGGTCGCCGACCAGACCCGCCTGAGCGGGAGCGCACACAGCCGCGGGCGTGACGGCCCGCGACGTGCCGGAGTCGAGGCCGCCACCGGCGCAGCCGACGATGCTGAGGAAGAGAGCGGGCACGACGACGAGAGCACATAATCGATGCAGACGCGTCACGCGCAGAGTCACGGACTCCATCTCCCCACCGTCAACTCACTGTCACGAGTGGCCCAGCCACCGCGCCGGGTCGGCAAGACCACCGGCAGGCCCCCCGGAGTGCTCCGGAGACGCCCGCGCCGTGATTCGTCGCCGGGCGGGCGGACTCCTGCTGCCCCGACGGCCACAGGCCCTTCGTCGCCACGCTCCTCAGGAACCTCCGCCACGGTACAGAGGATGCACGCCGTCAGGCGTGTGGGCTCGTCGGGACGGGGCTCCCGGGCGGGTACGCCGGGGACAGATGAGAACTGGTGTGGGAGTATTGCCGGTCGGGGTTGACAGGGCGGGCGGAGGAGGAGTAGTGTAGGCGGGTGGCGAAACGTGTATACTTGTCTATACAAGTTCACGATATCTCCTTCCGCGAATCGACAGCGGGGTGACGAAGCAGTGGACGAAGTCTCAGTCCTGGTCTCCACCGGCAACCTCGGAGACAACATCATCGAGGAAGGCACATTCTACGAGGGCTGCAAGCGACGCATAGATTGCTTCGCGGCCGATGCGGGGAGCGCCGATGTCGGCCCCACCTTCCTCGGCTCAGACCTCCCCCACAATCCCATCGAGTGGGAGCGTCATGACCTCGAGATCATGCTCATCGAGGCCCGCAAGCGCGGCGTGCCGATGATCGTCGGCTCCTGCAGCACCACCGGCACCGACTCGACGGTTGACCGCTTCGCGCAACTGATCCGCGAGATTGCCGCCGAGCATCACCTCGAGCCCTTCAAGATGGCCTCGATCTACTCCCAGGTTGACCGTGATGAACTCAGGAAGCGTGTGGCGGCCGGGCGATGTGAGCCGCTCGGGGCGCCCTATGAACTCGATGACGAGGTCATCGACCAGACGACCAACGTGACCGCCAGCATGGGTGTGGAGCAGCTCATCGAGGCGCTGCGGCAGGGCGCGGATGTGATCATGGCCGGCAGGGCGTGCGATGACGCCGTGTTGGCAGCCTACCCGATCCACCTCGGCTTCCCCATCGGCATCAGCCTCCACATGGGCAAGGCCGCCGAGTGCGCCTCCCTGGTTTGCTGGCCGCAGATGGTCAAGGAATCGATCATCGCCACGGTCAAACAGGACTACTTCTCGATCGAGCCGATGCACCCGGCACAGGCCGCTACCCCACACTCGGTCGCGGCGCACTCGATGTATGAGCGCACCAACCCCTTTGTGCAGGGCGTCCCCGGCGGCATCCTGGATATGCATGCATCGCGCTTCGAGGCCGCGACAGACCGCATCTGCCGGGTCTACGACAGCGCCTTCGTCCCCTCGGAGGATGGCTCGTACAAGGTCAAGCTCGAGGGCGCCGGGGAGGTCGGCTACCGGGTCTACAACCTCGTCGGCATCCGTGACACCCGCGCAATCCGCTACCTGGACAAGATCTGCGAGGACACCCGCAACAAGGTCGCCGAGATCATCGGCCCGGAGCGCGCCGGCGATTACCAGCTCTACCTGCATCCCTACGGCCACAATGCGATCATGCGCGAGTATGAGCCCGTCTCCGACACGCAGACGCATGAGGTCGCCATCGTCATCGAGGTCATCTCCGACGACATCGACCTCGCGTCAACGGTTGCCAAGTGCGCGAAGTTCCGCTTCTTCTACATGAGCTATCCAGGGCAGATGAACTCCTCGGGCGGTTCCGTGGCGCTGATCACCGACGAGCCGCTCTACCCGAAGAACAAGTGCTACCGGTGGACGGTTGACCACCTGCTGGCGCTCGATGACCCGCTGGACCCGGCCATCTTCCGCTATGAGTACGAGATTGTAGGCAGTTGAGAGGTTCTGGAGACGATGGATTTCGACAACACGATTCTGTGCAAGCTGGGGAAGTTCTTCGCAACGGTGACGCCCGAGACGCTCCCGCCGCAGGTCATGGCCAAGAGCAGGCGGGTCCTGGCCGATTTCCTCGTCGCTCTGGCGGTCGGCTACCAGGAGGGATCGGTAGCCTACGCGGCTAATGAGTACTTCGCGGACCTCGGCGGCAAGCCGGAGGCGACCGCGTTGGGGTTGGACCGGAAGCTGCCGGCGGTCAACGCGGCGCTCTTGATGGGCACCATGGCCCACTCGATTGAGCTTGATGACGGTCACCGCTGGGGCACCTCGCACCCGGCCGTCTCTGTTGTGCCGGTGGCGCTGGCGATCGCCGAGCGCGACGGCAAGAGCTTCCCCGAACTGCTGACCGCCATCGCGGTCGGCTATGACGGCATGCTGAGACCGGCGAGATCGGTCAACCCGCAGCACCTTGACCGCGGCTTCCACTCGACCGGCACGTGCGGGTCGCTGGGAGCGGCTGCCGCGGCGGCGAATCTGCTCGGCCTCGGACCCACCGAGATCGCCTACGCGATATCACTGGGTGGACTGCAGAGCGCAGGCCTCTGCGAGATGCTCCACGACCAGCCCGGCATCAAGACCATCCAGCCCGGCAAGGCCGCACAGGCGGGAGTGCTCGCCGCGGACCTGGTCGCACGCGGGGTCACCAGCCCCAGGACGCTCATGGAGGGCCGGCACGGCTGGCTGAGCGCGATGTGCGATAACGTCTACTCGCTCAGCGGCATCATCGGCGAGCTCGGCGAGCGCTGGGAGATCATGTACAACTACATCAAGCTCTACCCCACCTGCCGCCATTGCCATGCCACCATCGACCTCGCCCGCGAGGCGCGGCAGGCGCTGCAGCCGGACCTCAATGAGATCGAGTCGATCAGTGTACGGCTGTACCGGGTCGGCTATGTCGAGGTGGCGCTGGTCAAGCACCCGACCACCTTCGAGGAAGCCATGTTCAGCCTCCCGTTCGCAGTGGCAATCGCGCTGAAGACGGGCAACGTGACGCTCCAGGATTACACGCCCGAGAACCTGGCCGACGAGCAACTCTATGCCATCGCCGACATGGTCGATGTGCAGATAGACGAGGAGATGAACGCGGTCTACCCGGAGGAGCGCGGCTCGAAGTTCAGGATGAAGATGCGAGACGGCCGCGAGTTCTACAAGGCCGTCCCGGTGGCCAAGGGTGAGCCCGAGACTCCCGTCAGCGACGAGGAACTCATGGCCAAGCATGAGGCCATGCTCAGGCCCTACTACGCACCGGAGTTCGTCACCGGCCTCTGGGACATCGTGGTCAAGCGAGAACTCGACACTGTCAACTACTCCGATGTCGTCGAACACTTCGGGAGGTTTCATACCCCGTGCAGACGCGAAACATCTGCGAGCTAGCCCGTACGATACGCTCCAAGAACGCCGGGAGCTTCATGATCACGCTCGAGATCATCTTCAATGATCGTGAGGTCTACGAGCGCGTGAAGGCCACAGGGGCCATTACCGCCGAGGCGATCGCTGAGGCCTACCGCATTCCTGCCGAGCAGGTCCTGGATTTCATGTACTACGACCCCGGGATGGGCATCAAGGCGAATCTGCGCCGCGCCTCCGCGAGCGGCGGCCCCGGCGAGACCGATGTCTACGGGTGCCAGCAGTACGCGCCGCTGTTCGCGCTCGAGATCCCGTGGGAGGACCGCTGAGAGCGGCGCATTCTCACGCAGGCACTGGTGGGTAACCAATGAGTTCAGTGACACGTCAGCTTGCCGCATTCGCCGTTGCCACGGATGTGGATGACCTCCCCGCCGAGGTCGTCCATCAGGCGGAGCGCTGCCTGCTCGATACCCTCGGGGCGGCCGTCGCAGGGAGCGTGCACGCGGACTCGGGACGCATCATCCAGGACGTCGTCGCCGAGTTCGACGAGCCCCCCATCGCCACCGTCATCGGTTCGGGGATGCACAAGTCGGCGATGACCGCCGCCCTGGCCAACGGCGTCATGGCCCATGCGCTCGAGCTTGATGACGGGTCGAAGCATGCCACCTACCACCCCGGCTGCTCGATTGTGCCGACGGCGCTGGCGTTGGGCGAAGAACTCGTTCTCGGCGGCGCGGTGGTTGCCCGGGCGATAGCGCTGGGCTATGAGGTGTCGCTGCGCATCGGCAGCGCCATCAACCCGACCCACTATCTGAGGGGCTTCCACCCCACCGGCACCATCGCGCATTTCGGAACCACGACAACCGCCGCGCTGCTGCTCGGTCTGAACGATGACCAGCTTGTGAATGCGCTGGGGCTGGCAGGCAGCATGGCTTCCGGCATCAACCAGTACGAGGCCGACGGCACCGTGGTCAAGCATCTGCACCCCGGCAACGCCGCGCGCGACGGCATCCTGGCGGCTCTGATGGCCCGCAAGGGCTTCACCGGCCCCGAGGAGGTCATTGAGGGGCGGCTGGGCTTCTGCCACTGCTTCGCCGATGGGTGCGATTTCACCGCCATGACCGCCGGCCTGGGCGAGCACTGGCACATGCTCGAAACCTACTTCAAGCCCTACTGCTCCTGTCGTTACGTACACTACGCCATCGAGTGCATACACCAGATACTCGACGACTGCCCGCTGACCCCGGAGAGCGTCGAGCGCGTAGTCGTGCGCACCCACCGCAATGCCAAGCAGGGCTCCGACATCCCGGAGTTCCGCACACCCCTGCACGCGCGCACGAGCATCCAGCACGGCATCAGCGCCGTGTTGGTCAACGGGGAGGCCGGCCTGGGGCAGTACACCGAGGAGGCTATCCGCGACGAACGAATCCGCGACATGGCCCGCCGCATCTCGGTCGAGTTCGACGAGGAGCTGCAGAAGTCCTATCCCGACCCCCGGCCGATGGCTGTCGAGGTGCAGACAACCGACGGACGCCGACATGCCGCGCGGGTCGACTACGCAAAGGGCGACCCACTCAACCCGATGACGGACACAGAACTGTGTGAGAAGTTCTCCGATGTCACGGCCGGGATACTGCCGGAGGACACCGCACGGGCGGTCATCGACATGTGCCTGTCAGTCCAGAGCATCGACGACACAGGCGAGTTGATGTGGCTGGTGGGGGGCGAGGGACGGGCTGCGCGGATCACCTGCCCTGCCTCACCCCCGGCCCCTCTCCGTGCCCGGAGAGGGGTGCACGGCCCGGCTCCCCAGGAGGGATAGGAGACGGCACTGCCGGGTTGCGTGCAGACGGGAGCACATCCGTGCGCAGCGGAGAAGCCCATGATCTCTGCGATGGGCGCACCCGCCCCGTCGCAGCGCTTCGACAAACCGCCCGCGCAATGAGACTAGGCGACGGGGTCGGGGCATTGTTGCCGACTGGGCCCCACATCATCATTCACCACACACCATGGAGCAGCATCAGATGACCAAGACGATCAACGAATACCTGTCCGAGTTCGCCGTTGACCTGAAGTTCGAGGATATCCCCGCCGATGTGCTCAGGCACCTGAAGAACGTCATGCTGGATTGCTACGGCGTGGGTCTGTTCGGCTCGTCCACGCCCTGGATGAGCATCTATCGGGGTGTGCTCGAGGGCATGACAGACCGCGAGGAGTCCTCGATCTGGGGGACCGGCCGCAAGACCTCCGTCATCAACGCGATGATGCTCAACGGCTCGGCCATCAACTCCTTCGAGCTTGATGATACCCACACCGACGGCATCATCCACGTCTCGACGGGCGTGCTCGGCTGCATCACGGGCTTCGCGGAGATGCTCGGCACCGTCTCGGGCAAGGCCTACCTGGTCGCCGCGACACTGGCATACGAGGTCTCGTGCCGCGTCGCCGCCTGTGTCGGGATGGAGATTGCCCACAACGGCTTCAACAACACCGGCTCCACCTGCTGGGCCGGGTCGACGGCGGCGGTCGGCCACATGCTGGACCTCGACGCACAGCAGATGATCCATGCAATGGGTATCGCGGGCAACTGGGCCGGCGGGCTGCAGGCGGTGCAGTTCGCCGCCATGGCCAAGCGCATCGTCCCCTCGCGCAGCTCCGAGGGCGCCATTCTGGGCGCGATGCTCGCCAAGCAGGGCTTCACCGGCATCGAGGACGTCTTCGAGAACAAGTTCGGCGGATTCTACAACTGCTTCAGCGATGATGTATACGACAAGGAGCGCATCGTCGGCGGGCTGGGCGAGACCTGGGAGCTGATGGGCATCGGGCTCAAGTTCTACTCGACCTGCCGCAGCAAGCATACCACAATCGGCGCACTCAAGCGCCTCATGGCCGAGCATCCCGATATCACCGCCGAGAACATCGAGCGAATCCGGTGCGGAACGACCTCGATCACGCACAAGTACTCCGTGCCCGTCGAGTCGCTGACGAGTGTGGTCTCCGCCCAGATCAGCCATCCGTATGTGTGCGCGGTGACCATCCTCGAGGGCAATGCGTTCGTCGATCAGTTTACAGAGGAAAAGGTTCGGAATCCGAAATATCTTGACCTGGCCCGCAAAGTCGAGGTCTACACCGACCCGGAGATCGAGGCGCTGCCCAGGAACCTCCGCTACACGGTCAAAATCGATGTAGAACTGAAGAATGGAACCGTGCACTCGACCACGGAGACATACCCGAAGGGTCATCCGATGAACCCATTCACTCGCGAGGAGCTGGAGTGGAAGTTCAGAACGCTCGCGGGGAAGGTCATCCCCGACGAATCGAAGCTGGACGCCTTCATCGGCGCGATAGACAACCTCGAGGATGTCGACAACATGACCGTGCTGACGGACATCCTGAGGACGGGCGACTGACCGGGCTACGCATCCATGCCACAGACCATCGTTGAGAAGATCATCTCCGCGCATTGTGGGCGAGCCGTGAGCGCCGGCGAGTATGCCGTTGTCGATGTGGACCTCGCGCTCTCACACGACAGCACCGGCCCGCTGGCCATCGAGGCCTTCAGGCAGTATGGCGCTCAGCGCGTCTGGGATGCCTCGAAGGCCGTGTTCGTCCTCGACCACGCCGTGCCATGTCCTCACGAGAAGGCAGCCCGCATGCACCAGCTGATGCGGGAGTTCGCGGAGGAGCAGGGCATCAGGCTGTTCGAGGTCGGCGAGGGCGTCTGCCATCAGCTGGTGGCGGAGAAGGGGCTCGTGCGGCCGGGAGAGATCGCCGTCGGCACCGACTCGCATACCTGCACATACGGGGCGCTCAATGCGCTGGCCTTCGGCATCGGCTCGACGGACATGAGCGGAGTGCTGTTGACGGGGCAGTTGTGGCTCAAGGTGCCCGAGACGTTGCGGCTGATCTACGACGGAGCCCTGCCGCCGGGGGTCTACGCCAAGGACGTGATGCTGCACACGATCGGGCGGCTGGGGGCCGCCGGCGCCGACTACCTGGCACTCCACTTCACCGGACCCGCGATCTGCGCAATGCCGATGTCGGAGCGACTGACGATGTGCAATATGGCCATCGAGTGCGGCGCCAAGGCCGGCATCATGGATGCGGACGAGGTGACGTCTGAGTACCTCGGACGAGCCACGGACCGTGACCTTCATGCGGTATCCGATGACCACGGCGCCCCTGTCGCGGGGGTGCTGGAGACCGTCTGTAGCAGGCTGGAGCCCCAGGTGGCCTGCCCGCACGCGGTGGACAACGTGAGGTCGGTCGACGACGTCGCCGGGACGCCGATACAGCAGGTCTTCATCGGCACATGCACCAACGGGCGGCTCGAGGACCTCCAGGTGGCCGCGGAGGTCCTGGGCGGGCGGGGAGTGCACCGCGATTGCCGCCTGCTGGTCTGCCCCGCCTCGCGAGCGGTCTACAGGCAGGCGCTGGCGGACGGGACACTGGGCGCTCTGCTCGATGCGGGCGCCACACTGCTGCCACCCGGCTGCGGGCCGTGCCCGGGCACGCACATGGGCGTGCCGGGGGACGGGGAGAGCGTCATCTCGACTGCGAACCGCAACTTCAAGGGCCGGATGGGCAATCCGCAGGCGAATATCTACCTGGCCTCGCCCGCGACGTGCGCGGCATCGGCGCTCGAGGGCCGCATTGCCGACCCGCGCAGATACCTGACCGGGGGGCGGACCAATGGCTGATACGGTGCTCAGGGGCAGGGCGCACGTGTTCGGCGATGACATCAACACCGACTACATCATCGCGGGCAAGTATACCAAGACGATGGACTACGCCGAGTTGGCGGCCCATCTGCTCGAGGACATCGACCCAGAGTTCGCATCGAGGCTGCACCCCGGCGACATCATCGTCGCGGGGAGCAACTTCGGGTGCGGCTCATCGCGCGAGCAGGCGCCGCTGGCGATCAAGCAGGCGGGCATCGGGGCGGTGCTGGCCAAGTCGTTCTCACGGATATTCTTCCGCAACGCGATCAACCTCGGGATGCCGGCGCTCGTGTGCGACACCGACGGCATCTCTGCCGGCGACACGCTGACTGTCGACCTTGCGGCCGGTGCCGTGGTGGATGAGACGACGGGAGCAAGGCTTGATGCGGAGCCCCTCGCGCCGGCGATGGTTGCGATCCTGCGCGAGGGCGGCCTGGTGGCATATCTGCGCAAGCACGGGACCTTCGCGGTAGAGGAGTAGGAGTATGAGCAAGGCAGCCGCACTCAGGCAGATGATCGAGCAGCGCGCGGCACTGGTGTGCCCCGGCGCGCATGACGTGATGTCGGCGAAACTCATCGAGCGCGCGGGCTTCAGGGCGCTGCAGGTGAGCGGCTTCGGCCTCGCGGCCAGCTACCTCGGCCTGCCGGACATGGCTTTCCTCAGCTTCGGCGAGATGCTGGAGTTCACCCGCAACATCATCCGCGCAGTCGACATCCCCGTCATGGCCGACGCGGATACCGGCTTCGGCAACAGCATCAACGCGATGTACGTGACCGAGCGCCTGATCGAGGCGGGCGCGGCCGGGATGAACATCGAGGACCAGCAGTTCCCCAAGCGCTGCGGACATCTCGAGGGCAAGCAGATCGTCTCGATCGAGGAGATGGCGCTGAAGGTCCGTGCCTGCGCGGATGTGCGCGACCGGCTCGATGCCGACTTCATCATCAATGCGCGGACCGATGCCATCGCGGTAGCGGGCATCGAGGCGGCCATCGAGCGCGGGAACGCCTACGCGGAGGCGGGAGCGGACCTGATCTTCGTCGAGGCGCCGCAGTCGCCTGAGCAGATCCGGCGTGTCGTGGATGAGATCGCCGCCCCCGTCAGCATCAACCTGATGGATGCCGTGGTCGGCGGCAAGACGCCGCTGGTGGCCATTGACACGCTCCGGGAGATGGGTGTGGCGCGGATCAGCCTGCCGGTGGGGCCGCTGTTTGCCGCGGTCAAGGGGATGCAGACGTATCTGGCGGAGATATCGGGGGACAGGCTGGCGGAGGGCCGGACTGACCTTGTTGCCTCGTTTGCCGAGTTCAAGGACCTCGTCGGCTTCGAGGCATACCGGGAGCTCGAACAGCAGTATCTTCCGCGGTTTGTGGAGTAGGGCGAGCACCACGAGCCACAGACAGGGCCGGCGGCAGTTCTCGCGGCTGCGGCAGCCGTGCGCGGAGTTCGCAGTTGGGCTGGAACGAGCCCCCCGTCATCCGTTCCAGGCGCACCGGAAGCCGTGGTAGTCGTGTTGCTCCTCCGGGACGAAGTTCTTGCGGCAGGCGCAGCGGAAGTCGGCTCCGCGGCTGTCGTAGTACGAGTTACCGCGCAGCGCTCTGGTGTAGCCGTCGGCGGCCCCCGGGGGATTCAGCGGAGGGCTCTCTTCGTAGTAGTCCCAGGCATACCAGTCGGCACACCACTCACCGACATTGCCGGCCATATCCAGCGCGCCGCACCAGCTGATCCCATCCGGGAAGCTCCCCACCGGGAACGTCATGTCGTAGGGCCCCGTGTTGTTGTTGTTGCAGCACTTGGCCTCGTCCCAGTCGGCGCCCCACGGGTACCTGCGCGCATCCGGGCCGGCAGCGGCGTACTCCCATTGCGCCTCCGTGGGCAGAGCATAGCCGTAGTGCTCACAGTAGGCCACGGCCCCGTACCAGGAGACAAGGACCACGGGGTATGAGCCGAGAGACGCCTTCGCGCGGTAGACGCCCTCGACGTACTCCACTCCGCAGTAGGGATGAGAGGTCCTCAGCCAGCCGGTAACGTCGGCGGGTCTGGCCTCATTGAGGAAGGCCGCATACAGGTCGTTTGTGACCTCGCACTGCCCGACCCAGAAACCGTCGAGCGTGACCTGGTGCACAGGCTTCTCGTGGTTATAGCCTTCCTCGCTCCCCATCATGAAGCTGCCGGGGGGCACCCAGACGAGCGTCTGGCCGTCCGGACCGGTCATCTGGTCTCCGGGGGCCGGACCACAGGTGATCGGCCACGGGTCGAAGCCGACCAGGCAGCGGAGCAGGGCGATGGCGTCTGTGATGCCGGTGGCCCCGTCGCAGTCGCAGTCGGCGATAGCGTTGGCCGGGTCCAGCCCGACGATGATGCGCAGGATGCCGACGGCATCGGTGATATCGGGTGTACCGCTGCCGTTGAGGTCCCCGTGGAGGCCGGCCTGCGCGGCTCGCACGGTGCTTTGCGGGGCTGCGGTCGGCGCCGTGTCGCCCTGCCCACCCCCATGGCAGCCGACGAGACCTGCAGCGAGCACCAGACTGATCACGGGCAGCACGGTACCATGTTTCCGCGTCGAGGCCATCGGCGGCACTCCATGGTGTGGGTTGAATGCGCGAGCGCGGTATTCGCTGCGCGGCGCCGGTCTACCTGCTTTGCGAGCGCAGGGCACGACTCGGCACTCGGGCAGTCGTAGATAGGGCTACAGCGACCACGACTGCAGTGTGTGCCCGCCTTCATAGACGACGCCGATGCCCCGCCCCAGCACGAATGACTCGGTCTCTCCCGCATACCGGAAACGCACGCGGATCGTGTCGGGGAACTGCGCCGAGTACTCGCCCACCAACTCGATCTCCCAGGTGAAGGTAACGCCCCCC
>MTKY01053257.1_pt1 | contig 18589 bp, 17 predicted proteins | sample 1042731 | NCBI WGS metagenome assembly MTKY01 (sample SAMN06212206, study PRJNA360538) | anaerobic digester metagenome | biome: Wastewater treatment plant; material: sludge; isolation source: anaerobic digester fed with sludge from wastewater treatment plant | place: Denmark: WWTP Soeholt ... | reverse complement strand
ACCTGGCCGCCCTGGGGCGTTGGCGGCGGCGGGCCGGCTCCCGGTCCCCCGGCGTATGGCCCCGCGTCACCTCCGCTGCCTCCGCCGGGGGGGCCGTAATAATACGGACCGGAAGGCCCCATCGGGGGCTGGGCGGGCGGCGGCGGCGAGCGGCGGAACATCAGTAGCATCACTATCACCAGGATGATGCCCAGCGCCAGGAGCCCGATCACCAGGGCGATGATGAGCACGCTGAGGTCGGTCTCACCCTCGCCCTCACCATCCGTCTCGACCTCCAGGGCACCCTCGTCGATGGCGTCGCCCTCCTCGCCCAGTGCCGCGATGGCGGCCTCTAAGGGCTCGGTGGCGGTGGCCTGCACCAGCTCGGTGTTCAAGCCGTTTCTCTTCAGCCCGAGCATGTAGTCGTCGCTGGACCATATCATCCACGATCCAGCGGGTTGCTCCTTCTCGAGCTCACCCCCAAAGCGGCCCTTTAGATATTGCGCGTAAGCGGCGGCGAACTCCTGCGCGTCCTTCTCGCTGTCCCAGGCATACGCCTGGACCAGCAGCTCCTCGCCGTCCCCGCTGGTGTAATAGTGGTAGCGGTTGCCGCCCCAGCCCCCGGCCGCGGTCTCTACGTCGTCTATGTCACTGAAATAGGGCGCGAAAAGCTGGTAGACGTCGAATTCTCCCAGCACGTTCTCGTAATCGAGGATCCAGCCGCCGCCGAGCTTGGAGGATATGTCCTCCAGCTCCACCTCTATGGCTCCCTCCCCCTCGATATACTTCTCGGGGTGGTAGATCTGTTCAGTGGTGGAGGGAGGGTTGTCGAAGGCCTTGTCGATGGCGTCGAATCCCCCTTCCTCGTATATGTAGCGCACGAAATCGGCGCCCTCCATGTAGGGGAAGAGAAGGCTCTCGTAGATGTACTCGGGGGCGCTGTCCAGTATGTCGCTGGAATACTCCTCGCTCTCGGAATACATGTCCATCATGTCCTCGGCGTCCATGTACGCCATCAACCAGTTCTCCGAAGTCAGCACGGCGTCCCCCTCGACGAGGCAGGTAGCCGCGAAGGACGAGTCGTCGTCGGTCGGCACCTCGATATCGTCGGGATCGTAGAAGGGAGGGCGCATGAGGTCGAAGTTCTGGTCCTGCAGGTAGTGGACGAACTCATGGGAGAGGGTGTAGCGGTCCATGGCGCTCATGGACTGCGATTCCGAGATGAGGTAGAGGCCGTTGTCCTCGGGGTCGTAGAAGCCGGCGATCTGCTCGGTGAGCATGGCGATGTAGAAATCCTCCAGGTCCAGGTCGGGCTCGATGAAACCGAGCATTACCATGATGCCTTGCGCATCTTCGAGCTCCTCCTCCGGGTTGTCCTCGGCGAAGTCCTCCAGCATGCGCGCCTCCAGCTCCTCGCGGGTGAGGTAATTCACCGGGATGTTCGGGTCGGCGTCGAGGCCGCGCACCGATACCGTCTCCTCGAACACCTCTGCTATCACCGCCTGCACATCCTGGGTCTGGGTCTGGGCCAGGGCCGCTGGAAGGGAAAACGCCAGGATGACCAGGGCGAGCACGCAGGCAAAGGTAATCCTCGATATGGTCTTCTCAGGCATCGCCGCTTCCTTCCTCCTTCAAGCCCACGCGCGGACATATATCGTTAAGACAGCAACCGGGACAGTCCGGTTTCCTCGCCTTGCACACCGCCCTGCCGTGTTCGATCAGGTTTATATGCAGCCTGAACTTTATATCGTCCGGCACCGCCGTGTCCATGATGTCGTGCGCCTGGTCGGCGCTGGCCCGCGGCGGTATGAGGCCCAGCCGCTTGCCCACGCGCAAGATGTGCGTGTCCACCGGGAACAGGGGATATCCCAGCTGGAAAAGGAGCAGCACCGCCGCCGTCTTCCTCCCCACCCCCGGCATGCCCAGAAGGTAGTCCCGCGCCTGCTCGACCCCCATCTCCCGCAGGCACTCCAGGGAATACGAGCCGCAGTCCGCGCGCACCATCTCCAGCACGGCCTTTATGCGCTCCGCCTTCACCCGAGAGATGCCCCCGGAGCGGATGGCCTCTTCTATATCCGCGGTCGCCGCCCCGGCCGCGTCCTCCCATGTCGGAAAGGCCTCCTTGAGCTGCTCGAAGGCGCGGTGTGAGTTAACGTCGCTCGTGTTCTGGGAGAGGATGGTATGAACAAGACCGTCTAGTAATTCCCCGAATCGGGGCGACCACTCACGGTCTCCGTAACAGCGCAGAAGCCTGCGGTCCACCTCCGCGGCCATCCCCGCGGCAGGATCCCCGCGCGAGGCAGGGGCGGCCTTCCCCAGCCCACCCGCTCCTCTTCTCTCCACCTGCTTCATATGAAGGCTCTTCTCTCGAACCCGTTGTTCAACCCGGTCGCACCTGACCAGGCACATTTTCCCCAGCATAGCATAGGGGCGCAGCGGCGGCGGATTGTTTGACAAGATGTATGAATTTTGTGGAAAATGTATAAAACCTGTGCAGTCATACACCACCAGACAGGAGGTTGCAAATTGCCGAGAAGAGACAAAAGGGCGGACATCGTAAATGCCGGGATACGCATCTTCTCCCGTAAAGGGTTCAATCGTTGTTCGGTCGAGGACATCCTGCAGGAGGCGCACGTGGCCCGCGCCACCTTCTACAGCTATTTCGACAGCAAGAAGGACCTTTTCGTCGAGCTGGTGGACGGTATCCTCAACACCATGTTCGAGATCGTGGCCAAGGAACTGGGCGACATCCCCATGACCCTGGAGGAACTCAAGGAGAGGACCTCCAACACCATCCTGGAGCTCTACAAGTTCTTCAGCGAGAACTGGGAGTTCTCCGCCATCTATATCAAGGAAGTCATGGGGATGAACCCCGAGATCGATTACCGCATCGTGGAGTGGCAGCAGAGGGTCGCGGACATGGTGAAGGTGCTACTCAACCGCGGTATCGAGAGGGGCATCTTCCGTTCCATGGACGTGGACATCGTCTCCACGGTGGTTGCCGGGATACCGCAGCACGTAGGGCTGCAGCTCTTCGTGCTCAATCAGGCGGTGGACATACCCAGGGTGGCGGAGGCGATCACCGACTATCTCATCTACGGCCTGGCGACGCGCAATTAGACCAGGAAGAACGACCGGGCCCCGCCCGCGGGCGGGGCTTCTTCTTTATTCACTTGCGCGATCAGGCTCCGAACAGGACGGCGGGGCCGGGCTCCAGGCGGGAGTTCTCCTCCGCAATCTGCCTGAGCTCCTCCAGGACGGGTTCGCCCCCGGGCCGGAAGAGATGCGCGAAGCGCCGCTGCGGGCGCAGGTAGTCCTCCACCGGCCTGCGCTCCTTCACCCTCCTCACCCTGGTGATCACGCCGTTCTCTATCTCGAACACCGGGAAGAGGAAGGTCTCGGTGGCCAGGCGGGCCATCTCCACCGAGAGCTCCGATTCTATCCCCCAACCCGGGACGCAGGGCACCAGCAGGTGCAGGTACTTGGGGCCCTCGATCTCCAGGGCCTTCCGCACCTTGCGCATGAGGTCGCGGGGCTCGGCCGGGGTCGCCGTGGCCACGTAGGGCACGCCGTGGGCTACGGCGATGAGGGGCATGTTCTTCTTGCGCGTGACGTTCCCCCATGAATTGCGCCCCGGGGGGCTGGTAGTGGTGCGCGCGCCCGGGGGCGTGAGGCTCGAGCGCTGGTAGCCGGTGTTCATGTAGCCCTCGTTGTCGTAGCAGATGTAGAGGATGTCGTGACCGCGCTCGAACATGCCGCTGATGCAGCCCATGCCGATATCCGCCGTGCCGCCGTCCCCCGCCTGGGCGATGATCTTCACGTCCCCGTAACGCCCCATGGCCTTGAGGGTGACCTCCATGCCCGCGGCCACCGCGGCGGCGTTCTCGAAAAGGGAGTGTATCCAGGGGACCTCCCAGGAGGAACGCGGGTAAGTCGTGGTATAAACCTCCAGGCAGCCGGTGGCGTTGGCGATGATCACGCGCGGGCCCGCGGCTTTTGCCACCAGGCGTGCGCCGATGGCCTGGCCGCAACCGGCGCAACCGGTGTGACCCGGCTCCATGAGATTGATGATGCGACCCTCCTCCCTCTCCATCAGCCCTCATCTCCGTTGAGCAGGTCCTCGCGCAGGCCGCGGAACTCCACGCGGCAGGCGGGGTTCTGGGCCAGGTCCCGCGCCACCTGCTTTATCTCCTCGACGGTGATGTCCCTGCCGCCCAGGCCCATGATGAAACTGGAAATCTCCGGCGAGTCCTCGCCGCAGAAGGCGGCGCGCATCTCCGAGCACAGCGTACCCTCCAGTCCGAGGGATATGTCCTTCTCGATCACCCCCACCGTCTGGAAGTCCTTTATCGCGTCATGGATGGCGTCCTTGGGGAAGGGGCGGAAGCAGCGCACCTTGACCAGGCCCACATTGAGTCCCTCCTCCTCGCGCAGCTCGTCCACGGCCGCCCGCATGGTCCCCAGAAGTGAGCCCATGGAGACCAGCACCACCTCCGCGTCATCCACGCCGTAGGCGTCGATGAGGCCGGTGCCGCCGCGGCCGAAGACCCCGCGGTACTCCTCGCACACCCTCCGGATCACCGCGCGCGCTTCCATCATGTCCATGTGCACGTGGTAACGCGTCTCCATGTAGGCGTCGGGGCCCACCATCTCCCCCATGGTGAAGGGGTCGTCGGGGTCGAGCTTATAGGCGGGGTCGTAGGGCGGGAGAAAGCGGTCCACTTCCTCCTGCTCCGGCATGTCCACGGGTTCCCAGGTGTGGGTGAGCACGTAGCCGTCCATGCACACCATCACCGGGATCATCAGTTCCTCGGCGATCCTGAAGGCCTGGATGTGGGTGTCCACCGCCTCCTGGTTGTCCTCCACGAAGAGCTGGATCCAGCCGGAGTCGCGGATGGACACCGCGTCCTGCTGGTCGTTCCAGATGTTTATGGGGGCGGAGACGGCGCGGTTGGCGCAGGTCATGACCACCGGGAGCCGCAGCCCCGCGATGTTGAAGATGACCTCCACCATGAGCAGCAGACCCTGGGAAGAGGTGGCCGTGTAGGAGCGGCCTCCCACCGCACTGCCCCCGAGGACGATGGAGGCGGCGCCGAACTCGCTCTCGGCCAGGACGTAGCCGGCGTCCAGGCGCCCGTCGGCCACCATGCGCGAGAGCTCCTCCACGATATGGGTCTGGGGGGTGATGGGATAGGCGCAGACGAGGTTGGGGCGGCAAAGGCGCACCGCCTCCGCCACGGCCAGGGAACCCTCGAGTATGGTCCTCACGGCGCTTCCTACCCCCTTTCCCTATCTCGTCCCGCTCTCCCTCTTCCGCCTCATTCCAGCTCCGGCACCTCGCAGCCCTCCTCGAGCACCATGTCGATGTCGTCGACCGGGCACTCGTGGGCGCAGATGCCGCAGCCCTTGCAGTAGTCCAGGTTCACGTCGAACTTCTTCTTCTCTATCTGGTAAACGGTGCCCTCGGGGCACCCCAGGAAGCACCGCTGGCAGCCGATGCAGTCCTTCTGCTTGTACACGGGGTGCTTGCCCCGCCAGGCCTTGGTCTTGTTCTCCAGGCTGGTCCCGGGCTTTCCTTTTCTTCCCACGAAGACGCGCATCAGCCGCACTCCCCTATGCGCTCGCAGGCCACCCTGGTGGCCTCGGCCTCCTTCTCACCCAGTTCGCCGGGAAACCTCTCCCGGATGGCGTCCACCACCGCGTCCAGCCTGACCAGCCCCGTGGCGCAGGCGAAGGCTCCCACCATGACCACGTTGAAGTAGGGCTTGCCGATGACCTCGTAGGCCACCTGCAGAGCGGGCACGGTATAAATCTTGAATCCCTCCGCGATGGGCAGTTCCTCCCCCGGCCGGTTGGTGTTCACCAGCACGGCGCCGCCGGGCTTGAGCCCTTCCATCACGTCCCCTGAATAGAGCAGCCCGGGGTCCTGCACGATGAGGTAATCGGGCTCGTATACCTGCTGGCGCACCGTGATGGGGGCATCGCTGATGCGCACGAAGGCCATCACGGGCGCACCCTGCCTCTCCGCGCCGAAGCTCGGGAAGGCCTGGGCGTATTTGCCGTCGGCGAAGGCGGCCTGGGCGAGCAACTCGGCGGCGGTGACGTTGCCCATGCCGCCGCGGCCGTGCACGCGTATCTCCTTCATCTTCCCTCTCCCGTGAACGGGCGCGTATCGCCAACTGCGCAAACGTATTTCCTGAATAGATGATTCCCTCCCCGGGAGAGCGATAAACAAAGGGGGTTATAAACCAGGACGACGGGGGAATAGAGATCGATCGCGGCCATGCGCTCCGGCGATGCGCAGGGTATCTCCACCGTTTTCGCAATGGACATATGGCTTGCCGCGCCCGCTGCAAATCGAGAACCATCGTAGCCAAAGCCCGGCCCGCCAGGAAGATCTCGCGGTATTTCTTGCCGTGGAGGAAGAAGTCGCACGTTGGTAGTATAATCATGTAGGGCAAGATTACCTCGGGGGAACACAAAGGACGCAAAAGCAAGCCCACACTGCGAATATAGCCGTGGGAGGTAGGGCTTTGTTTAAATCTAAGACTTTTATCATCTTTCTTATCCCCGTCATTCTCCTCGCCTTGGGCATCTGGACCGTCCTTTCCACGGAAGTGGACCGCGGCGACGTGAGAGTAGCCGGTGCGCTGATCGGCGACGCCGAAGTAGGAGTATCAGTGACCGCATGCCGCGTGGAAGAAGTTGACGGCGCCAGGAAACTGGTGGTGGAGCTGGAAGCCGAAAACAGCTCGCCAGGAAACATAAAGCTCGTCCCGAACGACTTCTCCCTTATCCTCGCAAAAGGCGATAGGCTGGAAGCTGACCCCCTGTGCAGCAGCTTCACTCCCATTCGATATTCTTCCGAGTGCGACGCCGCAACCGACAGCGCCTCGATCATCCCGGCCGGCGCGGTGCGCTCCATAACCCTGGTCTTCTGGGGCGAAACGATGCCGCGCGGAGAGGAATGGGAAGATCATATCCTGAGCCTGGAGTACTACGATGAGACCGCCCCGCTCATAATGAGCACGCTTCTAAGCCCCACGGAGGAATAGCGGTCTAGGGGTGCCAGTCCTGGAGGGGCTTCACCTCCATGCCCCTCTCCAATAGAGATTCAATACCGTGCAGGGCGGCGCGGGCGGCGCTCATGGTGGTGATGAGGGGGATGTTGTAGAGGACCGCGTAGCTGCGGATGGACCACTGGTCGGCGCGCTGTCTCTTCCCCGACGGGGTGTTGACGATCAGCTGGATCTCGCGGTTCTTCATGTAGTCGACCACGTGCGGCCTTCCCTCGTGCATCTTGTTCAGCACCTCGACCGCGATGCCGTTGCGCTGCAGCACCTCGGCGGTCCCCCGCGTGGCCAGGATGTTGAAACCCAGCGCGGCCAGGCGGCGGGAGATGTGCACGATGTCCCGCTTGTCGCCGTCCTTGACGCTCACGAAGATGTTGCCCTCGCGGGGCAGCAGGGAGCCCGCCGCTATCTGGCTCTTGGCGTAGGCCATGCCAAGGTCGCGGTCTATGCCCATTACCTCGCCGGTCGAGCGCATCTCCGGGCCCAGGATGGTGTCCACCCCGGAGAAGCGGTTGAATGGGAGCACGGCCTCCTTCACCGAGATATGATCCACCTCCACCTCGCGGGTTATGCCCAGCTCGCGCAGGGTCTTCCCGATCATCAGCTTGGTGGCCACCTTGGCCCAGGAGACGCCGGTGGCCTTGGAGACGAAGGGCACGGTGCGCGAGGCGCGGGGGTTGACCTCCAGGACGAATAGCGTCTCGTCCTTCACCGCGTACTGCACGTTCATGAGCCCCACCACGCCCAGTTCCCGGGCCAGGGCGCGCGTGGCCTCCTTTACCTCCTCCACCATGGCCTCACCCAGCGAGAAGGGGGGGATGACGCAGGCGGAGTCGCCGGAGTGGATGCCCGCCTCCTCGATGTGCTCCATGACCCCGGCCACCACCACGTCCGTGCCGTCGGAGACGGCGTCCACGTCGATCTCCACCGCCTCCTCGAGGAACTTGTCGATGAGCACGGGGTGGTCGGGCGAGACCTCGGCGGCGGTGAGCATGAACTCCTCCAGGGACTGGTCGTCGTAGACTATCTCCATGCCGCGGCCCCCCAACACGTAGGAGGGGCGCACCACCACCGGGTAGCTGATGCGGCGGGCCACCGCCACCGCCTCCTCGAAGGAGCGGGCGGTGCCGTTCTCGGGCTGGCGCAGGCCCAATGCGTGCAGCAGCGCCTTGAAGCGGTCGCGGTCCTCGGCGCGGTCGATGGAGTCGGGGCTGGTGCCGATGATGGGGGCGCCCGCCTGCAGGAGGGAGACGGCCAGGTTGAGGGGCGTCTGCCCGCCGAACTGCACGATGATGCCCTCGGGCTTCTCCCTCTCCACGATCTCCAGCACGTCCTCCAGGGTGAGGGGCTCGAAGTAGAGGCGGTCGGAGGTGTCGTAGTCGGTGGAGACCGTCTCCGGGTTGTTGTTGACCATGATCGACTCGTAGCCCTCCTCCCTGAGGGCGAAGGAAGCGTGCACGCAGCAATAGTCGAACTCGATGCCCTGCCCGATGCGGTTGGGCCCGCCCCCCAGGATCATCACCTTGGGTTTCGCGGCCGCGGCGTGATGGCCCGCCAGGGGCTCCTCCTCCTGTTCGTAACAAGAGTAGTAATAGGGGGTGTAGGCCTCGAACTCGGCGGCGCAGGTGTCCACCAGCTTATACACCGGGCGGATGCCGGAGCGCGCCCTGCGCTCCCTCGCCGCTCCCTCGCCGCCGCCGGTTAATGTCCCCAGCTGCACGTCCGAGAAACCGAAGGCCTTGGCGCGGAAGAGCACCCCGTCCGTGATCTCCCCCAGGGAGCGTCCCCGCAGGGCGTCCTCCATCTCCACTATCTCCCGCATGTTGTCCAGGAACCAGGGGTCGATATAGGAGATCTCGTACATCTCCTGCACGCTCATCCCCAGCTTGAGGCCGTAGCGTACGTAGTAGATCCTGTCGGCGTTGGGGGTGGTGAGCTTCTCCCTTACCACCTCGAGCGCCTCCTCCCGCTCCTCCCGCGAGGCCATGGAGGCCGGGTCCATGAGTTCCTTGCGGTCGCTGCCCAGGCCGAAGCGCCCTATCTCCAGGGAGCGGATGCCCTTCTGCAGCGCCTCCTTGAAGGTGCGCCCTATGGACATGACCTCGCCCACCGATTTCATGGATATGCCCAGGGTGGGGTCGGCGCCGGGGAACTTCTCGAAGGTGAAACGCGGCAGCTTTACCACGCAGTAGTCGATGGTGGGCTCGAAGGAGGCCGGGGTCTCGCGGGTGATGTCGTTGGGTATCTCGTCCAGGGTATATCCGACCGCCAGCTTGGCGGCGATCTTGGCGATGGGAAAGCCCGTGGCCTTGGAGGCGAGGGCGCTGGAGCGGGAGACGCGCGGGTTCATCTCGATGACCACCATGCGCCCGTCGCGCGGGTCCTGGGCGAACTGGATGTTCGACCCCCCCGTCTCCACGCCGATCTCGCGGATGATGTCGATGGAGGCGCTGCGCATGAGCTGGTACTCGCGGTCGGTCAGGGTCTGCGCGGGGGCCACGGTTATGGAGTCCCCGGTATGGATGCCCATGGCGTCGAAGTTCTCGATGGAGCAGATGATGACCACGTTGTCCTTGAGGTCGCGCATCACCTCCATCTCGTACTCTTTCCAGCCTAGCACCGACTCCTCGACGAGGATCTCGTCCACCATTGATGCCTCGATCCCGGCCGCGGCGATGCGCTCGAACTCCTCGGCGTTGAAAGCCACGCCCCCTCCCGTGCCTCCCAGCGTGAAGGCGGGGCGGATGATGAGGGGGAAGCCGAGTTCCGCCGCCACGGCGCGGGCTTCCTCCATGTTGTGGGCCAGGCCGGAGCGGGGCAGGTCCAGGCCGATGGAGGCCATGGCGTCGCGGAAGAGCTCGCGGTCCTCCGCTTTCCTGATGGCCTCGTATCTCGCGCCGATCATCTCCACGCCGTACTCGTCCAGCGTCCCCATCTCGGCCACCTTCACCGCCATGTTCAACCCCGTCTGCCCTCCCAGTGTGGGTAGCAGGGCGTCGGGCCTTTCCTTCTCGATGATGCGCGAGATCACCTCGGGGGTGATGGGCTCGATATAGGTGCGGTCGGCCATCTCCGGGTCGGTCATGATTGTGGCGGGGTTGGAATTTATCAGCACCACCTCGTAGCCCTCCTCCCGGAGGGCCTTGCAGGCCTGGGTGCCGGAGTAATCGAACTCGCAGGCCTGGGAGATGACGATGGGGCCCGAGCCTATGATGAGTATCTTGTGCAGGTCTTCACGCTTAGGCACCGGCGTCACCCCGCTTGGCCAGCATGTCGCGGATGAAATCACCGAAGAGGTAGAAGGCATCGTGCGGGCCCGGCGAGACCTCGGGGTGGAACTGCACCGAGTAGGCGGGGTAGCGGCGGTGGCGGAAGCCCTCGAGGGTGCCGTCGTTGAGGTTGACGAAGGTAGGCTCGGTCTCCTTCGCGATGGGCCCCAGGTCCACGCAGAAGCCGTGGTTCTGGGCGGTGATGACTATGTTCCCGTTGCGCAGGTCCTTCACCGGCTGGTTGGCGCCGCGGTGCCCGAACTTGAGCTTGAAGGTGCTCCCCCCCAGGGCGAGGCCGAGTATCTGGTGCCCCAGGCAGATGCCGAAGATGGGCTTCACACCCACCAGCTTGGATATCTCGTCGATGAGATAGGTGACGGCCGCCGGGTCGCCGGGTCCGTTGGATATGAAGATGCCGTCGGGGCCCATCTGCAGCACCCTGGACGCGGTGGTGTCCGCGGGCACCACTATCACCTCGCATCCCATCTTGACCAGGATGCGCATGATATTGGCCTTGATGCCGCAGTCGTAGGCCACCACCCGCAGCGGGCGCTTCCCCGCGCCGGTCAGGCTGGGCAGCGCCCCCCGGGTCATGGGCGGCACGCGCGAGTCCTCCCAGAGATGGGGCTCGCGGCAGGTGACCTGCGCCACGAAATCCTGCTCGACGTAATCGGGGGCCTCGTCCAGCTTGCGCTTGAGGGACGCGAGGTCCGTATCCTCGGAGGATATGATGCACATCTTGGCCCCCAGGGACCTGATGTGCCTCGTCACCGCGCGGGTATCGATGCCCTCGACGCCCACGACGCCGTGCTGCGCCAGGTAATCGTCCAGGGTCTGGGTGCACCGCCAGTTGGAGGGGTAGCGGCAGCACTCCCGCACGATGAAGCCCTCCACGCGGGGAAAGGGTGACTCCAGGTCCTCGCCGTTGACGCCGTAGTTGCCGATGAGGGGGTAGGTCATGGTGACGATCTGGCCTTTGTAGGAAGGATCGGTGAGGATCTCCTGGTAACCGGTCATGCTGGTGTTGAAAACCAGTTCTCCCGTGCGCGTCCCCCGGGCTCCGAAGGGCGTGCCGGTAAAGTACTTCCCGTCCTCGAGCAGGATGACCGCTTTCTCCATGCTTCCCGTTCGCTTCCCCCGACCTGTTGCCTCCGCCTCCGGGCTCGCGACCGCCCCCGACTCCCGGCTTACACCTGCGTTTTTCCAGCTTGAAGCGCCTTTTTCTGCCACCAGGTTACGGTTTGGGATGCGCCTCCCGCCTCTGAATCTCCGTCTATTATATGGACTGGCACCAGCACATGGAAGGACGAAATAAGAGGTGCCCGGCAAAGGCTACCTCAATAGCATCAGCCTGGCGGAAGGGGCGCTCATCGTGCCCATCTTCTGGGGCAGCGAGCTGGACCTGCCCGTCCTGGTCTGGGAGTGCTTCTGGGTTCATTACTTTGAGGCCCGATGAAAAGGGTCACTCCAGGTAGCAGACCGCCCTTTGGGTATTGGGGTCAGCCACCACCTGTGCCCGGGCTCCTCCCGCCGCCGCAGGCACGTCAATCACGCAGACATATTCCTCAAAATCGCCCGCTTCGGGCAGGAGTTCCAGGAGAGCATTGGGCGAGGCGGTGAAGAAAGCCTCGTTGTATTCGGACTCCGGGCGGTCTGGGTACAAGGGAAGATAGACCACCTGGGCTTCCACCAGGTCCTGAAAGAAATGCGTGCCGTATGAGACCTCGGGCACGTGTCCCGCATCTTCCCGCGCGATCTCGACCAGAACCGCCGCGTTGTCGATGTCGCAATAACTCGCGTTCACGCCCAGGTCGATGTTGCTGCTTCCCCAGCGGCCGGGGCCCATCATCATCACCCCGCCCTCCTTTACGGCGGGATGTTCATTGATGCGCCCCACCAGCCTTCCCAGCCCTGTCTTGATCTGCAGGCTCGGCACACCCGCATAGCTCTCCGGGTTTATATATACTATGTAGCGTATATCCCTTATCACGCCGCCGCTGATCATGCGGTCTGACTTAAACAGCACGCTTCCTTCGGGCAGTTCCTCTGGAATGGATGCCTCACCGACATGGCCGGGAAGAAAGAGGGGCCGGCACTGCAGCAGGTTGATCCTGGCCTTTCCCTGTGGCCCGATAGTTGCGGTGAATTCGATATCCACCGGGTGCCTGTAAGCGTGTTCTAGTTTCTCCAGGACCGCATCCATGGCAGCGACAAAATCCGTCCGCCGCATCAAGTTGTTGAATGTAAGTACGTAATCGCCCGGAGGACCGTCCACCCTCTCCCCGATGGGGTCTTGGGGGTAATCTTCCGACATGACCGACACGAGCAGGCTGAGCCCGGGGTAATCGCGCCCCCCTACCAGTTCGCGCAGGGGCAAGCTCGTGAACTCGTTAGCCTCCAGGTCTAAGAGGTCCACCCGTCGCTGCGAATACCTTGCGATCTCCATGCCCACCTCCGGCCTTAAATCCGGGTTGCTCACGGCTATCATGCGGGGATAGTCCTTGCCGACCCGCTCCACCGCCCGCGTACCCAAACCGAAGACCAGGCGGATGATGCCCCGTTCCGGGTCTATACGACTGCTCCAGGCATAGAGGTTGCGCGAAAACGCCACTCCGGCCAGGCAGGGGAAGAAATATTGCTTGTAGGGCATGCCCGAAACGCGCATGACCAGTATGGCCATCTGCTCGTCGCTCTCTCCCAGGCCGCGCTTGCGGCGGTAAGCGAGGACTCCCGGGTTGATCGCGCTGGCATAGACCAGCTTGACGGCACGCAGGAATGCTTCCATGCGCTCCTCGGGACTTCCCTGGTTTGCACAGAATTCGCTGCGGTATTTCCCCGCGAAGGCGTTGCCGAAACTGTCTTCGAGGAGGCTGCTCGAACGCACGATTATAGGGGCTTGCCCGAAATAGTCGAGCATGTTGCGGAACTGTTCCATGATAGCCTGGTTGAACCTCCCCGCGAGAAAACGCGCTTCGACCTCCTCGAACTCCTCCTGGCTGAGCTGTGAATCGCTGGTCATCTGGAGTCGAAGGCGGAAGAGATCGTTCTCGACGAGGAATGTAAAGAATACATCCGATCCGATGTAAAAGGAATCGTGGTCCTCCAGCAGGCTGGAGAAGTCGAATCCACTGTCGTCTTTGCCGCTCATGAGAATACGCCTCGCCAGGAGCATACCCGCCGCCTTGCCCCCTGTTCTCCCCGACCCCACCAGGCGTTCCCTTATCTGGAAGAGGTCCTCCAGGGTGAAGTATTCCTCCGCCAGATGATTAAACTCTGCATGGCTCCCGAACAGCATCAGGCGCAGTTCATCCTTGAGGGCTATTGTTTCGGAGTCCGCCTCGTCGAACCCCCGGCCCATCTGGCGGTAAAGAGAAAGCTTGTTGTAAACACTGTCCCATGGCGCTATGGGAGCGGAGGTCCCTCTCAGGGGATGCTTGCTGGCGGTTGCCGATACTGCCGCTGCCTCTCCGCTGTGAAAAATAGCCGTCAACTCACTTCCGTTGAAAGCATGCGGCAGGAACATCTGCGGGGAGTACCTGTCCCACACCTTGAGGGGGTGAACGTACATCTGCCCGCCTACCCTGTACACGTCGATAAGGACCTGGGTGGTGTCCCTTATCCTGGCGATGACGTCGTTAGCATGCTTCCCGCGCACCAGCGCGAAATAGGCCACGGTAGCCAGCTCGAAAAGATAGGGGCAGGTGACCTGGAAATAATTGGCGAGCAGCTCGTCGGTCGCCCATTCCACCACCAGCGCGGAGAGATTATCGAAGACGTAGAAGACCTCCCTGCCCCGCGCCTCGATGATATTGTGCACCTCGCGGCTGAAGTGGTCGAAACCCTGGCCGGGGTCCACCTCAATCACCTCCAGGCCCTCGCGCCGCTCAAGGACGGGAGGGTGGGGGGCGAACCTGACATATACGCATCCTCTTCCGTCCTTTATCGCCTGCTCGACGAAGGCCTCCGCAAAAAAAACGTAGTCTGACAGGTCGTCTATCTGCCACACCACGTTATCCCCCAGACGCAGGCCTTGAATTGCTTTGTCAAGACCCCTTATCCCACTTCGCACGTACATGTGCCCACCTCTATGGGGTCAGGTTTTGATTTTCTACGTACCCTTAATCCCTAGCCCCTACAAAACACCTGCATATGTCGCCCGTTTTTCCTTTGTTGCGGAAGAGATACTAGAGTATGCAAAAAACAAGACCTGACCCCCTGTTTCTACTGTTTCTATATCCAGCCTCTAGCCCTCATCGCCTCCACCACGCGCTTCACCGCGATGGCGTAGGCGGCCTGCCGCATATTTATATCGTATTCCCTCGAGGTCTCGTATACGGCATGATAAGCGGCGGTCATCTTGCGGTCCAGCCGCTCGTAGACCTCCTCCTCCGTCCAGTAATACATGTAGAAATTCTGCACCATCTCGAAGTAGGAGACCGTCACACCGCCCGCGTTACACAGGAAGTCCGGCAGGACGTGGACGCCCTTTTCGTAGAGGATGGCGTCGGCCTCCGGGGTGGTGGGACCGTTGGCCAGCTCGGCCACTATCTTAGCCTTGATGTTCGACGCGTTCTCCGCGGTGATGACGTTCTCCAGCGCGCTGGGGCAGAGGATGTCCACGTCCATCTCAAGCAGGTCCTCGTTGGTCATGCACTCGGTGTTGGGGAACTCGATCACGGAAGTGGTCTCTGCTTTGTGGGTGCAGACCGCGTCGGGATCGAGCCCGTCCATGCAGCAGATAGCGCCCTTACTGTCACTGACTGCGCAAACGTTGCAGCCCAACACGTTCTTGAGCAGGGTGGCTATGTAGTAACCGGCGTTGCCGTAACCCTGCACCGCCACCGTGGCCTTGATCAGGTCAAGGCCCTGCGTCTTCGCCGCCTCGCGTATGCAGTAGAGGGCGCCGCGCGCGGTGGCGTCACCGCGGCCGGCCGAGCCGCCCAGGTTGAGGGGTTTGCCGGTGATCACGCCGAACTGGTTCTTGCCGCGGATCTTGGAGTATTCATCCATCATCCAGGCCATGATCTGGGGATTGGTATAGACGTCCGGGGCGGGGACGTCCTGCTCCGGGCCGATGAACTGCCACACCTTGTCGATATAGGCGCGGCTCAGGCGCTCCAGCTCTCCCGGCGACATCTCCTTGGTGTTGCAGATGATGCCCCCCTTGCTCCCGCCCAGCGGGATGTCCACCAGTGCGCACTTCCAGGTCATCCAGGCAGCCAGCGCACGCACGGTGTCTATGGTCTCATCGGGGTGGAACCTTATCCCGCCCTTGGTCGGCCCGCGGGCGTCGTTGTACTGCACCCGGAACCCCCTGAAGGTGCGGATGGTCCCATCGTCCATGCGCACTGGGAGCGAGACGTGAACCTCCCGCATGGGCTCCCTCAGGGCCGCGGCGACATCGGGGTCCAGCTTGAGGATCTCCGCGCATTCATCCAGTTGCTTCTGCGCCATCTCGAACGGATTGATCTCTGCCATCTTCTCTCCTTTTGGTCCTTTCTATCTATATGTGCGAATTAATGCGGTGAAATGATGTTCCGCTTCATACCTGCACCCGCACCTCCAGCAGCTGCGCGCGTTTCTCGTATCGAGGCTCGTTTCCCCCGGTCTCGGGTCAGGGATATATTCTAAATGATGTTCCAGGCTCCTGCTACATGGAAAGCATCGGAAGGGAGGTCTGCGTGGAGCCCATTCGAGCGGCGGCATATCAACCGCTCGCATGCAATCGCTTGTACCCCACCGCGTGGTATCATATAATTTGGAATCGCGCATTAGCATTGAAAACATAATAGCAGGTAATAGCGTATGTAATGTGGTCATTCCCCGGTAGCTCAACAGGTAGAGCGGATGGCTGTTAACCATTAGGTTGGGGGTTCGAGTCCCTCCCGGGGAGCCAGCAAACCAAGCGAGGTCGAAAGGCCTCGCTTTTCCACGTGTGCTTGCTCGGGTCTGTATATTAGATAGAGATGTATCCCGCGAATGTGGTTGGTTCTGGGATCGGCAGGTTGTCTTCGAGCAATCCCCGCACATGCATTTCAATCGCATCATGCATATTCTTTTCAACTTCTTCCCGAGTGGCTCCAGCAGCCACACATCCCGGTAAGTCCGGGGAATAAGCCGAATAGCCGGTCTCCGTACTTTCTATAACCACTAAGAATTTATACATGCTTTCTCTTCTCCTTCAGCTGGGCTTGTTTCAGTATGCTATTCATCGTGTCTGGCGACAGATCGTCACTATTATGCCCGGCTATCGTGACCCTGCCCTTCTTCATTTGATGCTTGTATTGTCTGTGACTTCCCTTGGTTTCAACCACATACCATCCATCGTCTTCCAACAACCTGATGATATCACGCACTTTCATGGCCTTCCAATCTCGGTCTCGCTGCCTAATAGCAGGTAAATCAGCTCGCATTGACTATTATGGATGCTGGTAGAGACAAGGTATCGCGAAGCAGAAATCCCCGAAGTATGATTCAATCCTGGTTCTGACTTCGTCCATTACGGGGAGCCAGCAAACCAAGCGAGGCCTTGCGGCCTCGGTTGAGCCATTGGGGTCGATGGAGCCTCCCGCGCCGGCGCCCGCCGTTATCACCGGGTCGGTGTCGAAGTGGGCGGTGAGGGTGGCGGTGAGGGTGGCGGTGAGGGTGGCGGTGAGGGTGGCGGTGGTGTTGTATGCGTAGGTACCGGCTCCCTCCACTGAGCCGGAGCCTGCAACGCTCGCTGCGATGAGGCAGGCGTCGGGCTCGAAGACCACTATTACCTCGTGGTTCTCGGCCACGTAGCCGATGACGTAAGGGTCGGCGACCTGCTTGAAGAGGCCGTTGTCGTAAATGGCTGCTGCGTGATAACCGGGGTCGGGGACCAGGTCTACGCTGGCTCCGCTCCCGTGGAGCACGGTCTGCGAAGCAGGGCTCACCGCGCCGTGGCCGGTGTGGTAGACCGAGGAATTGACGGTATGCGCGTTCCTCAGGTCCAGGCTGTGCTCCCCCCGCCGGACACGGCCTTGAATCTGGAGTTGGGGGCGGGGACGTTGCACTGGCCGTCGCCGTTGTATCCCCAGGCACTGATCATGTAGCCGGCGCCCTGGGCCCGGGAGACCGGCGCGTTGGCCAACATCAGAAGACCACCCAGTAGCAGCGCCGCCAGCAGGAATACGAACGTCCTCGGAACGGTCGTGCGCATCTTTTGCCTCCTCGTCCTGGTCGAAGCCGGACGGGGCCGGCCCCGCCTGCCTTCTCTCCTTTATCTGCGCTTATTATGCTGCAAGCCTCCGCCTGTTCCTCGCCCGGCGAACGGGTTAAGCTATCATTGTCTTCCGAATCGTATGTTCTTCTCGACCTCTTCCCGCATGGCTCCAATAGCATGTGTTTATCCCATGACCACACAGGGCATTGTAATCTCATGGCTGAACATCCCATTGCTTTGGACTTCTGGCGCGAAGCCGTGAGAAGGAGGAATGACTTATGAAAAAAGGAGATAAAGAGGCAACTCCCGATCAACGAAAATCCGGCGCACGCGCGGACAAGGGGGACGGGAAAAGCGCCGTGCTCGCGAAGATCGCCGAGATGCCAGAGCCGTATCGCGCCATGGGCGAGCGCCTTCATGCTATCATCACCGCCAACGCGCCAGACCTCTCGCCGAAAGTCTGGTATGGGATGCCCGGGTATGCCAAGGACGGCGCGGTCGTCTGCTTTTTCCGTGGCGCCGATAAGTTCAAAGAGAGGTACATGACCCTCGGCTTCAACGACAACGCGAACCTCGACGAAGGCACCATGTGGCCGATCGCCTTCGCGCTGAAGGAGCTGACTGCCGCCGAAGAGGAAAGGATCGCCGCGCTCGTGAGGAAAGCGGTGAGCTGAGGACTGGGCTCGTCACTGGACTCAGGATGGGGATTTGCCATGACTCCTTGTATTGCTCTTGTAGTATATTGACTGGTAATCGACGCGTCCTAAAGGTAGTGCTCGCGGAAGAATAACAAGATGCTATTAGAGATAGAAGACATCAGCAAGGTTTACCGTAAAGGCATTCGCGCGAACGACGGGGTGTCCTTGTCTGTTGGGGCTGGAGAGGTATTCGGTCTTCTCGGGCCCAATGGAGCGGGAAAGACAACCCTGGTAAACCAGATAATGGGGCTCCTGAAGCCCACCTCGGGGACGATAAGGATCGATGGTACAGACGTCATTGCTGATCCCGGCTTTGCCAGACAGGCCTGCTCGCTCCAAGCCCAGGTGCAGGTTCCCATCGAGGGGCTCACCATCCTTCAGGCG
>MTKY01051951.1_pt1 | contig 18594 bp, 14 predicted proteins | sample 1042731 | NCBI WGS metagenome assembly MTKY01 (sample SAMN06212206, study PRJNA360538) | anaerobic digester metagenome | biome: Wastewater treatment plant; material: sludge; isolation source: anaerobic digester fed with sludge from wastewater treatment plant | place: Denmark: WWTP Soeholt ... | reverse complement strand
CGCGCAGGATTGCGCCCGCCCCCAGGAAGCCGATCCCTGAAAGCACCGCCGCCGCCAAACGGGCGGGATCAAACGCCCCCCTGCCCAGGTTGAGCGAGAGCAGCATCGCCAGGCAGGAGCCGATCACCAGGATGATATGCGTGCGCAGTCCGGCGGGCTGCCCGTCGCGTTCGCGTTCCAGCCCAATCACCGATCCCAGCACCGCCGCGATCAGGATACGCAGGATCCATTCCAATTCAATCGTCATTGTGGGATAAATCATACGCTGGATTGCCCCGGCAGGCAACCAACGCGGCTGAAAAGAGCCGCAAAATCCCTTTATACTTGACCCATCCCCGAAAAGGAGGCTGACATGATCCCGCGTATCCCCTTACCGGTCGACCAGCTGAGTGCCCCGCCATTCACCCTGTTCGACAAGCAGTGGTTCCTGCTAACCGCAGGCGATTTCAACGAGGGCAAATACAACACCATGACCATTTCCTGGGGCTTTTTGGGCACGATGTGGAACCGGCCGGTCGTCCAGGTGGTCGTGCGCCCACAGCGCTATACCCTCGAGTTCATGGAGCAATACCCCACTTTCACGCTCTGCGCCTTCTCCGCCGAACATCGCCGCGCGCTCAACCTGCTGGGAACCGTCTCCGGCCGCACGCGCGACAAAATCAAAGACAGCGGTCTCACCCCGCGCGCCGCGCAGCAAGCCGGCGCACCGGTGTTTGCCGAAGCCGAGCTGACGCTGGAATGCCGCAAGATCTGCTGGCAGGTGCTCAACCCGGCCGGGTTTGTGGACCCCACCATCGACCAGAACTACGCGCGCGGCGACTATCATCGCATCTACTGGGGCGAGGTGATCGCCGCCAGCGCCACTCCCGCCTGGGCGCGGCGCAGTTAGGAAAGCCATGAACCTTTACCAGCTCATGCGGTCCAGCCGCTCCTTCCGCCGGTTCCATCAGGATCAGCCTATCAGCCCCGCCACACTGCGCGGCTTGGTGGATCTGGCGCGTCTCTCACCCACGGCTTCCAACATGCAGGCGCTGCGATTTCATCTGAGCTGCGACCCCGCCCGCAACGCGCTCATTTTCCCCAACCTGGGTTGGGCAGGTTACCTGACAGGCTGGGAAGGGCCGCCCGAAGGCGAGCGCCCCAGCGCCTACATCACCATTCTGCTGGACAAAGATGTGCGCCAGGACGCTGGCTGCGATCACGGCATCGCCGCGCAATCCATCATGCTGGGAGCCGCCGAACGGGGCCTTGGCGGCTGCATGATCGGCTCGGTGCGGCGCAAGCAGCTGCGCGAAGTGCTGGGGCTGGCGGATAAATTTGAGATCCTGCTTGTACTGGCATTGGGCGTGTCAAAGGAAGAGGTGGTGATTGAACCGCTTCCCTCAGATGGCTCGGTCAAATACTGGCGCGACGCGCACCAGGTCCATCACGTCCCTAAACGCAGCCTGGAAGATCTGATCATCAGCTAAGCCAAAAAAGGGGGCTCGGAAAACAGCCATGCCGCTGTTTTGGATTTCCCTGGCCTTCCTGACCGGTCTGCTGGCGGCTTCCTTCACCCTCCAGCCGGCGCTTTTCTGGGCGATCCTGGCCGGGTTGAGCTCGCTGACGGTGCTCATCCTGTTGCGCTTCAGCCCGCCGGACAGCCGTCTCCGGGTTATGCCCTATAAAACGCGATGGGCGCTGCTGCTGGCATTGGTATGCTTCCCGCTGGGCGGTTTACGCTGGGCAGCGGCGCATCCGCCGCTCACCGCGGAGCAAATCGCCTGGTGGAACGGGCGCGCGGGGTGCAGCGTGGAAGGTTGGGTGGCGCGCCGGCCCACCCGGGCAGCCCGCACAAATTCGGTGCGCGTGCAGGCGACGCATCTCACCTGTGAATCAGAAACCATGGCCGTGCACGGCCTGTTCCAGGTGCAGGCTTCCCCGGATCTGCCCCTCTCCTATGGCGCGCGTCTGCGCGCCGCAGGTCAGCTGATCACCCCGCCCGAGGACGCCGATTTTTCCTACCGGGCGTACCTGGCCAGCCAGGGTATCTACAGCTGGATGCCGCGCGCCGAGGTGGAGGTGTTGCCAGGGCAGCGGGGCAGCGCGGTCCTGCGCATGTTGGAGCAGCTGCGCGAACGCGGACTGGGGCTGCTCGATCAGCTCTACCCGCCGGAGCAGTCAGCGCTGCTTCAGGGCATCCTGCTGGGCGTGGATGACAACCTCTCCGCACAGACAAGCGCGGATTTCCGCGCCTCAGGCCTGGCGCATATCATCGCCATTTCCGGTTTCAATATGACCATCCTGGCCGGCGCCAGTTACGAGCTCTCGCGGCGCTTTTTGCGCGGCTGGTGGCGTCTGGGACTCACCTCAGCGGTGCTGGCGCTGTATACCCTGCTGGTCGGCGCCGGGGCATCGGTGGTGCGCGCCATGATCATGTGCGTTCTCGCACTGACCGGTAAGCGCATCGGGCGTTCCTCCGGCGGGTTGAACGCCCTGGCGCTGGCCGCCGCATGGATGGCCCTTCATAACGCCAACCTGCTCCAGGATGTCTCTTTCCAGCTCTCTTTCGCGGCGACATTGGGGCTGGTGCTCTTTTCCAACCCCCTGCAGCAGGGGCTGCTGCAGTTCCTCTCGCGCAAACTGCCCCCGCGCTGGGCGCGCAGGCTGACCGGTTGGGCGGGCGAATTCTTCCTGACCACCTTCGCCGCCCAGACGCTGACCCTGCCATTGATCATCATTCACTTTCAGCGCGTGTCGCTGGTTTCCTTCCTGGCCAACCCGCTGGTGCTTCCCGTCCAATCAGCGTTGATGGTGTTGGGATTGCTCTCCCTGCTGCTCGGCGGTCTGCATCCCTGGCTTGGCCAGTTGATCGCCTGGCTGGACTGGCCTTTTCTCGCCTGGACACTGTCGGCGGTGCGCTGGTTCGGACATTTGCCATGGGCGGAGCTGCGTCTGCCGCCGCTGGCCGGCTGGCTGGCGCTGACGGCGGCCGCGCTGCTGGTGCTGTGGTTTTTCCCCGGCGGCAGGACGCGAAAACCCCTGTTTCGCCCTTTCTACGCCCTGATCCCGCTGCTGCTCGCTTCCGTCCTGCTGCTGCGCGCGGTGTTTGTGTATGCCGACCCGCGTCTGCAGGTGGTGGTTTTTGATCAGCGGGGAGAGCGTTCCGCGCTGATCCGCACCCCGCGGGGCAGCTGGCTCTATCTGGGCGGCGCCCCAGCCAGCCAGGCCTCACGCTGGCTTCCGCCGTTTCCCCGCCTGAACGCCTTCCTGCTCCCGGCAGATTCCGCGCAGGATGGCTTGTCAGGCTGGCTGGAGAACCTGCGGCCCCGTCAGGTGATCTGGTGTCCAGACCCGCGCGGGCTGCCCGCAGAGATCGAAACGGTAGTCCGCCAGGCCGGCACGCAAGCCCTGCGCCTGCCCCCCGGCGCCGGGTTGAGCTTGGATGGCATACAATTGCGCAACCATGCCGTCCGCGGCTGCGCGATCAGCCTGGAGTATGGCAGCTTACATTTAGAGCTGCCCACCGGTTCCTCAGACGGAACCTTTTCCGGGATATTTCGCTTTGGCGCGGCGCAGGAAGACCAGGTCGCCCTTCCCCTGCCGAAAGACGGCTGGCTGCGCCTGCGCAGCGATGGCAGGCTGCTCTGGCTCGACGCATCCCAACCTTGAAATGGAGGCCTGATGAAAGAACCCTATTGCGCCCGATTGACCCGCCTGCGCCGGCTGATGGTCGAGGAAGGGCTGCCCGCGCTGCTGATCAGCCGGCCGCAGCATCTTTTCTACCTGACCGGTGAGCGCTTGCCAGCGACGATGGACGCCCCCGCGGTGCTGGCTGTCACCGCGGGGGACATGGCTTTTGCCGGACCGCGGGAGCTGGAGGACATTCACAGTTTTACCTACCCCACCTATGACATCCATTCCAACTGGGACGCCGCCCAGGGCTCCCAACGCGCGCTGACGCAGGCGGTTCGCGCCCTTGGGTTGAGCGGGGTAGTGGGCGCCGAGCTGCCGTTCCTGCCGGCGCATCTGGCCGCGGTTTTATCAGACCAATTAATCGCCCTGCGGGACTGCGCTCCTCTGCTCTTCCAGCTGCGCAAAACCCGCGACGCGGATGAGTTGGCGCGCATCCGCGCCAACCTGGCGGTCAACGAGCAGATTTTTGCTGCTTTCGCCGCGGCACTGCGGCCTGGGGTGAGCGATTGGGAGCTGTGGACGCTGGTCTACCGTGTGCTCTGCGAATCCATCCCCGGGCCGGTCGACCTGCAAGCCGACCTGGGCATCGGTGAGGCCGGCGCGGAGCCTTCCGCCAAACCCAGCGGGCGGCTGGCGCGGCGCGGCGATACCGTCTTCCTTGATATCTATTCCTCACGCGACGGATACTACGCCGACACTACCCGCGGCTTTACCGTTGGTGAACCTGACGCCAGGCAACGCGAGATCCATGCCATCCTGGCGCGCGCGCTGCAGGCTGGCGAGGCGCAGCTGCGCCCGGGAGTGCCCGCCTTTCAGGTCGACCAGGCGGTGCGCGGGGTGATCAGCGCGGCAGGCCGCGGCAATTGTTTCCCGCATCATTCCGGACATGCCTTCAACTTTTTCCAGCAAGACCGGCCCTATTTCATCCCGGGGGAACCGGAGCCGCTGGTTGAGGGCATGACCGTGACGCTCGAGCCGGGCATCTATATCCCCGGCTGGGGCGGAATGCGCCTGGAGCGCAACTACCTGGTCACTTCCGCTGGCCCCGAGCTGCTCGATCGCTACCCGCTGGGGCTCAACGGGCAGGAGTGATTCCATTTGGTCGGTCCCTGAGCGCTAAACCACTGTTCGTGATCAAAAAAGCAGGAAAGGCGGCACAACCGGAGGAAGGGGCTTTTTGCTGAGCAGGACGAACAAGCCCGCGAAGGTAGCTGCCGCGAGGCTCGCCCCGCAGCAAAGTTTTCACCCCCCTCCCCCCGAAAACACCCGCGGAAAAATAGAGCCGTATAATCTCCCGCATGCCCCAGGAACCTTCAGCCGGACGTCAGGTGGCCCGCGCCGCCGGCGTGGTCATGCTGGCTTACCTGATCGTTCAGATCACCGGTCTGCTGCGCACGATCTTCATCTACCGCGCCTTCGGCGCCAGCGAAGCGCTGGACTCCTTCAATGCCGCCATCCGCATCAGTGACCTCCTTTTCCAGCTGGTCGCCGGCGGCGCGCTGGGCTCGGCTTTCATCCCCACCTTCACCGGCCTGCTGGCGCTCGGGGAGCGTCAGCGCGCCTGGAAGCTTGCCTCGGCGATTTTGTCCATTCTGCTGCTGGCGCTCTCGGCGGTCGCCCTGCTGGCCGCCTGGTTTGCCCCTCAGATCGTACACGACCTGCTCTTTCTGCTCGCCCCCGCCGCCCCCAGCGGTCAACTCGCGCTGACGATTAAACTGCTGCGCATCCTGTTGCCCTCGGTAGTCATCTTCGGGGTCAGCGGGCTGGTGATGGGCATCCTCAATTCACATCAGCGCTTCTGGCTGGCGGCGATCGCCCCGGCGATGTACAACCTGGGTCAGATCGCCGGCTTATACCTGCTCCCGCAGGAGTGGGGCATCCAGCGCCTGGCCTGGGGGGTGATCCTGGGCGCCAGCCTGCACCTGCTGATCCAGTTTCCCGACCTGCTGCGCCTGCCCGGACTGCGCCTGACCCCCACGCTCGGCCGCGGGCTGAGCGAAGTGCGCGAGGTGCTCCTGCTGATGCTGCCGCGCATCTTCGGCGCCGCGGTGGTGCAGATCAACTTTCTGGCCAACACGATCATTGCCCTCAGCCTGCCCGAAGGCTCGGTTTCCGCCATCGCGCTGGCGCTGACGATGATGCTCATGCCCCAGGCGGCGATCGCCCAATCCACCGCAGTGGCGGTGATGCCCACCTTTTCGGCGCAGGCCGCCCTCGGCAAGTATGATGAGATGCGCCGCACGCTGGCCGGCGCGCTGCGCGGGGTGCTGCTGCTGGCGCTGCCGGCTTCTGCCGGTCTGATCCTGCTGGCCAGCCCGCTGATCACCCTGCTCTACGAAAATGGCACCACCTTCACCGCGCACGCCACGCGCATGACCGCCTGGGCGCTGGGCTGGTACGCGTTGGGGCTGGTCGGGCATGCCCTGCTTGAGGTGATTGTGCGCGCTTTTTATGCGCTCAAGGATACGCGCACCCCCGTGCTGGTGGGGGTGGCCTGCATGTCGCTCAACGTGCTGTTCAGCTTTCTTTTCTCGGCCTGGTTCGCCCGGACAGGCTGGATGCCGCACGGCGGGCTGGCGCTGGCGAACACGCTGGCGACCGCGCTGGAGGTGAGCGCTCTGGTGCTCATTCTGCGCCAGCGCCTGGAAGGGCTGGAAGGCCGGTCGATTCGGCCCGCTGTCCTGGCAGGGCTGGCCGCCACAGCGCTGATGTCGCTCCTGCTGGCCGGCGTCCTGCGCTCTGCTGCGGGTCTGCCCGCCTGGCTCACCGCGCTGGGCGGCGCGGCGCTCGGCGGGACAATTTATACTGTCATCCTGCTGCTGATGCGCGTGCCCGAACCGCTCATCCTGATCCGCGGCCTGCTGCGCCGTCTGCGCCTGATCTCCGAGGAGGTAAACCGATGAAACTGAGTTTCCATGACTTTATCACCCAGACATCATCCGCCGCGCTCTCACCATCTCCCGCCCAGCAAGGTCAGCAACAGCCCCCGCTTCAATTGCCGGCTCCGGAAGGCGCGCTGACCATCCCCCTGCCCCCCGCCTCCGGGCTGCAATTCCCAGCCGCCGATCTGCGCGAGGTGATTGAACAGCGCCGCTCCCTGCGCCGCTATAGCATGCAGCCGTTGACTTTAGACGAGCTGGCCGCGCTGCTCTGGTTCACCCAGGGCGTGCGGCGCGTCACTGGACGCCCGGCTACACTGCGCAACGTGCCTTCCGCCGGAGCGCGGCATGCCTTCGAAACCTTCCTGCTGGTCAACCGCGTTGAGGGGCTGCAGCGGGGGCTTTACCGCTATATGGCGCTGGAACACAGCCTGCTGCCTGTCCCGGTGGTGGGAGATCCCACCCTGCTGCTGACCAGCGCCTGCTACGACCAGGAACAGGTATTGCAGAGCGCGGTAACCTTCTGCTGGATGGCGGTGGGGGAACGCATGGCCTACCGCTACGTGGAGCGATCGCTGCGTTATCTCTTCCTGGACGCCGGTCACGTCTGTCAGAACCTCTATCTGGCGGCCGAAGCGATCGGCTGCGGAGCCTGCGCCATCGCCGCTTTTCAGGATGAGGCTGTCAACAGGCTGATCGGCGCGGACGGCAAGGAGCATTTCGCCGTTTATCTCGCCAGTCTGGGCAAACGTTAGCGGTCAGCGTACCTGAGGCGCAGCTGCGCGGGGGTAATCTCGTGTCCTTCGCAAGCCTGGAAGGTCAACTGTTCGGCGGGGCATCCGGCCGCGCGAACGCGGGCAAAAAGCTCCAGATAACTGGCGGGGCAGCGCGCCGACCAGTCCAATTCCAGCAATTCCGCGGCATGTCGGATGGCGGCGGCATCGCCGCCTTCGATCTCCACGAACAGGCCGAAAGGCAGCTCATCAAGAACTACCTCCAGCCCGTCCCACTCCCAGGTGGTGCGGTATTTCTCGTAGACGGCAAACACCTGGTAACCCAGCGCCAGGAACAGCCGCCGGGCTGCGTCTTGGTCGCTTACCGCGAACTCGATCTCCTCCCGCGCGTTAGCCTCTGAGGAAGGGTCAGGCGGACCTTTGTAGGTGAGACGGGTCTGGTGGTCCTGACGCAAACGCAAAGCCCGTTTTCCCGCGCTTAATGTGCCATCAGGCGTGTCAAACCGCAGGTTGGATTCAAAAACCCGCGCTCTGCTCTGCCTCGCCCCGGAGGCGCGCAGTTTCGCGGCGACAGACTTCAGGTCACGGACCAGGAATTTCGCTTCGATCTCTTGGCCTTTTTCAGTTTGCATGTGCCATTTCCCTATTCCACAGTTCATAAGCCAGCCAGATTTGCCCTGCCAGCAACACCAGGCTGGAAACGAGCATAAAAGGCCAGTTGCCCTCCTTGCCCCCCGGCAGGGATAAACGTTCCCCCCAATGCAACAGGAAGCATACCAGGGCCACACCGCCGAGCCCGATCTTTGTCCCGGGATGGCGCAGCCAGAGCAGAACCAGGCCCGCCAGACACAGTCCCAGCCATAACGCCCCGCTCAAGCCTGCCAGCGCCGGGTTTCGCAACCCGCCCAGCTCCTGCAGCAAAAGGCCATCCCGCAGGACCAGCCAAACGCGCAGCCCGCCAAGGAAAGCCAGACAGATCCAGCCCAGAGAGTACAGCCAGCACAAACGCCGCAGCCACCAGGGACGGCCAGAGTTCGCAGCCATGCCGGGGGATTGTAGCATGGCAGAGTCCGTGAACTTATTGTTCTCCCGCTGAATGCAATTTCCCCTCCTCATCGTGGAATACCGGTAATACGATGAGGAGGGTTCAGATCAACCGCTAAGTTTCCCGCTCCGGAGGAAAACCGGTAAGAGGGGGCGGGCGGTACAGCCAGGTTAAGCCAATCGCGCTCTGAGCGTGATCTCCGTCCCGGCCAACGCCTTTGATACCGGACAATCCCGTTTCGCGTCGGCGGCCAACTCCTGGAAAACCGCGTCACTCAATCCCGGCGCATCCACCGCGCAATCCAGCTCAATCCTGGTGATCGCCGGACCATCGCCAAGGTGGACCGCCGCATCGGTATTGATTGATTTGGGCGGGTGACTGGCCTTGCCCAGCAGCATGGAAAGGTACATTGAGAAACATCCCGCGGCTGCCGCGCCGATCAGTTCCTCCGGGTTGGTACCAGATGCATCTTCGAAGCGCGAAGCGAAGCTGTATGCACCCTCGAAGGCGCCGCTGCCCAGCTTCATGGCACCTTGGCCCTCCCTGAGGGTGCCGTTCCATTGCGCATGAGCTTTTCTGACTGCCATCGCACAGCATCCTTTCTTTATTCGGGTAATTTTTACCTAATTTATCATATAACTATAACATTATTCATCTATTTTGCAACCCTGAGCTTCACCAGCCAGAAGCGCAGGTCCGGCATGGCTCAATTCAGAGACGCGGGTCGTCCCGGCGCAAAAAAATGGCATCCCCCGCATAGTCCGCGTGACATCAAAACCCGCGGCGAAGGCGGACCGAAACCGGCGTAACTTACAATCCATTAATGAACCCGGCACTGCGCTTGCAACTCGGGTATCATACAGGGCACGCGTCCAGCCGCGCTAATCCTGCCGTCCCCCGCGGACAGCGCCCGGTCAAATTTCCCCAGGGAACCCAACACAGCGATGTCTTTCGTTCATCTTCATGTCCATACCCAATACTCGCTGCTGGATGGCCTGTCCAATCCGGCCAAACTGGTGGCGCGGGCAAAGGAGATGGGCATGCCCGCCGTGGCGATCACCGACCATGGCACGATGTTCGGGGTGATCGAGTTTTACAAAGCCGCCAAATCGGCAGGCATCAAGCCGCTGATCGGCCTGGAAGCCTACCTCTCCCCGCGCGGGATGATGGACCGCGACCCCCGGCTGGACAAACAGTCGCACCATCTGCTGCTGCTGGCTAAAAACCAGACCGGTTACCAGAACCTGCTTAAAATCGCCTCCGCCGCCCAGCTGGACGGTTTCTACCATCATCCGCGCATCGATCACGATTTCCTCTCCCGCCATGCCGAAGGCCTGATCTGCACCACCGGCTGCATGTCTTCCGAAGTTTCGCGCACCATCCGCGAACGCGGCATCGAGGAAGGGCGCAAGCTGATCGACTGGTATTACGATGTGTTCGGCAGGGAAAACTTTTTTTTCGAGCTGCAAAGCCACGAAATCCCCGAACTGACCGAGCTTAACCGCAACTTGCGCGCGCTCGGTGCGCGATACGAAGCCCGTTATGTCGCCACCAATGATGTGCACTACATCGAACCCAGCGACTGGCGCTTGCAGGACATCCAGCTTGCCATCCAGACCGGCGCCCTGCTCAGCGACGCCAACCGCTTAAAAATGTCTGTGCAGAGCTTCTACCTGCGCAGCCCGGAGGAGATGGGCCGCCTTTTCGCCGAAGTTCCCGATGCGCTTTCCAACACGCTGTTGATCGCCGAGCAATGTGACGTCAACCTGGACAGTAAAGGGTACCACCTGCCGCGTTTCCCCGTTCCCGAGGGTCACACCACGCAGTCCTACCTGCGCACGTTATGCGATGAGGGGCTGCGCCGGCGCTATGGCGCGCGCGCCGCCGACCCCAAAGTGCGCGAAAGGCTGGAATACGAACTGGGCGTGATTCATGACATGGGGTTCGACGCCTACTTCCTGATCGTCTGGGATCTATGCCGTTTTTCGCGTGAGAAGGGCATCTGGTACAACACCCGCGGTTCCGCGGCGGGCTCGGTAGTCGCCTATGTGCTTGACATCACCATCGTCGAACCGATCCAGCACGGGCTGATCTTTGAACGATTCCTCAACCCGGGACGTATTTCGATGCCGGATATCGACCTGGACTTCCAGGATGACATGCGTCATCTGGTGATGCACTACTGCGCGGAAAAATACGGTGAGGATAAGGTGGCTTCCATCATCACCTTCGGGACGCTTGGCGCCCGCGGAGCGGTGCGCGATGTGGGCAGGGTGATGGATGTGCCGCTCAGCGAAGTTGACCGCGTCACCAAGCTCATCCCGGGCGGCCCCGCCAGACCAAACGGCATCCGGGACGCGCTGGAAAACATCCCCGCCTTCAAAGCGCTTCACGACTCCGAAGATTATCTGCGCGAGCTGATCGACACAGCCGCCGAGATGGAGGGCGTGATCCGCAACGCCGGCACCCACGCCGCCGGAGTGGTAATTTCCGATGAGCCGATCACGCAGTATCTTCCGCTGCACCGCGCGACCAGCAACTCTGAGGAATCACCGATCAAGGCGGTTTCGCAATTCGAGATGTCGGTGATCGAATCCCTGGGCATGCTCAAGGTGGATTTCCTCGGGCTGATCACGCTCACCATCATGCAGCGAGCCTGTGACCTGATCCGCCAGCGGCACGGCATGGATTACAACCTCAACAATATCCCTGTCGATGATCCTGAAACCTTCCAGTTCCTCGCCGAAGGGCACACCGCCGGGGTCTTCCAGCTGGAAGGTTCGGGAATGACGCGCTTCCTGGTGCAGATGCGTCCGCAATCCCTCGACAACGTGATCGCCATGGTGGCGCTATATCGCCCGGGACCGCTTGAATCGATCCCCGATTACATCGCGCGCATGCACGGCGAGCAGCCGATCACCTACGATCACCCGGGTTTGGAACCTATCTTCAAAGAAACCTATGGTCTGCCGGTCTACCAGGAACAGCTCATGCGGGCGGCGGTCGATCTGGCGGGGTATTCGCTGCCCGAGTCGGATGACCTGCGCAAGGCGATTGCCAAGAAACAAAAGGAAAATCTGGAGAAACATCGCAGCAAGTTCATCCAGGGGGCGGTTGGCAAGGGCATGGAATCCGCGGTAGCCGAGAAAATTTTCAGCCATTGGGAAGAATTCGCCCGTTATGGTTTCAACAAGGGGCACGCCGCAGACTATGGGGTGATCGCGGTTCAGACCGCTTTCCTCAAGGCGCATTTCACCGTTGAATACATGACCGCCCTGCTCTCGGCGACCAAAAACGACACGGCCAAGATCAGCCTGTATGTCGCGGATTGCCGCAGCATGGGCATCGAGGTGCTTCCGCCGGATATCAACCGATCAGTATGGGATTTCTCGATCGAAGACCGCCCTTCAGAGGCTGGGAAGGCTGAGGACAGCGATGCCGCGGCGGGCAACTCGGCGATCCGCTTCGGCCTGGGCGCGATTAAAAACGTCGGACAGGGGCCGGTTGACCTGATCATTGAGGCGCGCAGGGAGGGTCCCTTCACCACGCTGAGCGAATTTGCCACACGTGTCGATCTGCGCTCAGTCGGCCGGCGCTCGCTTGAATCGCTGATCAAGGCGGGCGCGCTGGACAGCCTGGGACCGCGCAAGGCGCTGCTGGCGGTGATCGACACGGTTATCTCCGTCTCCACCTCGCACTTCCGCGCTGCCCAGGCCGGGCAATTGAGCTTCTTCGGAGCTGAAGCCCAGGAGGAGATCACACTGCCCTTCGTCGGATCGCTTGACAACCGTGAGCAGCTGGAATGGGAACGCGAGCTGATCGGTTTGTACGTCTCCGATCATCCCCTCAGCCCTTTTCTGGGCATCATTGAAAAACGCACCAGCCATTCCTCGGCCAACCTGGCCGAAGCCAGGGAGAAAGAGAACGTGCGGGTGGCTGGCTTTGTCTCGCGCTTCCGCACTTTCCAGACGCGCACGGGCAAAATGATGGGCTTCGTGACGCTGGAGGATCTGCAGGGCACCATCGAGCTGGTAGTCTTTCCCTCGGTGTGGGATCGGACGCAAAACCTGGTCAGCATGGACGCGGTGCTGCTGGCGGAGGGCAAAGCTGACACCGGCGGCAGCGAGGTCAAAGTGCTGGTCGATCAGCTGAGCGAGCTCTCTCTGGATGAGTCGGACAATTTTGGCTTCGGTGATGTGGACTCACCGGCTGAAATCCTCTCCGCGCTGGACGGAGAGGAAATCACCTACGTCTCGCGCGACGCTGGCCTGGCCGCGCGTCCGGATGATGAACGCGGGTTCATGCCTCCGGCTGACCAAGCCTCACCCGGACTTGAGCAGACCGCGCAGCCAGAGCCTGCCGCTCCGGCTTCCCCGGCGCCGCCCAGACCCGCGCAGACCCCGCGGCCCGGGCCTTCGCGGTCGGGTTTCGCCTCGATGCCCGAACCGCCCGAGGATCCGCCCGACTGGCACCTGCATTTCGCGCCGGAACAGCCCCCCGCCATCGCCGAGCTTGCCCCATCCGCCAAACAATCGCAAAATCCTTCCCTGGCTAACCCCGCTGGATCAACCCGCGAAGCGGAAGCGCCGCCCCCGGCGGCGGCTGTTTTCCCGCTTTCCCCGCCGGCTGTCCCTGACCTGACCTCCAGCGCGCTTTACATAGCCGGCGGGCTTGCTGACGAACCTGGCGGCCAGGATCCGCGCATGCTCAAGGTCATCCTGCGCGCCTCGGGTGACAAAGACCGCGATATCCGGCGGCTGAAGCTGATCCACGGCAAGATTTGCTCCTTCCCGGGCCGCGATCGCTTCTCATTCCTTATTTTTGAGGGGGAAAATCAATATCTGTTTGAATTCCCTAACGATACAATAGGGATATGTCCCGCGCTGGTGCAGGAGCTGCGCAACTTCGTCGGCGAGAGCAATGTGCGCGTGGAAACCATCCGCATTCAATAAGCCCCTGACGAGGACAGATGGACAATCCTAGCATCCGCACAGTAGCTGTAATGACATCCGGGGGCGATGCTCCGGGGATGAATCCGGCCATCCGCTCAGTCATTCGCGCCGGCCTGGCACGCGGCTGGCGCATGATGGGCATCATTGACGGCTATGAAGGTCTGCTGCACGGCAATTTCAGGGAAATGGGCGCCCGTGATGTGGGCGGCATCCTGCAGCGCGGCGGCACGATCCTGCGCACGGCGCGCAGCCTGGAATTCAAGACCCCCAACGGCCAGCGCCAGGCTATCCGCCAGATCAACAACGCCGGCATCGATGGGCTGATCATCGTAGGCGGTGATGGTTCACTGACCGGCGGACTGCTGCTCTCACAGCAGGGCATGCGCGTGGTGGGCATTCCGGCTTCGATCGATAATGACATCTTCGGCACCGATATGTGCATTGGGGTCGATACGGCGCTGAATACCATTGTCGATGCGATCGATAAATTGCGCGACACAGCCTCCTCGCACAACCGCGCCTTCCTGATCGAGACCATGGGGCGCGCATGCGGATACCTGGCTGTGGAAGCGGGCATCATCTCCGGAGCTGAGATGGTGTTGGTACCCGAGGTGGAGACGCCCTTTGAGGACGTCGCCCGCTCCGTCGATGAATCCTACAAACGCGGCAAAACGCATGTGATCATCGTGGTGGCCGAAGGCGCCAGGATGAACGCCACCGAACTGGCCAACCGCATCACCGCCATGGACCTCGGGTTTGACGTACGCGTGACCGTGCTGGGTCATGTCCAGCGCGGCGGCAAGCCATCCGCTTTTGACCGCCTGCTGGCCACCCGATTCGGGGTGAAAGCCGTCGAGTTTCTTGCGGAAGGACAGACGGGGGTGATGACCGCATTGAACGGACGCGATATCACAGCCCTCCCGCTCACACAGGTGATCTCGCGTCAGCGCACACTTAGCGAAGAATACCTGCGCATGGCCAACATGCTCGCGCGTTAGGCGGGATCCCCTTTCGCCGGCTCAACGCGCGCATGAAACCCGCCCTGACGGGCGCCTGAAGAATGAGCGTCGCGGATTGACCCGCGCCGGAATCCCAGTGGATGTCAAAAGCCTTTCACTCGCCCCGCGGGGTGAAAAGCGGGACACTTGCCCGGTTGCTTTACAAGGATCAGGTGGATCACGCGCGGCGCGGCCGCCGCTCCTGTGCCAGCTCAGCGGCCAGGCCAGTCCTCCGCGGAGCGCGACCGCGCCCAACAGCAGACACGATCTTCAGACGCTGCTCTGTTCAGCTGATATTCGAAAGATGATTCCGGGCATCGGGAAACTCCCGTCCGGAAAAACAACCGCGGCTGCCCCGATTCTCATCCGACCGGCGGATAGCCGGCGAACAGACTCAAAGGATCAATTCAACGGCTCATTGGGGGTGATGATCACCTTCATCACATTCTCCGCTCCGCTTTCGATCAGCCTGACCCCATGTTCGAACTGTTCGAGAGGGAGATGGTGTGAGACCAGATCATCCACGCGCAGCCGCCCGCTCTGCAGGAGGCGCAGCGCCTGGTAGGAATTGCGCCTGGAGGTGAAGGAACCATGGATTGTGAGCCCCTTCTGGAACACGGTAAAGGGTGACAGCTCGAGTCGGCTGTCCTTGGGCGGCACGCCAAACCAGAGCACGCGCCCGCCGGGACGCACCGGTTCCAACAGCGCGGCCATCACCGCCGGAGACCCGGTGGCATCCACTACACAGTCATATCCGCCGCCGCGCGCCTGCTCCAGCGAGCTCCAGGCTTCACCGGCGCCTTCGCTGGCAGCTAAAGCCAGTCGCCCGGCGCCGCGTTCAACCACATCCACCTGGCTGACGCCTCCCAGGCGCAGCCCGCGCAGGAGCAGCATGCCGATCGGACCGGCGCCCGCCAGTAGAACGCGCTCCCCGGGTCGCGGTGAAAGCTGCTCCAGGCCGTGCAGAACGCAGGAGAGCGGTTCCATGAAGGCGCCCTGGTCAAAGGGCAGCTCTCCGGTAGCAAAAACCGCCTGCTGCGGGGCGAGCACATACTCACTCATCCCGCCCGGGAGGGTAACGCCTACCGCCTGCCAGTTCAGGCAGAAGTTTTCCCGGTTGTTCAGACATTCCTCGCAATGTTCGCAGGGAATATTGGGCTCCACCGCGGCGCGTTCACCGGGCTTGACGCGCGTGACGCCCTCGCCCACCGCCTCCACAATGCCGGAAAATTCATGCCCGGGGATGACAGGATAGCCTCCCATATACTCACCGCGCAGGATATGGACATCGGTGCCGCAGATGCCCGAGGCCATCACGCGCAGGAGCACCTCCCCGTTTCCAGGCGTGGGAAGGGGAAGGTCAATGATGCGGGTCTGACCAGGTGCAGAGATGCGCAGGGATTTCATCTTGGTTCCTCACTTTATGGCTGGAATCAGGGCAGTATACCCCCCAAGCGGAGAGCAGTCAGTCCGCATGGCCGGCGGAATATGACATCAGCACGTTCTCGGAGCCGGGAGAGAAAGACGCACCGCTTCCGGAGCCCCTCAGACGAGCAGCCGGGATCGAGAAGATCAGCGGCGACTAGCCCGCCAATCTCACGCCTCAGACGACCGGGTTTCCCTGCGGAACGGCGGAGCGGCAGAATCTTCGCGCAGCCAAGTCCAATAAGCATATTCCCCGGATATCCCTGATGCCCACTGATCAGCCAGGTACCCTCAGCGCGCGGCCGGGCAGAATTGGATTGGTCAAAACCATCCTTGCCGGCATGTTGAGAGGAGGCTGGCCGCCAAGCGCGGGGATAAATCTCCGCCTGTGGCGCCGTAAAACCCGTCGACGCAAATGACCTTATAAGCGAACTGCCCGCGCATGGCTTATGCCGCGGGCGATTTCCCCAGATGGAGAGCAGCTTGCCCGATCCAGCCATCATAATAAGGATGGTCGGTGCCCAGCGGCAGCCTGACGGGCTCCCCGCTGCAGATCGAAGCATATTGCGCTGTGATCAGTTCAATGGAGGTGCGCGCATCCTCAAGCGTCACCGGCAGCGGCCCCCCCTCGCGCACGGCCCGGGCATACAGTGAAAACTGGCCTTCGAAGAACGACGGGAAGGAGACGTAACCAGCCAGCGCGTCATCAATCAGCTTTTGATCGGATGGATTCTCCGCGGTAAATTTCCAGGGATCCGCGGTGTTGGCATAGGGTTCGGTATTACTCTCAGCCACCAGATGCCTGAAACAGAAGCGATGACGGGTGATTTGAGCGGCTGAACCGGTGGTGGCGCTGAGCACTGCCAGCGATCCATCCATCATTTCAAGCACCGCCCCGGCGGTATCTTCCGTCTGCACAGGGTTGACCAGCGTCCGGCCGCGGGCGAAGACGCTTTTCGCCGGACCAAGCACCCAGGTGAGAATGTCGTGGGCATGCACCGCGAGGGTGACCAGGGGACCACCCATCTCACTCTCCCATTTGCCGTGCCAGGTGCTGTAATAAGCCTCCTTACGGTGCCAGTGCGTCTCCACGCTGGTAATGAAGTGCTCACCGGTAAGCCCCAGACTGCGCAGCAGGCGCAGCCGGCCCACGCCATCGCCAAAACGATACTGGTAGATGGGCATGATGCGTTTTCCGCTGCGTTCGCGCAGGGCGATCAGCGCGTCCACCTCGCGCAGGGAGGCGGCAGCCGGTTTTTCGACCACCACATCATGTCCGGATTGAACCGCCTGGACAGTCTGGGCGAAATGCAAATTCGAGGGCGTGCAGAGATCGATCAGGTCGATCCCTGGCAAGGCAAGGAGTTCCTCATAACTTCCGCAAATATGGGGGATGCCGTACATCAGCGCAACAGTTTCGGCGGCCGTCCTGTTCACATCGAACACGGCTGCCAGTTCGAATTGCTCCTTCAGAGCATTCAACGCCGGAGCGTGCACATGCGCGATGCCGCCCGCCCCGGCCAGCGCCACGCGGATCCGATCAGCCATTGGCCAGATAACCCAGCCGCTTGGCTGACGCCTGGGCTTCCAGCGCCAGACGCAGGGTGCGGAAACAGTGCGCCTGGGGCATGGCAGTCTCGGAGCGTTCAAGGATATCCTGGACGAACTGGCGCCCGTAGGTCAGCTGGACATCGCTGCAATCGATATATTCCCTGCCCTTCTGGTTGACAAGGAAAAGATGGTTGCCTCCCGGCCGGCCAAGGATATCGGTGTATTTACGGATTTCGATATAGCCCTCGGTCCCCAACAGCACCAGGCGCCCGTCACCCCATACATCCAGTCCATCCGGGGTGAACCAGTCCACGCGGATGTAACCGGTGCCGCCATCGCCCTGCAGCATTGTCTCGCCGAAATCCTCAAACTCAGGTTTATCAGGATGGGCGTAGTTGGCCACATGGGCGCCGGTGACAGAAGCCCGGGTGGAACCAGTAAACCAGAGGAACTGATCGAACTGGTGTGAGGCGATATCGATCAGGATGCCGCCGTATTTCTCGCGTTCGAAGAACCAGTCCGGGCGGTTGTGCAGCCCCAGACGGTGCGGACCGAGCCCGGCAGTCTGGATCACCTTGCCAATCGCGCCTTGCTGAACGAGCTGCTGGGCTTTGACCACCGCGGGCACTTCAAAACGCTCGCTGAAGCACACCGAGTAGATCCGCCCGGTTTCGCGCTGCACGCGTTCAATTTCATCCAGTTGGGCGAAAGTAGTGGGGGCGCCTTTGTCGCTCATGTAGTCTTTGCCGTGCTGCATGACACGCACGCCCAGCGGACCGCGTTCGCTGGGGATGGCGGCTGAGAGGATCACCTGGATGGAGGGGTCTTCCAGCAATTCGGCTTCGCTGCGCGCGAGGGGCGCCTGGGGAAAGATCATGCCGAAGGGGGCAGTCAAATCCGGTTCGCTGGCGTAATAGCCGGCGAATTCGGCGCCTGCTTCGAGCATGAAGCGCACCTGGCCGTAGATATGGGCGTGGTTGAGCCCAATGGCGGCAAAACGGATGGTCATAGGGGAATCCTCCTGGGATGATTGTAAACCAGCATGGGGTTGAGGGGGTGGGCAGAATGCTGCGCTGGAGGATTTTCCTGAGAGGCGCACCGCGCTTTCGGTCAGGTTTGCTCAGAGGCGGGGGCGCCTATGATGTTTTCCCGACAAGCGGATGATTACCCATCGTTTTCTTTTGGTCTTTATTAGAGACGAGAGCCGAGGCATCCTGAAAGCATGGCGCAACCATTTTTCCGCGTGTGATATGCAACGGTATTGAGCTGCCATCGGCGTCGTCTCTGGCTCAGAGGCGCTGTCGAAACTTGTAGGGAGGGCATCCACCGATGCCC
>MTKY01069714.1_pt1 | contig 18598 bp, 18 predicted proteins | sample 1042731 | NCBI WGS metagenome assembly MTKY01 (sample SAMN06212206, study PRJNA360538) | anaerobic digester metagenome | biome: Wastewater treatment plant; material: sludge; isolation source: anaerobic digester fed with sludge from wastewater treatment plant | place: Denmark: WWTP Soeholt ... | reverse complement strand
CTTCCTCCGTCAGGCCGCCTTCCGGGCCGATCCACACCATCAGCCGCTGGCCGGCGCGATTGGCCGCCAGAAGCCGGACCAGCGGCGCGGCCTCCGGCAGGGGCGTAAGCACGACGACTCGGTCAAACGATTCGGCCCGGCCCAGCGCCGTCGCGAAAGACTGAGGCGCTTCGACGCTCGGCACCCATGCCCGGCGGGCTTGCCTGGCGGCTTCCAGAGCCGTCCGTTGTCCCCTGGTCTGGATTCCGTGTCCGGGGCGGGCGACGCTCCGCTCGAACTCCACCGGCCAGACGGCATCCACGCCGATTTCGCTGCACTTCTCGAAGAGGATGTGTTGTCGCGGGGCGCGGGGCATGGCGACCGCCAGAGTCAGACGGGTGTGGAACTCATAGGGTACGTGGACCCGCTCATGTAGTGTCAAAGAGACCTGCTGGCGCGAGACACGGTTCAATCGTCCGCGGGCCTCCGTGCCCTGGCCGTCGAAGACGATGGCCTCGTCGCCGACGCGAAGGCGCAGGACGGTTCGGGCGTGGTGGGCTTCCTCCGACGAGAGGTCAACGTGATCGTCGGTGAGGATGGGGCAGAAAAACCGAGGCGGCTGGGCCATGATGGGCATTATCGGGCGAAGGGAAACCTGGTACAACCGAAAGCCGCCGCGGGGCGCATCCGATAATGAGCAGAGAGTCCGTACTTGCGGCAGTACTCAAGCAGGGGGCCCTGCGCAGCATGACGCCTCCCCCGGGCGATAGCAATCCGTTCAGCAGCAGCCAGGATGCGGGCGCCAACCCCATTGACGCGGCGTTGGACAAGGCCGCGCGCATCGCGGAGACGCTGCTGAAGAACATCGGACCCGCCGAGAGCAAGATCGAATCCGCGCAGGCACCCGCGACGCCAGCAACTGAGTCAACACCGCCACCGGCGGCGGAAACCGCGCCGCTGACGGATGCTCCGGTTCCGGCGGATGCTTCGGTGCCGGCGGACGCTCCGGTATCGGCGGATGCTCCGGTGCCAGCGGATGCCCCAGCGCCGGCGGACGGCCCAGCGCCAGCGGATGCCCCAGCGCCGGTCGAGGCTGACGCTCCGGATGAGTCCGAATCTGTTGCGGATGTGTCCTTCGAGGGGACACCACTTCTTCGAGGGGAAGGTGCGGGTAGTCCGCTTGAGGTCGTTTCCCCAGCCGTACCGGTGGAGCCGCCGCCCACGGAGCCGCCGCCGACGGAACCGCCACCCACGGAGCCGCCGCCGGCCGTTGTGCCGACGACCGAGGACATCGGCGCGCTGCTGGGCGATGCCCCGATTGAGGATCAACTGGAGAGAATCGAAGGTCTGCTCGACGAAGCGCAGGCCCAGATCGGGGGCGAGGCTCCGGCCAAAGACAAGCCAGCCGCAGCCGCCGGAATCCCTTTCGATCTGCCTCCGGAAATGAGTTTCGGAGACGGCGACGTTCCGAGTCTCGACGACTCTCCCACGGAGGCGGATATCCGGTTCGATGACGAATCGGGCCCGGGAACGCAGGTGGCGGCCCGGGGGTCGAGCGTCCGCCCGCGGTGGTTGTCCCCGGATACGGCGTTCGGCCAGTTTGTCATCCTTTTGGAAGACGTGTTCTGTGGCCTGCTGGACCGCGTGGATCGGCCGTTTGTGAGGGTGTCGTACGCCGCTCGGCAGATGCTGGGGGTTTGCGCGGTCATCACGCTGTTGGCCGGCATCGTCACGTTAATTCTCGCATATCTCTGATCCCGTCCCAGAACTCGGCAGACCGCCCATCTTCGCGCGCGGGGTTTTTCGGCGGACGTCCGGAAACGCCGTTTCCGAGCCTCGGTCGCGTTTTTCCCGGGACATTTGCGGACCCGGTGGTCGGCCGATCGGGGGAGGTTGATTCACCGGCGGCTCTGCCCTTGAATTGGTTGACTTGAGAGCCGGATCGAATGAGCGGCGACCTTGGAGTCATGGGGAAGGGAGAGAGGGATGATGATGAAACGAATCGCCAGGCAGGCTTCCGCGGTTCTGTGCGTTGCCCCTCCGGTTTGCGTGCTGATCGGGATCGGGATTGTGGGATACGCCCTGCTGCGGGTCGGTCCGGCGGCAATGTTGCTCATCACCAGTTCCGTGCTCACCCTGGCGGGTGAGCGTCGGCCGGCACAGGTGCCTGTGCGGCGGCGATCCTTCTGAGGAGGAGTGGTCGAAACGGATTCAGTGGACAAAGCAATCTGTCAGACCCGACACGAGGTGCCCGCGGAGCCGCGGGCACTTTTTTGCGCGAGGCGCGAGGTCCGACTCGAAGGAGCAAGCCTCCCGGCGGATACCCTTCGAAGCCTGTCGGGGGTCCGGTGCCCGTGTTCGGGCGATGGCGTCGGGCCGATGGATCAGAAGCGCAACAGCTTGAGCAGGTCTTTGGACACGGTGTATTCGCTGCCGTCCAGGGTGATGGTAATGCCCGCCGATTCCAAGTGGTTCAGGTAGCGAAAGAGCGTGCGACGGGAGCAACGGAGTTGCTTGCCCATCTGTTGGATCGTGGCGCCCTTCTGCATCAACTGGATCATGCGGAGCTGCCGGCCATAAGTGGATCGCTCTCCCTCGAGAATCTTGACGAGCTTGCGGGCCGCCGCGAGCACCTTCGGGTCGCGCTTGTACAGATTTGCCCGAAGTGCCTGCTGCAACGCCGCATGCACTGCCAGGGTCTCGGTGAAGTCGGACTTGTATCGCAGGTTGGCCGCCATAGTTGCATTCCGAAAGAGAGCTTTGCGTTCTGGTCCAGCGCGTGCCCGCTTGAGGCCGGCGATCGACCTCCACGGCGCTGACCTCACCAGAGGGGTCGCCGCACGGCACCGCGCACGAATCGGATAGGCTACACTCAGTCGCCCGTTCAGACAAGCAATGGCACCCCATCTGGCCACCGGGCGCAGAAGAGCGAAGGCCGATCGATCCGGCTGTCCGTTCGTCGGGTATGCGGGCACGGGAGGCGACCGGAGGGGGGATCCCCTGGCGGCCGCGGGCCTGGGCGGCCGCGGTGCCGTCAGGCCAATCCGTGGCCGGTGGTGGAGGTCACCAGGCGACCGTGCTTCACGCCGCGCGTGGCGATCAAGCGGTCGGCCAGCTCCTGCAGTTTTCTGGGCTTGCCCTTGAGGATGATGACTTCCAGGCAGTCTCGGTGGCTCAGGTGCACGTGCAGCGTGGAGACGATGCAGTCTGAATGATCGTGCTGGATCCGGGTCAGCCGGCCGCTAAGCTCCGGAGTATGGTGATCATACACCAGGCAGAGGGCGGCGGCAGCCGGTCCCTCTCCGTCATCCCAGTCTGACTGAATGAGTCGATCGCGGACAAGATCGCGGATGGCTTCGGAGCGGTTAGCGTACCCTTTGCGTCCGATCAGCCTGTCAAACGCCGCGAGCAGCTCGGCGTCCATGGACACCCCGAATCGCACCAGTTCCGGCATTTCGACTCCCTTGCGGCGGGCCGGGCGTCCGGGGGGGTACCCCGCCTGCCCGTGAAAGCGTACAGACGATACGGGGCGGGCGTCAACACCCCGGCGGGGTGGATGGGCGTTTTTCGGACCGGCATCGGGGACTTGACCGGCCACGTCCATCGTCGATACTAACAGCAGAATAGGCCGGGGCTTGCCAGCGCTTCGGGGTCGTACGGAGGGCAGGCCGCGGAGAGCACTGAACGACGAGAGGTCAAACGTGTCAGAGAAGTCAGATTTGCCGCGACTGCCCTGGCTTGGCTGGGGGTGGTTTCGTGCTGGCATTCGATCGGTCGCTCTCGTGGGGCTGGGCCTTGTTCTGGCCGGTTGTGACGCCCTGAATCCGTCGTTTGTAGAAGTCATGCTTCCGGCCGAGCGGATTCCGCCTCAGGTTCAGGTGACGGACAATCCGCGGGGTCACGTGCCGGTTTTCTTCGTGAGCAACGCGCGTTATGACGGGGCGTTGCTGCAGTACATGGCGAATCAGGGGCTGGATGTCTCGGATGCGAATCTACGTCCGCGCGTCCGTGTGCAGGTTCAGGTGTCTTTCTCGGACGGCACCTCGCGTGTGCTGGAGTTTCTGGATGGGGCTCAGATCAGCCAGTCGGCCACGCTGATCGAGGACGAGACGGAGGTGGCGGTGATTCCGCCGGATCTGGCGCGCCCGCCCCTGAACAACCAGGTTCTGCAGTGCGACGTGGCCGGTGTGGTTGTGGCGCCTACTGCGATCGAAGTCTACATTCCGGTTTTCTGGGGTGAGTTTGAGCGGGTGGACATTCAGCAGTTTGGAAGCGACATCCAGTTGGTAGAGCTGTATCCTCCGCAGTTTTACGTGCTGCAGGTGGACGACGTGGATTCCCGTGGGGACACGGTTGTTCTGCGGAACATCGGCGTTCGCGATGTGGCCGGACCGATTCTGAATCTGACCTGCGGTTCGGTCGTTATGTACTCGCTGGAGGGCACGCTGCAGATGCCTTTTGTGCCTTTCGAAGGTGGTTTTCCGGGATACCTTCGAGAGAATCAGGCCACCATTGACGCGTTTCCCGGTCGGTTTGCGGTGAAGACCCAGGTTCGCTGACCGCAGCGACGATCCAGACAGACCACGGTCCAGGAGGACCTGACGATGTTGCGACTGCGTGCATGTTGGATGGTTGTCGTGCTGGGGGCCTGTGCGGCCTGGACCGGCGGTTGCGGCGAGAACGCTCGCCTCCTGAACCCATCGTTCATCAACTACACGCAGGGGGGCGTCATTCCGCTGGCTCCGAGACAGGCGTCCGGTTTCAACCTCATTCGCCTCGTGAATCTGACAGACAACCCCATCCAGTTCATCGTGACGGTGGAGCGGAATGTCGTTGTGGAGGAGGGCGGCGAAACGACGATGCAGTTGCAGACGCAGACCTATCAGTTGGATACGTTTCCCAACGGATTGACCAACGAGGTGGGGCTGCTCGTCGACTGCGGCTCCGTCCGGGTCGGCCTGGGGGAGAACCTGAACTTCCCGGCGGACGAGCCCGGGCTTTTTATCGGCATCGGGGCGGGGACCGACGAGATCATCACCGGGTTCGGCGTACCGGCCCGGGTGAATCCCCTGGACGCAAGGGCGGGGAATTACCGCTGCGGAGACACGTTGATTTTCCAGGCTACGACCCAGGTCGGGGTGCCGGGCAATGTCGTCGTGAAATCGTACGTTCTTCCGGGTGACAGTCAGCCGACGGAGTACTCCGGCCCGGACACTTTTGTCAACGCTCGGTCGCTGCTGAATCGGATCACGGACGGGGGTTCATGACTTCTTTGCAGCTTCGGCGCGGAGCGGGGGTGACGGATTCCTTCTGCATCTGTGAGGTCTGGCATGAAGGCATATCAGCCGAGACTGAGGCGATGGACGGTGCTCCTGACCGCTCTTCTGTCCGGCGGGACCCTTTTTGGCACGTGCGAGATGCGCGTTCGTGACGCGCTGGTGGACGGCTCCAAGTCGTTCCTGCTGACTGGGTTGTTCAGCGGGCTTGACTTCCTGCCCGACGGGACGGCGAAGTAGGCGCCCGATCGGCGGGCGCCGAGCGTGGTTTCTTTCGGGAGCCGTCTTCCGCACGCCGCCGGTCGTCGGGACCGGCATTCACCTCATTTGCCGCAACGGCGGAAATCCATCTGTGAACCATGAAGACCTCCAAGCCCAATGTCGTTCTGGTTACCGGCTGCAGCACGGGGATCGGCCGGGCGGCCGCGGAGGATCTGGCGCGTCGTGGCCACGTCGTGTATGCCACCGCGCGCCGGCCCGAGTCCGTCGAGGAGCTCCAGCGGTGGGCGGCGGGCCTGGGGTCGGAAGCACGAGTGGCCCGACTGGACGTGCAGCACCCCGCGACCATCGAGGAGACCGTCACCCGTGTTCTGGACGAGCAGGGTCGGATTGACGTGCTGGTCAACAACGCGGGCTTCGGCCAGGCCGGGGCGTTCGAGGATATTCCGCTGGAGCACTGGCGGCGTCAGTTCGAGGTGAACCTGTTCGGGCTGATCGAGGTGACCCGGCGGGTGCTGCCGGGCATGCGCGAACGCGGGTCGGGTCGGATCATCAATGTCTCGAGCGTGGTGGCCCACGTGGTTGTGCCCTTCATGGGCGCCTACGCCGCCTCGAAGCACGCGCTGGATGCGGCCTCTGCGGCCTTGCGGATGGAGGTGAAACGGTGGGGGATCCGGGTCGTGCTGATTGAACCGGGTCCCATCCAGACGGAGTTCCGTCGCAACGTGCTCGACAACGCCCAGCAAAGCATGGGCGAGGACAGCCGGATCGAGGATTCTCCGTATGCCGAGGCCTACCGGCTGATGACCCGGCGTCGCCCCGGACCGGAGCCCGGAGGCGGCACAGCGCTGGATGTTGCCGTGGCGATCCGGCGGGCCGTCGAGTCCCATCGGCCGCGGACCCGGTACACGGTCACGCCCATCGCCCGCTGGGTGCCGCTGATGGCCCGTCTGCTGCCCGATCGCGTGTTCGATGCTGTTATGATCCGTTCTTCCGGTCTGTCACGCTTCAGCAGGCGGATCGGGCACCCTTCAGACTGACGTCCGGGCCGCCGGCGTGGTGGACGCGCTGCGATATGCGGCGTTGGGCGTCTTCATGGTTCGGCGGGTTCCACCGGGCGAACTTCGCTGCCAAGGGAAGCGTGGCGCCCGCTCGACTGGCATTTGCCGCTACGGTCGGGTTGAAGAAAGAGCCGGTGTCTGGCGCTGTCGTTACGAGCGGAGGCCGCGTCGCGGGTTCAGCGGGGAAGCGACGGCTGTCGGTCGGAAATGCGCAAACGGAAAGGGGCAGTGTTCGTGCTCTCTCAGGCCGGACACTGCCCCTTCTCCCAGGCTTGGTGACTGCTCTGGTGCGCTGCAATTGTAGGGTGGCGTCTGACGCCGTGTTGCTCTCTCTCTCGTACGCTCTCTCTCTTGTTGGCCGGTGCTCTCTCACCTTCACCGGCCGGGGTACTGGCTCTCTCTGCTCTTGGAGGACGGAAAGTGATTGGCACTTTCTCGAAGGAAAGAGCAGCGCACCGTCACCAGCAATGCAAACGCGCAAGTGCGCGATTACACGCAAACCAGCAAAACTATCGAACGTCTCTGGGGCACTCTCTCTCGAAGGCGGGTGCTCTCTCTCCGCCTTGCAAAATACCCCGCTCTGTCGAAAACCAGTATAGGACGAAACAAAAATCGAATCAAGCCCCCTGCGCGCGAATTTTTTCGGTCTTGCCCGCCCGGTGGACCGCATCGCCGGCTTCCGCGGGCGCTGTTCCGCGGTTTGCGGGTGCGTGCAAGGATTCGATTCCGACGTGCCGTGAACGAACCTGCCGGGAGCAAAGGAGTTATGTCAGGCGCCAGAGCAGGATGGACGCATGGCGGCCGACGCACGAGCGAGTTGCGGTCATTACGGACGATCACCTTGATCTGGTCGGCGTCACACTAGCGGGCTCGTGTCGGGCCGCAGTGGTGGCGTGGTGGATGCCGGTTTTTCCAGGAGTGTTCGCATCGCTTCCAGCGGCAGCACCGCCTCCCCCGGGTCCTTCCGCGCCTCCAGCGCCTCCAGCGTCCACGCCGAGTCCGCTGGGAAGGGGCCCACACGCGTGCGAACCAATTCCGTGAGGCATCCACCGGTGGACAGTGCCACCCCGATGTCACGCACGATCGCCCGCACGTATGTGCCGCGACCGCACACCATCTCGAACGCGAGTTGAGGCCATGCGAAGTCCAGCATGTGCAGCCAGTGGACCAGGGCCGGTCGCGGCGGCATGGGAACGGCCTGGCCTTCCCGGGCTCTTCGATATGCGGGCTGCCCCGCCACTTTCAGCGCGCTGAATTTCGGCGGCACCTGCAGGATCTGGCCTTCGAACGTGGCCAGCAGGGATTGAATCTGCTCACGAGTGGGGACAACCGGCACGTTAATCGGCGTGACGGGGCCTTCGCTGTCGTGGGATTCGCTGGTGATATCCAGTCGCGCGACGGCCCGGTATGTCTTCGGCAGGTCCATGAGCCGCTCGACCAGCCGGGTGGCGCCACCCAGGCAGATGAGCAGCACGCCTTCGGCGGCCGGATCCAGCGTTCCGGCGTGCCCGCTCTTGCGGACGCGCGTGATCCGCCGCACCTGGTAGAGCGCCTTGGTCGAGGAGATTCCCCGCGGCTTGTAGAGATTGATCAGTCCGTCCACGCCGGCCCTCGTGTCTGTCCACGCCGCGTACGGCCCGGGGTCACGGTGCGGGTCTGGCCGGTGTTCTCTGACGCACCAGCACCGCCCGAAGCTTCGGTCCTTTGCCAGTTCGAGTCACGACGAACTTGCGATCCATCCGGATGTATCCCCGGTAGAACCGGGTGGTCGATCCTCTGGGTGTCAGGTGAAGGGTGAAGAAGGCCGGGTTCCAACTGTACTGGCCGACGGTCGGCTCGCCCTCCTGGTCCGGCAGCGGCTGGTCCGAATAGGTGCCTTCGTCGTCGAACGTGACGCGGTGCAGGGGGAACTCTTCTCGTGCGGACGGCGGGTCGATCGACTGCACCTGCCATGTCCCCGCGATGCTGCAGCCGCCGACGGTCAACAGCAGAATCGTGATGATCGGCAAGCCTCCGTGCCCGGACATCGGGTTCTCTCCGACCGAAGGGTCCGCCCGCCCGGCCTCGATCGCCGATGGACCGCCGTGCGGCGGGCGTGTCTGGCGGCGTCAGTATCGTCCTGGTCCCGAATCTGTCAACGCCGACCGCATCCCGCGGTCGCTTGCGAGGGTGTCGGACGCCGCCTATACTTCCGGACCGGCTCTCCGGAGGAGGTGAGTTCGTGCCTTTGTACGAATACGCGTGTGGCGCGTGTGGGACGCGCTTCGAGTACCTGGCCCGTTCGATGCAGAGTCGCCAGAAGCCGCACTGTCCGCAGTGCGATTCCACGCGGGTCGAACGGCAGCACTCCACGTTTGTCGCCCGGCAGACGGCGCCCTCGCCCGGCGGCGCTGGCACAAGCCCGTGCTGCGGTTGTGTCGATGACCAGTGTCCGCGGAGAATGATGGACTGACCCGGCGTTCCAGGCCCATGGCTGCCCCTCGTATCTTCGAACAACCCCTTGCCCGCGTCTGCCTGGCGGGCCTTCTGTCCTGGCTGCTTCCGGGCGCCGGCCATGTGGCGATCGGGTGCCGCGTGCGAGGTCTCGTCCTGATGGTGACGGTGGCCGTCACGTTCTGGTCCGGCGTGGCCATCGGCGGAGTGCAGGACACCATCCAGCCCAAGAAACGTTTCACCTGGTTTCTTGCCCAGACTTGTACCGGCGTGCATGGGCTGACGGCCTATTGCTGGAGCGATCGTGCGCGGGCCGCCCCGGACGCCCTGGAGAACGCCAATCCGTCGTACGCTTCGGTGGAGACCGGTGTCGTGTATTCCGGGATTGCCGGGTTGCTGAGCCTGTTGATCATCCTGGATGTGATCGGCCGGGCCGACGCGCCGATCGCCGAAGCCGCCTGTTCCGGCGGCGGGCCGGCGCGGGGGCGGGCACCATGACTACTCCGCTGACGGCAATCCTGGGATACGTTGTCATCGGCGGCATCTGGCGGGTGACCATGCTGATTCCGCTCTCGCTGTCTGTGGCGATCGTGTACAAAACGACGCGTTGCCGGCAGATCCGCGAGATTCCGACAGCCGTGCTGGGCCTCTGGATCACCATCGTGCTGGGGATGTACGCCGTCGGTGCGGCGGCCTGGCTGGTGTTCGTGATCTGTGTGGAATGGGCCCCCTGGCGGTAAGTCTGGACAGCCGTTCCGATCTTCTTCCCGGGCCGGATACGCCGCCCGCCTGGCGGCCGTCTGTGGCGTGTCTGAAGGTGTGACCGACGGAGCGCCGGCACAGGCGCAGTTGCCGACGCCCCGTCGGTGAGGGAGGGAGAATGACCTCGTTCGTCATGCGGCCATCGCGCGGCGATCCCACAGGTAGTACACCGGGCGTGAACCGATCAGGGCCTGGAAAGTCCTGGCCAGACAGGCCGGTGAGAGTCCGGCCACTCGCCGGCGACCGCAGCCCGTGGACGCTTCGTACCAGCGCAGCACGCAGCGCCAGACGATCCGGCGGACTTGCGGTCGGCGACAGATTTGGGTCACGAAGTCCCGCGCGAGCGGGTCGGCGTCCAGGTCGTCCAGCGATTGCAGCGCGCGCTGCACGTGCGCGGGCAGCGGGCAAACTCCGATGGGTGTCATGCCGGCCCGCTCAAACACCGGATTGACCGAGCCCATCGAGGCCAGGCACTCCACGTATCGCGTGCCTACTTGTGGAAGAGTCTGGCGGACCAGCCATTGGCCCAGGCCACAGCCGCGCACATCGGGATGGATCACCAGTCGGCGCAGAATGCGGACCTCGCGATTCAGCCGGCCGGGTTGGCCGCGGAACCGGCCCTCCGTGGCCTGGTTCCGCAGGGCCAAGCCCAACGGCGCGAAGGCATACACCACCACTCCCAGCGCGGTGCCCGCGGAAGCGTCGCGAAGGAGAAAGACCTTGTCGACGAACCCGAGCCCGCCGGTGCCGCGATAGTGCATGTCTGCGAAGATTTCGAAATCCGCTTTCACGCCGCGCTCGATCCGCAGGCGGCGTGCAAAGCTGGGTTGCCGGCGGTGAGAGTGGTTTTCGCTTGTCTGGTGCCGCCCACGCCCGAGCAGACGCACGATTGTGTCTGGCTGGAGGTCCGGCAGGATGTCTTCGTTGGCAGAAGCGACGACCGCGCACAGGCCGTGGAGCGTCACCAGTTTGCGGAAGTTCCAGGCGACCGCCTTGGCGGCCCGGCGGTGCAGGCTGGTGCAGAACTCGTCGCAGAGCAGGGGAGCCGGCGACCGCCCGCGGGAGTGCAAATCGAGGGCCCGGGCGAGCCGGGCCCGGAACCGTTCCCCTTCGGAAAGCGTGTTGAAATGCCGCAGCCAAAGCGGTGCCTCCGACAGGCCGCAGGCGCTGAGGGTGGCCAGCGCGTCGGCCAGTCCGGCGTGTGAGGCCACCACGTCCACCACCGGCCGATCCGTGGGGAATCCGACCCGATCCACCGCGCATCCGCCGGGGACGATCGTCTCGATCGCATTCAAGGCACTGGACTTCCCGCTGCCCGACGGCCCCACAAAGGCCACGATCCGGCCTGGTCCGAGCCGAATGGTCACGGGCTCGAGAATCCGAACCGGCCCGGCGAACCCGTCGGCGGCACCCGCCGCGGCGATTGATGGCAGGCCGAACCGAAGTCGGACCTCCACCGCTCGCCGCGAAACGGGCGCCTCCGCGAGTCCGCGAACGCATTCCAGCCGGATCGTCCGCTGACCATCCCCCATCATGGTGTCCCCTCCGACGCCCCGTGTGCCACGTGTACCCGAACATATACCTAACTATAGCCCAGGGCGGCCGCCCGGTCAAGCGAACGGCCATATTTTTGTAATAATTATTGCAAGTCTTGGGGTGACGGGATCATAGCGTCCGGCTGACCAGGCAGAGTACGACGCCCTGGACGCAGAAGCGTGTCGTTTCGTCGATGACGGAGGGGGGGATCCGGGGGTTGTCGCCGCGGAGGATGACGAGCCGTTGGTCCGCCTGGTATTCGACGCTGACCCGTTTGAGGGTGGGGCTGTTTTCCACCAGGCATGCGCAGATTCTTCCTTGAACGTGTTCGGGCTCCACGTGGGGGCGGTACTGGACCAGCACAATATCATCCGGCTTGAGCGTGGGCTCCATGCTGTCAAAGGAAAGCCGCAGGCAGTACCGATCTGGTGCCCACAGGTGTCGTAGCACAGGAAAAAGCTCAAGCTGCTCCTGGGATTCTGAGGGCGGACCGGCCGGGATCGACCCCAGCAGAGGGAGTTCGTGGGCCTCGAACGGCTGTGGCGCGTCGTGCTCGCTGCCGGCTCCCAGCAACACGGCCTCCGGGACCGACAGGGCGATCGCCAAGGCCCCCAGCGTGTGAACAGACGGATGCCTTCGGTCCCGCTCGATCTCGGACAGGAACCCTTGATTGATGCCCGCAGCGCAAGCCAGCTCCGCCTGGGTCCGGCGGCTTTCCCTGCGAAGCCGGCGGAGCCGCTGGCCGAAGGTCTCGCCCGCCCGAAGCGCGATCATGTTGGTCGATTTGCGAGGCATAATATTACAATACATCGAGAATTCATCCCGGGCAAGCGCAATATATGGCAATTATCAAGCCGGCCCAGCCGCCGACTTTCGCGCCGGCGCGATATGGTTGACCGCCGGTGCCACCGGTTGGACACTGCTGTGACGATCATGACAGGCGGGCAGGAACCCATGTCGGCCTCCAGTGGCTCCCCGGGCATCGGCGGTGTCCATCGCCGCCAGCGCGGCTTCGTCGTGTGGCTCGTGTTGATCGGGGTGGTCGCGTTTGGCGTGCGGGTCGTGCATTTCGTGCAGATACGGGAGATTCCGTTCTTCACGGTGCCGGTGGGCGATGCCGCCGCCTATCTCCATTGGGCGGCCGACCTCGCCGCCGGCAAAGGGGGAGAGAGCCGCAGCTTCTACCAAGCACCGGCGTATTCCTATTTCCTGGCGGTCATCCTCAAGGGGGTAGGTCCGAACGCATGGATGATCCGGCTGGTTCAGGGGTTGATGGGGTCGCTGGCGTGCGTCGGCCTGGGGGTGGCCGGCGGGCGATTCTTCGGACGTGGGGTCGGCCTGGCGGCCGGAGCCCTGTTGGCGCTGTACGCGCCGGCCGTTTTCTTTGACGGCATCGTGCAGAAAGCGTCGCTGGGGCTGGCGCTGACGTGCCTGCTGTTGCTGATCGTTTCGGGCATTCATGCCCGCGCGATGGAGGGGCGTCGCCCGCCTGTGCGCACGGGCGTGGCCTGGCTGGCGACGGGGCTGGTGCTGGCGGTCCTGGCCCTGACGCGTGAGAACGCGCTGCTGTGGTTCGTGCCCGTGCTCGCGTGGCTGTGGCTGCATGACCGGGGCGCGTCCGTCGGCCTGCGCACGGTCTGGAGCCTCGCCTTCGTCGCCGGCCTAGCGGCGTTGCTGGTGCCGGTGGGGTTGCGGAACTACCGCGTTGACGGCTCGTTTGCGGTCACCACGGTGCAGGCCGGTCCGAATTTCTATATCGGCAACAGCGAAATCGCCACGGGTCGATACGTTCCGCTGGTGCGCGGGCACGAGTCGCCACCGTTCGAGCGTGCCGATGCCGAAGTGCTCGCGTCTCAGGCAGCGGGGCGCCCGCTCTCGCCGGGGGAGGTCTCGCGGTTCTGGTGGGGCCGGTCGTGGGAGTTCATCCGCGGGCACACCGGGCAATGGCTTGCGCTGCTGGGCTACAAGGCGCTGCTGACCTGGAATGCTTTCGAGGTTCCCGACACGGAGAGCTACTACCTCTACGCGGAGTGGTCCGTGTTGCTCCGCATGCTGGGGTCGGTGATGCACTTTGGCGTGCTGTGTCCGGTGGCCGTCATGGGTATGGTGCTGACCTGGTCGCGGCGGCGCGGACTCTGGTTGCTGTACCTGCTGATTCTGACGGTGACGGTCAGCGTGGCGGCGTTCTATGTCCTGGCGCGGTACCGGTATCCGCTGGTTCCGTTTCTAGCGCTGTTCGCCGGGGCGGGGTTGGAGCGGGCGCACGCGGCCTTTCGCACGTTTCAGCGACGATCGGTCGTGCGTCCGCTGGTGGCGGGGTTCGTCGCGGCCGTCGTGGTGAACTGGCCGATCAACCCGGAACGCACCCTGTACGCCATGGCCTGCCAGAACCTCGGCGCGGTGTTGGCCCAGGAGGGTCGGTTGTCGGAAGCGACGGCCTGGTTCGAGCGGGCGGCGGCGATGGAGCCGGACTCCGCCGAGGTTCACCTGAACCTCGGCATGGCGTATGCCGTGCAAAATCGCTTTGTGGAGGCGGAGAAGCACTACCGCGCGGCGTTGCGTCTGGAACCGGCTCTGATCCACGCCCACTACAACTTGGCCGTGGCCCTGGAGGCTCTGGGCTTGCCCGCTGAAGCCGCCGAGCAATACCGCCGGGCCCTGGAGGTGGACCCGGGGGATGCCGACGCGCGTGCGGCGCTGAATCGGTTGGGAGGATGACGCCGGCGGCGGCGAATTGGAGGAAGGGCAGGCGAATCCGCGGGGGAAAATGCGCGAGGCCGGTCTTGGAGAGGGCCGGAAGGCAGGGATGGTCGAGACCGACTTGACGGAAGAACAGATCGCCGCGGTCAGCCGGCGGTTTCGGATGGCCGGTCGGTTCGTGGGCGCTCGGCCGTTCGGCCGGGGCCACATTCACGAGTCGTACCAGGTCGACTGCGCGCGAGAAGGAGGCCTCGAGCGTTACCTGCTCCAGCGCATCAATCGTCGGGTATTCTCCGATCCCGCGGCCCTCATGGGGAACATCGTGCGCGTGACGGAGCATCTGCAACAGCGATATCGCGCATCCGGCGCGCCGGACGCGGCGCGTCGCACTCTGGAGGTTGTGCGGACGGTGGACGGCGCTCCGTTGTTCACGAGCGCGTTGGGCGAATGCTGGCGGACGTATCGGCTCGTGGAAGGCGCGCAAAGCCATGTCGTCGCGACGGATCTCGAGCAGATTCGCCGGGCCGGTCGGGCGTTCGGAGAATTCCAGGCGATGCTGGCGGACCTTCCGGGTCCGCGGCTGGCGGAGACGATTCCGGGGTTTCACGACACACGCGCGCGTCTGGCGGCGTTTGACCGGGCGGTTCGGCAGGATGTCGTCGGTCGGGCGTTTGAAGCTCGTCGTGAGATTGAGTATGCGCGTCGATATGCCTGGCTGGCCGGCGTCCTGCCGGATCTGGTGGCATCGGGCGCGATTCCGGAGCGGATCGCTCACCATGACGCCAAACTGGACAATCTGTTGTTTGACTCGCGCACGGGAGCGGCACTCTGCGTGGTTGATCTGGACACGGTGATGCCGGGATTGTCTCTCTTCGATTTCGGCGACATGGCGCGTTCGATGGTATGTCCTGCCGCGGAGGACGAGGAGGATCTCTCGCGCGTGCGGGTGGACGCCGATCGGTTCGAGGCGCTCGTGCGGGGCTACCGCCAGGGCGTCGCGGGGCTGCTGACGCCGGCGGAGATCGCCCACCTGGTGACCGCCGCGGAAGTGATCACCTACGAGCAGGGACTGCGTTTCCTGACGGATCATCTGATGGGCGACGTGTACTATCGCATCCGGGAGCCCGGACACAATCTTCTCCGCTGTCGCAACCAGTTTCACCTGCTCGGCGGGTTGTGTGATCGCCAGGATGATTTGACCGCGCTGGCCCTGCGGACGGCGTGATGGCCGAGGGCGCGGCTCAGGGGCCCGCCGCGGGTTCGAACGCGACGGTCTCCACGCGGATTCGCTCTCCCTGTCGGTTGTTGTCCGGGAAGCTCAGCATCACCCAATACACCGTGCCCGACCAGCGGCCGTCCGACGCCTGCCGCAGATCAAACGAGTACTCATGCACCCGGCCGTCGGGCCGGATGGCGAACTTCATGGCCGGTCGATCTGAAAGCGTTGGCTCCTGGCGGGTCGCGAACCGCACGCCCAGCGAGGTGGCGTGCTCGGTCGCCAGCCGCACTTTCAGCACGGGCAACGCCTCGGCCGACAGCCGCATTCGCGGCAGCAGCAACTGCGGATTTCCCGCTCGGCGCACGGCCACCTCGACACCGCCTTGCGAATACACCGGCGGCAGCACGCCGCGATGGTACGGAATTGGCCGTTTCTCCTCGTCGAATCGCAGCCTGACTGCCTCGCGATTCGCATTCTCGTCGGGGCCCAGTCTCACCCGCACCGTCTGCTGGTGATCCCGCGGCGCCGCCCGGATCAGCCACACGCCGGAGGCCGGATCGAAGCGGAACGCTCCCGGCGACGAAAGGATCCCATCCTCCGCCGGCGACGAGGGCTGCCCGGTGATCTCGGACGAGTCGCGCCTCACCTTCACCGAGTTCACCGGTCGGCCCAGTCCGTGAAGCCGGATCAGCGGCGCGCCCTGGCCGGCGGTCTGCGTGCAGGCCGGCAGGGCAAGGGTCATCTCATCCTCCGCGGCCTCGCAGGTGAATTGGCTTCGGCAGAACCGGCCCTGACGATAGGCCAGAGACTCCCCGTCGTCTTCGTAGAGCGACCCTTCCGCGTGTCCGAACGGCCAGACGTCCAGAACCAGCGGTTCGGCCGGGGTTTCCATCGTTGATTCGACAGCGCTTTGCATGGGGACAATGGAACCCGCCCGTACGAACAGCGGCAGGTGGTCCAGTCCGGCCGGCACGAGCACCGGCTGGCCGCCGGCGTGAATCTCGCCGGTGTGCCAGTCAAACCAGACGCCCGGAGGCAGTGAGATGTGTTGTTCCTGTTCGCCGGCCCGGACGATCGGCCAGACGAGGATGGCGGACCCGAGCATGAACGCCGTGTCCTCGAACCACGGGTGTTCACCGGGGAATTCCATCCAGATCGGCCGAACGATCGGCACGCCCGTCCGCGAGCATTCCTCAAACAACGTGTAGAGATACGGCATCAGCTCGTAGCGCCGCCGCAGCGAATCGCGGGCAATGGCCTCCACGTCCGGGCCGTAGGACCAGGGCTCCTGGTCCGGCGTGCCGGACGCCGTGTGCGTCCGTGCATATGGGAGCAGGCTTCCAGCCTGGATCCACCGCGCGTACAACTCCGGTGTGGCGCTGCCGCCGAACCCGCCGATGTCCGGGCCCACGAACGGCATTCCCGAGACGCCCAACTGCATGGTCATCGTCAGGCTGAGTTGCAGGTGCTCCCAACTGCTGATGTTGTCTCCCGTCCAGGCGGCGCCATAGCGTTGTCCGCCGGCGTAGGTGGCGCGGGTCATCGTGAACGGCCGGTGGTCCGGACGGGCGCGGCGAATGCCCTCCAGGGTGGCCCGCGCCATCTGCTGTCCGTACACGTTGTGGCACGCCCGGTGGGACTTCGACTCCCCCTCGTTGTCGAACCGGATATCCAGCGGCAGGGTCTTGTTGGGTCCGGCGAAATTGGCCGGCTCATTCATGTCGTTCCAGATGCCGTCCACCCCGCAGGCTTCGAGGAAGGGGGGGAACAGGGCCGACCACCAGTCGCGCACCGCCGGGTTGGTGAAATCCGGAAAGACGCACTCGCCCGGCCAGACCCGGCCCACGTAGGGCCTGCCGTCGGGTCGGCGGAGCCAGGCGTTGATGGCCGTTCCGGAGTCGTACACGGGGTCGCCGGGCTCCCGCTTGATGCCCGGATCGATGATGGCGACGGTGTGGAAGCGCATCGCCTTGAGGTCGTCCGTGAGCTTGCGCGGGTTCGGGAACCAGTGCGGGTTCCACGTGAAACTGCGATACCCGTCCATGTAATCGATGTCGAAGTAGAGCACGTCGCAGGGGATGCTTTTCGCCCGGAAGGTCTCGGCGATTTCCCGCACGCGGGCTTCCGGGTAGTAGCTGTAGCGGCATTGATGGTAGCCCAGGGCCCATTTCGGCGGCAGCTCGAGTCGGCCGGTCAGGTCGGTATAGCGCCGCAGCACATCTTTCGGGCCCGGCCCGGCAATGACGTAGTAGTCCAGCTCTCCACCTTCCGCTCCGAAGCTCATCACGTTGCGGTCTTGCCCGCCGAAGTCAAACGACGTGCGCCACGGGTTGTCGAAGAAGACACCGTGATACCGCCCGTTGTGTTCCATGATGAAGAACGGAATGGACTTGTAGAGCGGATCGGTGGTGGGACCGTAGCCCCAGGCGTCCGTGTTCCACATGCTCAGCGCTCGTCCGGCGTGGTTCAGCGGTCCGGCTTTCTCTCCCAATCCGTAAATCCGCACGCCGTCCGGCATTTCCTGCCAGACCCGCACGGCGATGCATTCGTCGTTGACGCGTCGCCAGCCCATGCCGCGCTCCGGCTCGTCGTGGAGCAGCGTGCGTCCGTCCGCGTCGAGGATGTCGATCCGCAGCGGCCGGGTGTGGACCCGTGCCGTCAGTGCGCCGGTTGACAAGGTCTCCCCGTCTTCCTGTGCGTGGCCTTCCAGCCGTTTGAGCGTTCCTCGCGGCGTGTCGCCGGTCAGCGCCCACGAAAAGTCGCGTCCGAAAGCGTTGCCCGGCGTCATGCGAACGCGGAGCACGTGCTCGCCGATCGCTTCAAGGCGCACGATGGCATCGGGACACCGGAAGGTCGAGGCCGCGGGCGTATGTTCGACCTGCGTTGCGGGGCCGAGGTGCGTCCAGGCGGCCATCGCCGGCGCCGCCGCCAGCCACAACGAAATGCCGATGAACGAGCGTATCCGATTGCCTTTCGCCATCTTTCAGTCCTCGCCGACGGATTGACCGGTTTGCGTTCCGCGGCGGCAGTGTAAGAACGGCTTCCGATCCGGTCAAAAGCTGTCAGCGGGCAGGTTGGACTTCTCGTTCGGTGGTCGTCTGAATCGACTGTGCCGCGTCGTTCCCGCGCGTGGGGTTCTCGGACGCGGAATGACGCTCGCGGCGGCCCGGCCGACGGGTATCCGGACCGGGCGACGACAGGAGAACGTCCGAAATGTGCCGCCGCATCCGTTCATCGGGCGCCCCCGGTCGGTGCCAAGACAACCGGATCGAGAAAAACGCCGATACATGTCGTGGTCGCCCTTCTCTTTCCAACGCAGCCTCGCTGCGGCGCCGCTGCCAGGAGGCCGGCACATGCGGATCGGCCGGAATGAGCTCTGTCCCTGCGGCAGCGGCAAGAAGTTCAAGCACTGC
>MTKY01047423.1_pt1 | contig 18637 bp, 13 predicted proteins | sample 1042731 | NCBI WGS metagenome assembly MTKY01 (sample SAMN06212206, study PRJNA360538) | anaerobic digester metagenome | biome: Wastewater treatment plant; material: sludge; isolation source: anaerobic digester fed with sludge from wastewater treatment plant | place: Denmark: WWTP Soeholt ... | reverse complement strand
CAAGAAGCCGTCGCTCGTGCGTTTCGTACAGGCGCTACCGCGCACGTCGAGCGGCAAGCCGCAGAAATTCGCGCTGCGCGAATTGTTCGCCAGCAACCGGCTCTGAAGTTCAGGCGAAGCGCCCGGGAGCCGGACGCCGAGCCCAAAGGTAACGATGTCATGCCGCGGGACCAGCGGCGAATGGGAGGAAGAACATGCGCCTGCTGAAAACGCTTCTCGCCGCAACGGCGATCGTCTGCCCCGCCGCCGCATTTGCGCAGAGCGACACCTACAAGATCGGCGTCATCGACGACATGAACGGCGTCTATGCCTATGTCACCGGCCGCGGCACCGTCGAGGCAGCGAAACTCGCGGTGGAGGACAACGGCGGCAAAATCCTCGGCAAGAAGATCGAAGTGCTGAGCGCCGACGACCAGAACAAGCCGGACGTCGCATCGGCCATCGTCCGCCGCTGGATCGATGTCGACGGCGTCAACATCATCGTCGCCGGCGGCGGCTCGGCGGCGGCGATCGCGGAACTCAACATCGCCAAGGAGAAGGGCAAGACAATCCTGATCGCCGGCGCTGGCTCTTCCGACCTCACCGGCAAACTCTGCTCGCCGAATTCCACGCATTGGGTGTTCGATACGTTCGGTCTCGCTTCGTCGGTCGGCAAGGCTGTCGTCGCCGACGGCGGCAAGAGCTGGTTCTTCGTCGCCGCCGACTACACGTTCGGCCAGGCGCTGCAACGCGACACGACGCGCTTCATCGAAGCCGGCGGCGGCAAGGTTCTGGGCGAAGCGAAACATCCGCTCAACGCGCCGGACTTCTCGTCCTATATCCTATCGGCGAAGTCGTCGGGTGCGCAGGTCGTCGGCTTCGCCAACGCCGGCGGCGACCTCGTCAACGCCATCAAGCAGGCGCAGGAATTCAAGCTGCCGGAGGGCGGGCAGCGGCTGGCCGGCCTGTTGCTCTACGTGAACGACGTACAGGCGCTCGGCTTCGACAATTCCAAATCGCTGCTCGGCGTCGCTTCGTTCTACCACGACAAGGACGACGCGACGAAGGCATGGACCAAGCGCTACCAGCAGGCGTATCCGGGAAACAACATTCCGAACATGGCGCATGCCGGCGCCTATGCGGCCGTCAATCATTATCTCAAGGCTGTGGCGGCGGTCGGCTCGAACGACATGCCGACGGTCTCGAAGAAGATGCGCGAGACGCCGGTCAACGATTTCTACAACAAGAACGTGAAGATCCGCGCCGACGGCCGCGTGCTGCACGACATGATGTTGTGGCAGGCGAAATCGAAGCAGGAGTCGAAAGGCCCGCACGATCTCATGGCCATCCGGCAGACGGTGCCCGGCGCGGAAGCGTTCCGGCCGGAGAGCGAAGGCGGCTGTTCGCTGGCGCAGAAGTAGCGAGAGCGCGCCGGATCGGCTACCACAAGTCGATCCGGCGCGTCTGGCGCGTCAAACCGGGGCGGGGCGCATGGGCAGGACGGCGACGGCGGCCAAGGTCATCAAGGACGTGGGAAGCCTGCAGCAGGCGCGCCGCGACACGGTGCTCAAGGCGGCGCGCAAGGTGTTCGAGGCCAAGGGCCTGGAAGGCGCGTCGATCCGTCTCATCGCCAAGGCGGCGCGCTGCACGACCGGTTCGATCTACCCGTATTTCAAGGGCAAGGAAGAGATCTACGCCGAGGTGCTGTCGCAGTCCCTGGCCGACTACAAGGCCAATCTCGATTCCGACGTCGCTGCGGCGCGGGCGGCGAAGGACAAGTTCCGCGCGGCCCTGACCTCGCACTTCGATTTCTACGAAGCGCGTCCGAGCGACATGTCGCTGGCGCTGTATCTGTTCAACGGGCTCAAGCCGCAGGGCCTGACCCGAGAACTCGACGCGCGGCTCAACGCGCAACTCGCGGCGATCGTCGCCGTGTTCGCAGACTGCGTGCGCGGCGTCGCAAAATTCAGCCAGCGCGAGGCGGAGATCGAGGTCGGTCTGCACCTGGCCATGCTGTTCGGCCTGCTGACGCTGCATCACACCAAGCGGACCAAGGCGTTCCACGTCGATGCGCGCGCGCTGCTCAAGACTCATCTCGACCAGTCGATCGCACGCCTGGCGGCTTGACAGCGCCGAAGTCGCGTAACAGTGTTATTTAAACTGTTGCAGGGCCGCGCCGCGGCCGAGAGGGTCTCGTGAGACTGACCGCGCATGACGAATATCCGTTTCATCAGCATCCCACGCCCTTCCACATCCCCTACACCTCGGACGTGCATTTCAACGACGGCTATTTCTGCGTCGCGATGGCGCAGGACTGGTATATCGTTTCGGGAATCCGCCTGCATCCGAACATGAACGTGATCGACGGCTTTGCCGGAATCGCACGCAACGGCGAACAGCGGGTGCTGCGGGCTTCGCGCGCGCTGCGGCCCGATGCGTCGAACTTGCAGGTCGGGCCGCTGCGCATCGACATCCGCGAACCGATGCGCCAGGTCGTCATCTCGCTTCAACCGGGCCATGGCGACTTCTCGTTCGATCTCACGTTCAACGCGCGCGCGCTGCCGTTCATGGAAGCGCCCTACCGCTTCCGCAAGAACGGCCACCTCATCCACGACATGGTGCGCTATGCGCAGATCTGCCGCGTCGATGGAACGGCGACCTGCGACGGCGAGACGGTTCAGGCCAAGGACTGGCACGCGATCCGCGACCATTCCTGGGGCGTTCGCTCGGGCATGGGACCTGCCACGCCGCACGGCGGCATGCGCGAGGACGACGAGATCGACCATCGCCGCTTCCGCATCTGGTCGCCCTTTGCGCTCGACCGCTACACGGGCTTCTTCAACACGCATGAGGATGAGAACGGCAAGCCGCTCGATTTCGAAGGCGGGATCGACATGCCCGACGGGCGCCGGATCAAGCTGACAGCGGTGAAACACGACCTGAAGTACGCGCCCGGCACGAAGAATGTCATCGGCGGCAAGTTCGCGCTCTGCGATACCGACGGGAACTGGCGCGAATACACGATCGAAGCGGCGGGCACGCCGGCCGATGTCCAAGGGCTCGGCTATTACGGCGGCTGGAAGGACGGCGGCAGCGCCGGGGTCTGGCGCGGGATAGGACCGGTGGTGGAGACCGACCGCTATCCCTCGAACGCGGCCGGCGGCAAGACCGGCCTGCTGTCGCTGCCGGAGAAAAAGCGCCTCGGCCCGACCGAATTTCCCTGCATCATGATCGGGCCCGACGGCGAACGCGGCATGGCGCATTTCGAGCAGCACTTGTTCGGCGCCTATAGGCCGTACGGATTCAAGTAGCCGGCGCTCCAGAAAGCTGACATCCCGAATGTCCCGGATGGGTCAGGTGCGGCCGCAGTGTGCCTACTCCGGCATTGGCTGCACCTGACCCATACCTGCCCACGCGACCGTCCGCTTCCGGGCTGGGTTCACGCGCGACCTGCCGTAGGCATTTCTCAGCGGTTTGCGAGAAAGCTGGCACGGAACAATTCATAGTTCGGATCGCGGTTATTTCTTCGCCGGAATGTTCTCGTAGTAGGGAATGGCGATCTCTTTTTGCGGCTCCTTCGAACCCATCATCGCCGTCGTCACGGGGTGCACGATATCGGGATCGATGAGGATGTTGATGCAAGCCGGAAGGCCAGTCGCCTGCGCGCGGCGGATGGCTGGTCCGATGTCCTCGTAGCGCGTGACCTTCTCGCCGCCGCAGCCGAAGCCCTGCGCGACCACGTGATAGTCCGACGCGGCGAGTTTCACCGCCGTCAAATACTGGCGACCGTAGACGAGTTCCTGCCCGTGCTGCGACATGCCCCAGCAGGCGTTATTGAAAACGATCGTGACGATCGGCAGGCGATGGCGCGCCATCGTGTCGAATTCGGCAATGTTGAAACCGGCGGAGCCGTCGCCGATGGCGAGCGCCACGGGTTTACCCGGCCGGGCCCGCGCGAGGCCGATGGCGGAACCCTGTCCAGCGCCGAGGCAACCGAGATAGCCGTTGCCAATCGCCAGGCCGGGGCCGGGTGATTTCAAGAATGGCCGGAACCACGACGGCGCCTCGCCGCCGTCCAGGACGACCGCTGTGTCGGGCGTCAGCGCCTCGACCGCTGCCCGTGCGGCGTGGAAAGGATGGAGCAGGCCCGGTTGTGTTTCATGCGGCGCATCGAGGAAAGGCGCGAGCGCCGAGGTCGCGCATTTCTTCAGAAGGCCCGCCCATTCGTCTCGGTTGCGCCACGCATGTTGACCCGCGCGATCGGTCATGAGCGCGAGCGCCTCGCCGCAATCGGCGACGATTCCGAGATCGGCGGCTTTCAGGCGACCGATCTCGGCGCCATCGATGTCGATCTGAGCGAGCTTCGCGTCGTGCGGCACGATGGCGCCGCTGCGCCCGCCGAGAAACAGGCCGGCGCGCGCACCCAGTTGCAGCACCACGTCCGGCTTCTGCTTCGCGATCATCGCGGTCTGCGCCAGCGCGGCGACCATGCCGACATTCTGCGGATGATCGACGGGCAAGACGCCGAGCGCCTTGCTGTTGGCGGCGACGGGTATTCCTGTCCGTTCGGCAAAGGTCTTGAGCCGGGCCGCGCAGGCGGCCGAAATCGCGCCGCCTCCCGCGATGATGATCGGTCGTTCGGCCTGTGCGAGCATTCCGAGCAGGCGGTCGACCGCGTCCGTTGCCGCGGCAGGCCTCGATAGCGCATACGGTTCGGGAAAGACGAGGCGGTCGCGTTCGAGCGGCGCGAACATGACGTCGATCGGAACTTCGAGAAACACCGGCCCGGGCCGACCGGACCGGGCCATGCGAGCCGCCTTGTCGACGAGGTCGGGGATGCGTTCGGCATGGGTGATGCGATGCGCCCATTTCGTCACCGGCGCCGCCATGGCGACCTGATCGAACCCGCCCTGCAGCGGATTGGTCGCGACTTCACGCAACGGCGGCGCGCCCGCAATGAACAGCACGGGCGAGGCGTCGAGCCAGGCGCTCGTGATTGCTGTCAATGCATTCGTGAAGCCGGGGCCGGCCGTGATGACCGCGACGCCGAGCTTTTCCGTGGCGCGCGCGTAGGACTCGGCGGCGTGGCCCGCGGAGGCCTCGTTGCGCACGTCTGTCAGCCGGATGCCGGCGTCCGGGCATGCGACGAGAAACGCGTCGAGATGGCCGCCGTGCAGCGCAAAGACTTCCGTCACGTCGAGCGCGCGAAGCGTTTGCGCGAGCACGGCGCCGCCGCTGATCTTTCCCATGGAACTTTCTCCCTGCCTGTAAACGGCGGACGGCAAGCCGCGCAACCGGTCCGCCGTCTCACTTCGTGAACGTGTCAGTCATGATCTCGCCGAACAATTGCCAGCGTTCGCCCGTGAAGCGCTGCATCTGGAATTGCTTGTTGACGCGATAATCGTCCGGACTGGTCGAGATCGAGATGCCTGGCAGCGCAAGATCGGAGACGTAATTCTTGATGCTGGTCGCCTGCTTCATCACATTGGCGCGCGTGAGATCGTCGCCGCAGTTCTTCAGGACCTCCACCATGAATTTGGCGGTGCCGTAACCGTAGGTGCTCAATCCGCTGTTGGCGTCGACGCCCGGAAGATGTTTCTCCATAAACGCCTTGTAGCGCTTCATGCCGGCGTCATCGGCCCATTGCGGGTCGAGCGGGTCCTTGCCGTAGTTGACGCTGATGATTCCTTTCGAATTCTCCGGCCCGGCCGGAATCATCACTTGCCCGACAGGCGTTGCGTTGATGTTCAGGAGGTGCACGGGCTTCCAGTCGAGTTCCGCTACCTTCCTGATCGACTGCGCGGCGAATTTCGCCGCGGAGACGTTGAAGAAGAGGTCGGCGCCGGAGTGCTTCAGTTTGACGATCTGCGAATCCGCAGTTGGATCGGCGGCCTCGTAGGATGCCTCCGCCACGATCATGCTGGCCGCCCTGGCGCCCAGCGCGTCCTTCAGCCCGGTGACGTAGTCCTTACCGAAATCGTCGTTCTGATAGAGGATGGCGATCCTCGCGTTCGGATGATTGGCGAGAATGTATTTCGCATAGACATGAGCCTCCGACTGGTAGTTCGGGTTGAAGGCCATGGTCCAGGGTGAGTTCTTCGGGTCGGTGAAGCGCGTGGCGCCCGACGCGACGAACAATTGCGGTATCTTTCGCTCGTTCATGTATTTTTGGACGGCGGCCTGCGTCGCCGTTCCGACCGACATGAACGTCAGCAGCACGCCGTCGCTTTCCACGAGCTTTCGCGTCTGTTCGACCGTCTTGGACGGGCTGTAGGCGTCGTCATAGGACAGGAAATTGATCTTCCGGCCTCTGATGCCGCCCTCGTCATTGATCATCTTGAAATAGGCGGCCTGGACCTTGCCGACCTGCCCGAAGGAGGACGCCGGCCCGCTGTAGGCTATGGTCTGGCCGATCCTGATCTCCGTGTCGCTCGCGCCCTGATCGTATTTGCCTTCAGCTCTCGCAGCCACGGTCAGCGCGGCGCCGAGCGCCAAAGCAAGGATCGTGGATGTCGTGAAACGAGCCATTTCTTCTATCCTCCCACCATCGCGGAACGTTCGCCCGCTTGTTCATGGTCTTGTGCAGTCCAGCCTTCGGCGATGTCAGATCTATTGTCTCGTATTCCCCCGAAACGGCCGCACCGATGAAACGAGTCGGGCCGCGGCGCGGGCGAAGAACTCACGTCCTCCGCGGATCGACGATGATCTTGACGCTGCTCTCGGGCGACGCAAGCCTTTCGAAGGCCGCCGCCACTCCGGACAGCCCGACCGTGCCTGAATAGAGCGGCGCAACATCGACAATGCCTTCGGCGATATCGCGTAGGGTCGCCGCAAATTCATCCGGCGTGTAGCCAAGCACGAAACGCACGCGCAATTGCTTGTTGATCGCTATCACCGGAAAGATTCTGTCTTCCTCCATGCACACTCCCACCACGACGATCTGGGATAGCGGTGGCGCCTGCTCGATGATTGCCTGCAGCATGCCCGGCACGCCGACGCATTCGAAAACCAGGGCCGAACGTATGTCGCTGCGCGTCATTCGCGCCGCGCGCAGCTCCGCCAAGGTCGCCGGCACGTCGAATGCGGTCCAGTGCGCGTGCGGCGACGACGTCGCTGGATCGACGACGATGTCGGCGCCCATGCGTTCAGCAATCGCGCGCCGCTTCGCGGAATAGTCGGCGGCGATTATCGGGCCGACGTTCTTGCGTTTGAGAGCGGCGATCACTGCCAGCCCCACCGGGCCACAGCCGAGCACCAGCGCCGGCGGGCGCTCCGACAGATCGGCGCAGGCCACCGCATGCGCACCCACCGCCATCGGTTCGACCATGGCCGCATGCTCGGATGGAAGCCCGTTCGGCACTTCCAGCAGCATCGCCTCGGTCAGCGCCATCCGTTCGGCGAAACCGCCGGGGAAGCGCGTCGAATAGCCGATCACCTCCGGCCCCTTGGGGCCGACAGCATAGGGAACGGACACAACGCGCGTTCCCGCCTTCAATGTCTTCTGGGTGTCCGGGCCATGATCGAGAATTTCGGCGCAGAACTCATGCCCCATCACCAGATCGTAAGCGAGATCGATCGCGGACCTGCTGCCGGAGCGCCGTCCCATCTCTATCATCGTGTCGAGGTGATGCACGGCGTGCAAATCGGACCCGCAAATGCCGCAGGCCAGGGTTTTCACGAGAACCTGACCGGACGCCGGCGTGACATCGTCCACTTCGGCCTGCAGCAACGACTTGCCGCGACGCACGACTGCTTTCATCCGTCTCTCTCCCGATTGTCCGCCCGATACGCCACTACGCGTTGCGCGCCATGAGCCCGCCGTCGACCGGAATCACGGCGCCGGTAATGTAGGAAGCAGCCGGAAGACAAAGGCTCAGGACCATGTGCGCGACTTCTTCCGGCTCGCCGTACCGCCGCAATGCCGTCCGGCGCTTCGCGAACTTCGCCTTTTGATCCGCCGGAATGGCTTCGGTCATCGGCGTGGAGATCGGACCAGGGCAGATCGCATTCACGGTTATCGCTTCGGGACCGAGTTCGACCGCAAGCGATCGTGTAAGTCCCGTTACGCCTGCCTTGCCGGCTGAATAAGCGCTGAAACCCGCAGTAGAGCCCAGCGCTTCGGTCGACGCGATATTGACGATGCGCGCCGCGGAGGATTTGCGCAGGTGGGGGAGCGCCGCCCGGATCAGCCTTTGCTGGGAGGTGAGCAAGACTGAAATCGTGACCGCGAAGCGTTCGTCGTAGTCGGGCGCGTCGATCGGGCAATAGCCGGAGATGCCGGCGTTGTTGACGATACAGTCTATTCCCCCGAAGTGCGTCGCGACATCCTCCACCATCTTGGCGATTGCGGCGGCGTCAGACAGATCGCAGACAATCGCGCGCGCCTGCCCCCCGTTCGCAACGATTTCGCGCGTAACGCGATCGAGGTTCGCCTCCTTGATGTCCACAAGCGCTACGCGCGCGCCTTCCCTCGCGAACAGCTTCGCGGCGGCTTCGCCCATGCCCCCCGCCGCGCCTGTAATGATCGCCGTCTTGCCCCGGACGGATCGGCTTGCTGCGATGCCTTCGTCTGTCAACTCGCTTCTCCCTGGATCTAGTCGCATTGACCGGCGGACGCTCGTCCGCCGGTGCGTCGAATTTCATGCATCGCCCGGACGCGGTGAACCACAGGCCCGCCGCACGTCAGTTGCGGCCGACGAGGTCGCCGAAGCGCTCCCATCCCTCTCCCTTGAAGCGAACGAGCTGCATCTTCTTGACCAGCGCATAGTCCTCAGGGGTGGTGCTGAGAGTGACGCCCGGAAGCAATCCCTTCACGTGAACCTGCTTGAGGTTCGATGCGATCTTCAATACGTTCTCGCGCGACAGATCATCGCCGGCGTCCTGCAGAACCTTGTGTATGGTCTGCGCTACGACATAAGCGTAGACATTGCCGCCGTTGTTCATGTCGGCGCCCGGCATGTACTTCTCGATGAATGCGCGCCAGGCTTTCACGTCGGGATGGTCGGCCCAAGCGGAATCTTCGGGAGACATGATATAGATCGCGCTGATGATGCCTTGAGAATGTTCAACGCCGGCCGGGCGCATGACCGACGCAGGCGATGAACTCGCGGTGCAAACGATGTGCATCGGCTTCCAGTTCAGAGACGCCATCTTGCGGATCGTCTGGGCCGCGAATTTCGGCGTCGAGAAGTTGAGCAACGTATCGGCGCCGGAGGCCATCAATCGCAGGACCTGGGAGTCGACCGTCGGGTCCGTGATGTCGTACGGCTCCTCTCCAACGATCATCTTCTTGCGATCGTCGCCCAGCGTATCCTTGGCGCCTTCCAGATAGTCTTTTCCGAAGTCATCGTTCTGATAGAGGATGCCGATCTTGGCTCCGGGGCGCTCCTTTCGGATGTAGTCGATGTAGACGCGCGCCTCGGAGCGGGTGTTGGGCTGGAAGCCCATCGTCCACGGGTAATTCTTGGGATCGTCGAACTTGGATGCGCCGCTGGCGATGAAGAGTTGCGGTATTTTGCGTCCATTCAGGTACTTCTGGATCACCGCGTTGGCCGGGCTTCCGAATGTGTTGAATATCAGAAGTACGTCGTCATTTTCCACCAGCCGGCGGGTCTGCTCCACGGCCTTGGCCGGGCTGTAGGCGTCGTCATAGGACAGGAAAACGACTTTGCGACCATTGATTCCGCCGTTGTCGTTGACCATGCGGAAATAGGCGGCCTCCGCCTGACCGATGACGCCGTATGCGGATGCCGGCCCGCTGTATGGGTACGTGTTGCCGATACGGATCTCGGTTTCGGAAAAACCGGGACCACTCTTCCTTCCCGCCGCCATGGTCGGCGACGCCGCGAGCGCGAGCGAACCGGCCAGCAGATTGCGCCGTGACAGACTGACTTGAACCATGGAGTTCCTCCGGTTTCCGTGGGCGCTTTTGCGCCTTCGTTCGTTCCGTGACGCTTGCGATATCGGTCGTGACCTCGTCTTTATTCGCGCTGCTCGTTCAGATGGCGCGTTCCCGCCCGGCCCAAAACGGATCACGCAGTTTTCGCTTGAATATTTTCCCCGAATCTTCGCGCGGGAGACTCTCGACGAATTCGATCGTTCTTGGAATCTTGTAGCCGCTGAGCGTGCGGCGCAGCTCCGCCTGCAAACCATCGGTCGAGAGGTCCGCCCCCGGCTCCGGCTGCACGACCGCCATCACGCGCTCGCCGAACTCATCGTCGGGGATTCCGAACACGGCGCAGTCGACGACGCCGGGCAATTTGAGCAATTCGGCCTCGATCTCGGCCGGGTAGATGTTGGCGCCGCCGGAAATGATCATGTCGTTCTTCCGGTCGCACAGATAGAGAAAGCCGTCCGCGTCGAAATAGCCGACGTCGCCCGGCGCCACGAGGCCGCCGCGATCCATCGCAGCGCGCTTCTCGGGTGCGTTCTGATAGGTGAACACCGCACCCGCCGCGGGGCCGCCGATCACCTCTCCGACCGTTCCGGGGGGAACCTCTGCCCCCTCCGCATCTACAACCCGAACGACGACATTGGGCATGACGCGCCCGACGGAGCCAGGGTGATCCAGCCACTCCCTGGAATTCAGATTGGTGACGTTGCCCATTTCCGTGGAGCCGTAATATTCGTTGATGATCGGCCCCCACCATTCGATCATCGCGCGCTTGACCTGGGGCGGGCATGGCGCGGCTGCATGGGCGACATATTCGAGCGACGACAGGTCGTAGCGCTTCTTCGCGGACGCCGGCAGCCGGAGCAGCCGGTTGAACATGATCGGCACCATGTTGAGATGCGTAATCCGCTCGCGTTCGATCAAGCTCAACAGGCCTTCGGGATCGAAGCGCGGCGTGACGACGACATTCGCGCCGATGCGAATGGAAAAATTGGAGTGAGCGTTCGGCGCGGCGTGATAGATCGGGCCGACCACGGCCGTGATTATCTCGTCGGGACGCCGGCGACCCTGGACATGGTCCGTGTAGCCGTATGACCAGGCAAGCATCGCGTTCGATGCCTCGGCCCGCTCCGGAGTAGGCGGCGGACGTTTCACCCCTTTCGGCCGCCCGGTCGTGCCGGACGTGTAGACGATCGAATTCGGCGCGATCTCCGGCTCCCGCGCGAGCGGCGAAGACCGACCCAACACCTCTCGCCAATTCGGGGCGTTGACAGGCAGAGCGGACGCCTTGACGCCATAAGCCGCAGCGATTTCAGGGGGCGTCTCGACCACCACGACCGTAACGCCATCCGGCACGCCGGCAGCGATCGCAGGCAACAGGTCGGCGTGAATGACCAGCACGTTCACGCCGCTGTCTCGGAGCAGGTAGTTTGCTTCGTCCTGAGTATAGTGCCAGTTCACGGGTATCGGGTATGCGCCGAGCATGCCGATGCCGAAATTCGCTTCGAAATAAGCGATTTCGTTACGCAGATAGAGTGCGACGCCATCGCCTTTGCGTATGCCGAGGCTTTCGAACGCCCCGGCGGCCAGACGCGCCCTGGCCATGAACGCGTCTGCGTCGAGCATGCGTTCGCCGCTCTTGATCCACGCCATGCCCTGCCTCCCTGCTCTTGCTGCTTGTATCAGCGCGTCACGGCGCGTTTGCGGCGACGTATTCTGCGATCTTCTGTTTTCCGAGCTGACTCATGTGCACTTCGTCCGGGCCGTCGGCGATGCGGACGAAACGATTGAGAAGGAAGAAGCCGGCGACAGGCGTGTCTGCGCTGACGCCCATGCCGCCATGGGCCTGGATGGCGCGATCGCAGACTGTCTGCGTCATTTGAGGCGCCACGACCTTGATCGCCGCGATAAGGTCTTTCGCGATCCGGTTTCCGTGGCGGTCCATCGCCGACGCCGCTTTCAGGGTGAGCAGGCGCGCCATCTCGATTTCACAAAAGCTCTTGGCGACATCCTGCCGAATGGATGACTGGTCGGCCAGCTTCTTGCCGAATGCGATGCGGCTATCGACCCTGCGCGCCATGAATTCGAGCGCGCGCTGCGCCTGACCGATCGATCGCATGCAATGATGAATGCGCCCGGGCCCCAGACGTCCCTGTGCGATTTCAAAGCCGCGGCCTTCTCCGAGAATCAGGTTCTCTTTCGGCACGCGCACATTGTCGAAGCGCAGCTCGCACTCGCCGCCCGGCGAACTATAGGAACCGAACACGGTCAGGTGGCGCACGATCGTGATGCCGGGCGTGCCGGGCTCGACCAATATCTGTGAATGCTGGGTGTGACGCGGTCCGTCGAAGCGACTCTTGCCCATGACGATCCAGATCTTGCACCTCGGATGCATGGCGTTGGAAATCCACCACTTGCGCCCGTTGATCACATAATGGTCGCCATCCCGGATGATCGACAGTTCGAGGTTGGTGGCGTCGGACGAGGCGACCTGCGGTTCGGTCATGACGTAGGCCGAACGGATTTCGCCGTCGAGCAGCGGTTGCAGCCACTTCTTCTGCTGCGCCGGGCTGCCGTACTTGGCGAGAACCTCCATATTGCCAGTGTCAGGCGCCGAGCAGTTGAAGACCTGGCTTGACCACGGAACACGCCCCATAAGCTCGGCGAGCGGCGCATATTCGAGGTTCGTCAGGCCGGGGGAAAATTCGCCGTATTCATGTGGCAGGAACAGGTTCCACAGACCGGCCGCTTTCGCCTTCGCCTTCAGCTCGTTCATCATTGGCCATTCTTGCCAGCGATTGGCGTGGTCGTGCACGAAATTCGTATATTCTGTTTCGCGCGGATAGATGTGCTCCGCCATGAAGCTCGACACAGCGGCGAGCAGTTCCTTGACCTTGTCGGAATGTTCGAAGTCCATTGGGTTTGCCTCGTTAGAGTGTAAGACCGCCATCGACCACGAGAGTTTGGCCGGTGACATAGGATGCGAGTGGCGAAGCGAGGAAGATCGCGGCGCCGGCCATATCGGCGGGCGTGCCCACACGTTGCTGTGGAATGCGCGCAAGCGCGCCTTCGAGCTTTTTGGGATTCTGCGTGGTCACCTTTGTGAGCTTCGTGTCGACCAGACCAGGCGCAATCCCGTTGACGCGGATGCCTTCGGCTGCGTACGCCTGCCCCAGGGTCTTCGTCAGGCTGACCGCGCCGGCCTTGGACGCGGCATAGGCGGGATTGCCGACGTTGGCTCTGAAGCCGGAAATCGAGCTGACGACGACAATGGAGCCCTTCGCGGCCGCCAATGCCGAGCGAAATTTCTGCGCGCATTGCATGACGCTATCGAGGTTGACGGCCATGACGCGGTCCCAGCCGGGCCTCTCGAATTCGCCGCGCTTATAGACCACGGTGCCTTGCGACAGAACGAGTACGTCGAGGCCGTCGAACGGCATTGGAGCGGTCTCGACCGCATCGGGATTTCCGACGTCGACAGATGTGAATCCGAGCCCGTCGAGGTCCGAGCCGTCGGCCGGATCGTAGTCCTCGCGCTTCTGCTTCGTGCCCCAGACATGCACCTCGGCGCCGCGCTCACGGAATGCATGCGCCACACCGTTTCCGATGCCGCTCGTTCCGCCCACGACCAGCACGCGCTTGCCGGTAAAATCGGTATCGCGATTCAATGGATATTCCTTCGCCAGTTGATCATGATTTGATACGCCGGAGCGCCCGCTCGAAAAGTCGGACGGTCTGCGCATGCAGGCGATCGCCGATTTCGCGGGGCGCCTTTCCGGCCCATGCGCGGGCGTTCGAACCTTCCAGAATGATGCCGAGCTTGTAGCAGGCGAGCACGACGTACCAATCGAACTGGCTGACGTCGCGGCGCGTTCGCCTCGCGTAATGCGCTACCAGTTCCTCGGCGGTCGCGAAGCCTTCCCAGGGCTGTATCGCTTTGTCTTTGTCGAGTGGTTGACCTGTCTCCGGCCAGGTTGCGACCAGCCACCCGAGATCGAGCAGCGGATCGCCGAGCGTACAGAGCTCCCAGTCCACAATCGCGGCCAGCTCTCCGTCGCTATGGCGAAACATCACATTGGCGAGGTGGAAATCGCCGTGGATGATTCCGGGCTGGAAGTTCGCGGGCAGATTGTCTTCGAGCCAGCGCGCAACGCGTTCGACCCCGGGTATTGCGCCCGGTCCCGGCCAATTGGGCGTTCCGTCGTAGCTCTTGAGCTGCGCCGCCCAACGACCGACCTGACGTCCAAGCCAGTTTTCGACATTGCCGAAATCTCCCAGTCCCAACGCGCGATAATCGACCTGGCTGAGCGCGGCGATCCCCTCGACCATGGCGAGCCCCATGCGATGCCTGAGGGATGGATCGTTCGCGTGGAGCTTTGGTAGACCCGAACTTGCGTTGAAGCCGTCGACAGGCTCCATGAGGTAGAATGCCGCCCCCAGAACGGTTTCGTCAGCGCAGTCGGCTATCAGTCCGGGGTGCGGCACATCCGTCCCCGCGAGCGCCGCCAGAATGCGCGCCTCGCGCCGGTTTGTTTCGTTGGAATTGGCGCGCAGATGCAGAGGCGGTCGACGCAGCACGTACTGACGTTCGGCGCGAACGAACCGCATCAGGACATTCTGCGTGCCGCCCGACAGGCGCTCCACCGCCGAGAGCGGGCCTGCCCCGAGCCCCTGCTCGTCCATCCATGCGGTCAGGGCCGCCAGATCGACGCCGGAGATGTCAACTGCCTCAGACACAGGACCTCGCGAATGAATTATCCAGATGGATAATTCATTTGTCTTAATCGCATGTCAAGCCCATGCGCGGGCTCCCGCCTCGGCGCAGTTCGCCGTCTTCGCAGGCCCGCCGGTTGACATGCCCGGATTATTATCCAAGTGGAGACGGAACGGCGCAGGCCGCCGTCCACTCGTATCGACACCAGTATGCTCAAACCCGATTTTGAAACCCGAAGCCCCGCGGCCGAACAGATCATGAGCGTTGCGCTGGAGCTCTTTGCGGAGCACGGCGTCGATGCGGTGACGGTGCGCCAGATCGCCGAAGCCGCAGGCCAGAAAAATCACGCTGCGGTCGGCTATTATTTCGGCTCCAAGGAGGATCTGGTTCGCGCGGTCGTCGCCCATGGCGCACGGTTGATCGACGAGATGCGCAACCAGATGCTCGACGCCATGGAAGCGCAGGGCGGCCCAAAGAGCATATTTGAAGTCACGGATTGCCTGGTCCGCTCATCGCTTCCACCGGCGCCGGCGCCGTGGAGCGAGTGCTACAATCGGTTCATCGTCGTCCTGGCGCTCGCCAATCGCAAACTGTTCATGGACGCATTGGAGGGGCGTTGGAACTCCGGGTATCAGCGGTGCCTCGCCCACATCCGAAGATTGCTTCCAAGAGATCTACCGCGAACCATCGTCAGCCAGCGACTGGTTTTCCTGACCGCAACGATCGGCGGAATTCTGGCGTCGCGCGAGAGCGAATTGGCGGATCGCTCCCGTACGCATTCAATATGGGCCGATCCTGCAACTCTCACGCATCTCGCCCAATCGCTGGCGTCCATGCTCGAGGCTGCCGCGTAGCCAAGGCGCTTTGGCATGTTGCTTTGGCTATCGGCCGGGACGCATGCGACGTCGATCGAACCGCTGGCGCCACGATCGATGCGCGACAGGACGCGAGACGATTTCCGTCGGCGCAGGAGGCCGTCCGGACCTGCACGGATGCGGGCCGAGCGAAAGCTTGCGGGTTATCCGAGGCGGAGCTGAATCTGATGCCTGCGCCCGTCATCGCGCAGCGCGACGCGGCAAGGTCGTTCGGCGTTCGCGACACCGTCGATCTGGAGATGCGCAACGCCGTGGCTGACTCCGTCGGGATTGTCGATGACAATCTCGTACGTGGCCGACTTGCGTCGAATTGTGATCCGATAGCCAGGCCACGCAGTCGGGATGCAAGGATCGAGAAGGAGGAAATCGCCCTCCTGCCGTACACCCAGTATGCTCTCGACGCCGGCGCGCTGCAGCCAGCCGGCTGCGCCCGTGTACCATGTCCAGCCGCCGCGCCCCAGATAGGGCGGCGTTCCATAGACGTCGGCGGCGACCACGTAAGGCTCGACCTTGTAGCGGTGCACGTCGGCCCGTGTCCGCGCGTGATTGATCGGATTGAGCAACGCGAAGAGACCGTGAGCCTTGTCGCCTTCGCCGAGCTTCGCGAAAGCCATCGCTGACCATACGGCCGCGTGCGTGTACTGGCCGCCGTTCTCCCGCACGCCCGGCGGATAGCCCTTGATATAGCCGGGTTCGACCGCGGTCTTGTCGAACGGCGGCGCGAACAGCAAAGCCACGCCGTCGGCGGGCCGGATCAGCTCGCGCTCGACCGCCGCCATGGCGCGGGTCGCGCGCTCCGGTTCGGCAGCGCCCGACAGCGACGCCCAGGATTGCGCGATGGAATCGATGCGGCACTCTTCGCTGGAGGCAGAGCCGAGCGGCGTTCCGTCGTCGTAGAAACCGCGGCGATACCACTCCCCGTCCCAGGCCTCGCGTTCGAGTGCGGCCTGCAGGGCGATTGCATGCCCGCGCCATGCGCCGGCGCGCTGCGTTTCGTTGCGTCGGTCGGCGAGCGCGGCGAAATCATCGAGTGCGGAAAAGAGCAGCCAGCCGAGCCAGACGCTCTCGCCCTGACCGCGTTCGCCGACGCGGTTCATGCCGTCGTTCCAGTCGCCGCCGCCGATCAGCGGCAGGCCATGTCCACCGAGCGCCAGACTGCGATCCAGCGCGAGCGCGCAATGTTCGAACAGGCTCGCCGACGTCTCGGAAACGGCGGGCGGAAAGAAGCTGTCGTGTTCGCCCGGTTCAAGCGCGCGTCCCTCCAGAAAAGCGATCCGCTCGTCGAGGATCGCCGCGTCCCCGGTCGCGGTGATGTAACGCGCGACCGCATAGGCGAGCCACGCGCGGTCGTCGCTGATACGCGTGCGCACGCCCTGGCCCGAATGCGGCAGCCACCAATGCTGCACGTCGCCCTCGACGAACTGCCGCCCCGCCGCACGCAAGATATGTTCGCGCGTCAGGTCGGGGCGCGCGGCGGTCAGCGCCATGCCGTCCTGCAATTGATCGCGAAAGCCGTAGGCGCCGCTCGACTGGTAGAAGGCGGAACGCGCCCAGACCCGGCAGGCGAGCGTCTGGTACAGCAGCCAGCCGTTCAACATGATGTCGGTGGCGCGATCCGGCGTCTTCACTTCGACGGCGCCGAGAAACTCGCTCCAATGTCGCGCGACCTCGGCCAGCACGGCGTCCAGATCAGCCGTCCGGTAGCGCGCGATCAAGGCGCGGGCGTCGTCGGCATTCGCGGTCTCGCCGAGAAGAAAGACAACCTCCGCTTCGCCGTTCGGCGGCAGGATGATCGTCGTGCGCATCGCGCCGCATGAATCGAGACCGGCGCCGACCGATTTCCGCAACGGCCCGCCGCCGGTCAACGCCGTCGGATTGGCCAGCGGCCGGTTGCGCCCGATGAATTCGCGGCGATCGGCGGTCCAGTCCTTGCCCCCGCCGTCGGTGTAGAGGAACGCGACGCGCGGACCGAATCCCGTACTCCATGGATTTCGGGCCAACATGGCGCCAGAGGCTGCGTCGATCTCGGTCGAGACGAAAGGAATTGAGGACGAGCGCGACGGGCCGAGCACCCATTCGACATAGGAGGTCACGCTGAGCCGCCGCGTGCGGTTCGTCCGGTTGCGCAGAACGAGGCGCGAGATCTTGAGCGGATCGCTCATCGGCACGTATTGCAGCAGCTCGCTCTCGACGCCGTGCGAAGTATGTTCGAAGCGGCAATAGCCGCGACCATGCCGGGCGACATAGGTTCCGGTTTCGCTGCGAATGGGCAGGGCGGTCGGGCTCCAGACATCGCCCGATTGGTCGTCCTGCAGATAGAAGACTTCGCCCGGCCGGTCGGATACCGGATCGTTCGACCACGGCGTGATCTGGTTCTCGCGGCTGTTGATGGACCATGTGTAGCCCGAGCCTTCGGTCGAGGCCTGGAAACCGAAGGCGGGATTGGCGACGACGTTGATCCATGGCGCCGGCGTCGACTGGCCCGGGCCGAGAATCGTCACGTATTCCCTGCCGTCGTCGGCGAAGCCGCCGAGCCCGTTGAAGAATTCGAGACTGTTCGAAAGCGTCGGCGCCGGGGCCGCTGCCTCGGGCGCGCCGGGCCTTGCTCTCGCCTCGGACGCCGGACGCGCGGCGCTTTCGGAGATGCGGTCGAGTTGATCGAACAGACTGCCCCGCTGCGCTACCAAAACGACGCGCGCAGCGGCCGACAGCAGCGCGCGCATCTCGACCGGGATCAGATCGGCGCGCAGCACGAACACGCGGCCCGACGGTGCGCTGGAGACAGCCTGCGCTCGCGACTGGCTGGTGCGGACGATGGTTTCGAGCGCGATCTGCAGGTCCTGCACATAGGACGACTGGCGCTCGTTCAGTATCACCAGATCGACCGCGAGTTGCTTCATGCGCAAGTATTCGTGCGCCAGCACAAGTTCATGCGCAACGTCCAAGTGCTCGATATCCGCAATTCGCAGAACGACGATCGGAAGGTCGCCGGATATGGATTGGCTCCACAAGCCGGACTGCGAGCCTCCGCCGAGGCGGATCGTGTCGGAAGACGGGCGTAGGGTCGGCGCGGCGTAGATGACGTGTCCTGCCAGCCGTTGAAACAATGCGGCTTGCTCGGCCGTGACGCCGAGATGATGCAACTGGACCTGCGCCTGCGTCCAGGCGAGCGTGGTC
>MTKY01051663.1_pt1 | contig 18659 bp, 14 predicted proteins | sample 1042731 | NCBI WGS metagenome assembly MTKY01 (sample SAMN06212206, study PRJNA360538) | anaerobic digester metagenome | biome: Wastewater treatment plant; material: sludge; isolation source: anaerobic digester fed with sludge from wastewater treatment plant | place: Denmark: WWTP Soeholt ... | reverse complement strand
GTTGCCGTGAGCGGCGGGGACGCGCTGGACACCGTTGAAGTGCTGCACAACAACCGCGTCATCCACCGCTGGACGCCGCCCATCCCGCCCGCTGAGCCGGCGCTGCCCGGCGTGTTCAAGGTGCACCTGGAGCTAGGCTGGGGCGAGCGCGGCGAGAACGTGGACTGGCGCGTTGATCTGCGCGTGGTGGGCGGTGACTTGCTGGGCGTCGAGCCGCGCTTGCGCGGTCACGAGATCGTTGCCCCGCAGGCGGACGAGGAGGCCAGCTACGCCTTCAGCGATTGGCAGCGCGTGGGCGCGGACGGCGTCAGCCTCACCACGCGGACCTGGGGCAATCCCACCACGACTACCCCGGCCACGCAGGGCATGTGCTTCGAGGTGCGCGGGAGCCAGAGCACGCGCTTCGTGGGGACGATCAACGGGCGGGCGGTAGACGTGCGCCTGGCCGACCTGCTGGCCGGGCCACGCGCGCATTACCTGGGCGGCTTCCTGACGCCCGTCTACTACTTCCACCGCGCCGTGCCCCTGCACGAGGCCACCGCCCGGTTCACCCTCACCGACAGCGCCCGCAGCGACCGGCGCGACTGGTACTACGTGCGTGTCCGCCAACAGAACGGGCACTGGGCGTGGAGCTCGCCGATCTGGGTCGAGCGCTCATGAGAGGCTGCGCGCCGTGCTGATCCGGGTGGGGCTGATCCTCTTCGCGGCCACTTTCACGCAGGGCGTGGTCGGCTTCGGCATGGCGCTGGTTGCCATGCCCCTGCTCGCCGTCTCGCTGGGCATTCGCACCGCCGCCCCGCTGATCGCGCTGCTCGGCGTATTCAGCCCGGCGCTGATTGCCTGGCGCTACCGGCGGCAACTGGACTGGGGCGAGATCACGCCGCTCGCCTGGGGATCGGTGCTGGGCATCCCCGTCGGCGTTACGCTGCTGCGTCTGGTAGACGAGCAGATCGTCACGCTGGCCCTGGGGCTGGTGCTGATCGGCTACGGATTGTACGCCCTGCGCTGGGCTGCACCGCCCTGGCGGGGAACGGCTCGCGCCGCCTACGGGCTGGGGTTCGCTGGCGGGGTGCTCTCCGGCGCGTACAACACCGGCGGCCCGGCGCTGGTGATCTACGGCAGCAGCCGCCGCTGGTCACCGGGGGCGTTCAAGGCGAACATTCAGGTGTTGCTGGTGCTGCACAGCATCACGGTGGTGATTTCTCACTCGCTGGCGGGCAACTTCACCGGCGATGTGTGGGAAGTGCTGCCGGTCGGGTTGCTGGCCACCGGCGCGGGGACGAGCAGCGGCCTGCTCATGGATCGCTTCGTGAATGAGGCGACCTTCCGCCGCCTGGTCTTGCTGCTGCTGCTCGCCCTCGGCGCGCGGCTGGTGCAGACTTCGCTGGCGGGTCTAGCCTGAGTGCCATGCGCAGGCGGGCCGCACTGCTCTGCTGCACCCTGCCCAAATCCAGACTTCCGAAGTTTCGGAAACTTCGGAAGTCTCTTTTCGGCACCACGCCCCTACAAGCTCAATTCGCCAGCAACGTCACGCACAGGGCACCTTGCGCGGCAGATCGCCAGTCACGCCACCTTGATCACCTTGCGCGGCTTCAGGCGCAGCACGACGATGTCCAGGTCGGCCCAGTCCGCGACATCCCGCTCGGCCTGCTCCGGCTCCTCGTAGTGATGGCATAACCGGCGCACCCAGGCATCGTCCGGGTCTGGCTCGATGGCGATATCCCCCTTGATCAGGTAGCCCCCGCCGTCGCCCGGCGCGCCGCCAATGGTGACCGCCCCCTTCGGATTCGCCTCAGCGAAGGCCACTTTGCGCGTGCTGCGCACGCTGATGAAGACGATCTCCTCGCCATCGCGCATGAACCACACCGGCACCGTATGCGGGTAGCCGTCGGAGTCAATCACCGACAGGCGCGCGATGAGAGGCTTGTCCAGCAACGTGCGTGCCGCGTCATCAAACAGTGTCATCGGATTTTCCCCTCCCTACAAAAGCGATGAACGGCGGAGTCGTACGGTGTCGAGTATACTCGCCCTGGCGGCACCAGCGACAGCGGGGCCAGGGGTGCGCAAACTCTGTCAGGCAGTTTGCCGCACCCTGACTTACCTCACCCCCGCTCGGCGCTCACGCGCCTCGCCCCCCCTCTCCGTTAACGGAGGGGGAAAGGCCGAGCGTGGCGAGGCCAGGGGGTGAGGCTAAGCGGATGCCATCTCAATGCTTCTCACGCTGCTGTCCGCCCCTGAACCACAGCGCCAGGTAGGGGCGGGTTTGCAAGCCCGCCCCTACAAAAACGCCGCAAGCCCTCCGCGCCTGTAACAAGCATAATAGCAAGCAGGATCGAAACTCTTATTTTGTTGTATGATAGTAAGGGTTTGGGTCTGGAGCGATGATGATCTGGGAAGCGCTATGCACAGACTAAGGACGTCCTTCTCTCTGCGCGCCAGTCTGCTGTATGGTCTGCTCGCGGCTGCCTGGATCGTCGGCTCAGACCTGGCCGCTGCTGCCCTAGAGGGCGATCCGCTGGAGTACGTACAGACCATTAAGGGGCTGTTCTTCGTTGCAGCGACGGCAGGGCTGCTCTACGTGCTGCTGCACCGAGAGGAACTCCGGCGACAACACACCGAAGAGGCGTTACGCCGCACCAGCCGGGCCTACTGCATGTTGAGCGAGTGCAACCAGGTGATCGTGCGCGCCGAGGACGAGAATGCCCTGCTGCACGACCTGTGTGCCCGGCTGGTGACGCCGGGCGGTTACCGGCTGGCCTGGGTGGGCCGGGCCGAGCACGACCAGGCGCGCACGGTTCGCCCGGTCGCCTGGGCCGGACACGAAGCGGACTACCTGGCGACGATCCGCGTCACATGGGCAGAGGACGAGCACGGGCAGAGTCCTGTTGGCCGGGCGATCCGCACCGGCTGCCCCCAGGTGGCGCGCTCCATCGCCGGCGACCCCAACTTCATCCCCTGGCGCGAAGAGGCTCTGGGCCGGGGCTACCAGTCATCTATCGCCCTGCCTGTGGCTCTTGAAGGCGACACTTCTGGCGTCCTGGCCCTTTATTCCGCCAGGCCGGATGCCTTCGACGCAGAAGAAGTGGCGCTGCTGCAGGAGCTAGCCAGCGATCTAGCCTACGGCATCCGCGCCCTGCGAACCCATGCAGCGCTGCAACAGTCCACCAGTGCGCTGCACGGGACGTACAAGCACTTGCAGGCCATCATCGAGGCATCACCGCTGGCTATCATCTCGCTGACCCTGGACGGGCATGTGGTGACCTGGAACCACGCCGCCGAGCGCATCTTCGGCTGGACCGAAGCGGAAGTCGTGGGTCGCACGCTGCCCATCGTCCCGCCGGACAAGCAAGATGAGTTCGGCGCGCTACGCGCGTGCGTGGAGTGCGGGGGGGCCTTCACTGAACTGGAAGTGACCCGCCAGCGCAAAGATGGCACGTCCCTTGAAGTCAGCCTTTCCATCGCCCCGATCTACGACGAGAACGGGGACGTGGTGCGCATCATGGCTGTCATCGCCGACATCACCAGGCGCAAGCAAGCCGAGCTAGCCGAGCGCGAGCAGCGCGCCCTGGTCGAAGCACTGACTGACGCGGTCGTGGCGATTAACAGCACCCTGGACATTGACCGAATCTTCGAGCGCATCCTGACCAACGCCGGGCGAGTCATCCCGCACGACTTCGCCAACATCATGCTGGTGAAAGAAGGCGTCGCCTATGTGGTAGGCCAGCGCGGCCACGACGAGCGCAGCGCAGCAGACTGGGTCGCCCGGCAGCGCTTCGTTGTCAGCGAGGCCGTGCCCTTGCGAGCAATGGCCGAGACAGGCGAGCCACTGACCGGCAGCGATGCCGCAAGCCCCGGCATCTGGCACAACATCCCAGGGGCACCCCAACAGCACTCGTGGGCCGGCGCGCCGATCTGCCTGCACGGTGAGGTGATCGGCTTTCTGAATGTGGCAAGCGCCACCCCCGATTTCTTCAGCGAGAAGCACGCCCAGGCGCTCAAAGCCTTCGCCGACCGTGCGGCGACCGCACTGCACAACGCGCGGCTTTACGACGAGATTCGCAGCTACGCCGGGCTGTTGGAGGCGCGCGTTGAGCAGCGCACCGCCGAGCTAAGCGAGTCCAAGGAGCGCCTCGAAGCGATCCTGAACAGCACCAGCGATGCCATCCTGCTCGCCGACACAGAAGGGATCATCCAGCGGGCCAACCCGGCTTTCACCAGCTTCTTCCCCAACGATCTCACCGAAGTCGTCGGGCGGCCCCTGGCCGAGCTGGTCACGCCGAAGCAGGCCGCAGCCCTGGCCGAGGGCCAGCGCCGCGCGATCAGCAGCCGCCAGCCGGTGCGCGTGGAGCTAAGCGCCAACGAAGCGAGCGGTGCCGGCCTGGACGCCGAGGTGTCGCTCTCGCCCATCGAGAATCCCTCTGGGGCGATCACGGGCATTGTGTACAGCATCCACGACATCAGCGCCCACAAGCGCCTGGAAGCGCAGCTTCGCCAGACTCTAGAACAGCAGGTGGAGCTGAACGCCCTGAAGTCGCGCTTCGTCGCCATGGCCGCCCACGACCTGCGCACCCCCCTGTCGGTCATCCAGACGGCTATCGAGCTGTTCCGCCGCTACAACGAGCGCATGACCGATGCCCAGCGCGAGGAACGCTACGAGCGCGTCGAGGCAAGCATCGGGTTCATGATCACGCTGCTTGACGACATCCTGCTCATCGGCAAGACGGAATCCCGTACCCTGGCCCCGAACCTACAGCCGGTTGAGCTGTCGGCTCTGTGCCGCGAGATCGTGACCGAGATCGAGCAGACCGGTGCAGCGGAGCACAAGGTGGTATTCGAGTGCGAGGCGCAGAGCCAGAACACCGTTACCGACCCCAGGCTGCTGCGCCACGTCCTCAGTAACCTGCTGGACAACGCGGCCAAGTATTCGCCCGCTGGCAGCACCATCTACTTCGGCGTGACCTGCGCAGCGGAGCGCGCGACATTCACCGTGCGCGATGAGGGCATCGGCATCGCTCAGGACGACCTCGACCGGCTGTTCGAGCCGTTCTTCCGCGCGGACAGCGTCGTGAGCGCGCAGGGCACAGGTCTCGGCCTGGCTATCGTCAAGCAGATGGTGGATCAACTGGGCGGGACTATTGAAGTCTCCAGCGTCGTGGGCGCTGGCACCACGTTCGTGATCACGCTGCCGCTGGTCGCTCCAGACCAGGAGAGCAACGCCTGACTGGGGTGCGGGCAAGCAGCATCAGTGAACGCTGCGCCATCAACCTCACCCCCTGGCCTCGCTACGCTCGGCCTTTCCCCCTCTCCGCGACGGCTATGCGTTACCCACATCTTTGGCTGTGCCTGTGCCCCCATCCCCGGCCCTTCCCCCACGAGGAGGGAAGGGAGAAAAGCGGCGGGTCTGCTCCCCTTCCCTCCGCGCAGCGCGGGGGAAGGGGCTGGGGGATGAGGGGTATTTGTGGGTAATGCACAGCCGCGACGGAGAGGGGACGGCGAGGCGCGTCAGCGCCGAGCGGGGGTGAGGTCAACCGGTGGACAGAGTGGGGCGCAAAAAAGACTTCCGAAGTTTCGGAAACTTCGGAAGTCTGGTGTCAGGGCGCGGCGTCCGCCCGTCCCCTTACGCCCCTGAGCCGTTCTCGTCGGAGATGTGGAATGGCACGCTGATCACCACGATGTCTCTCATGTGGTGCAGCCGCGCCCGCAGAATCGTCGCGGTCTGGTTGTGCAGCCATTGGGCCGCCAGCTCCGGCGAGACGAACTCCGGTACGACGACGGTAACAAACTGATCGGGGAACTCGACGCGATTGATGTGCGCGATGTAGTCTTCCAGCGGCTTCAGGATATCGCGGTAGTCGTAATCTATGATGTCGAGCTTGATCCCCTCGGTCAGCTTAGGGAAGCGCGCCCAGCGCGTGGTGACGCGCTCGCGCATCTGTGGCGACGTGGAGATGCAAACCGCGCGCACGTCGTTGGAGAGGCGCTTGGCGTACTGCAACGCCAGCAGGGTGCCTTTGTGCACATCGGCGATGGGCACGATCACCACATTGGCCACCTCGATCAGATCGCTCTCCTGGACGGTGCTCGTGCTCAACGCAGCGGCGACCTGCTCATAGTGGACGTGAATCCGGTCAAAGATGTAGACCAGAAGGGGAATGACCAGGGCGACGATCCACGCGCCTTCCAGGAACTTGGTCGCCACCAGCACGACGAAGACAAGGGCGGTGACGGTCGCCCCCACCTGGTTGACATGGTGCTTCCAGCGCCAGTTCTTCTCGTAATGGATGGTCGTCACACCGGTGAACAAGGACTGTCCCGGCTGGAGCGACCCGACTTTCTGCATCAGGCGGCTCATGCCGGCCTGCGACAGGGTGAAGCTCATCATCACGCCCAGCGCGTAGAGCGGCAGCATGGCGATTTCGTCGGCCCCGAAGATGAGCACGATCCCCGACGACAGGAAGGCCAGGGTGAGAATGCCCATGCTGTACACCAGACGGTCGCCGCGATTCTGCATCCAGCGCGGCATGAAGCCGTCCTTGGCCAGGAACGAGCTAAGCCGCGGGAAGTCCTGGTAGCCGGTGTTGGCCGCCAGGAACAAGATCAGCGCTGTGAACGCCTGCACCCAGTAATACAGGACGCCGCTGCCGGACACGTGGCGAGTCAACTGCGATAGAATGCTTTCCCCTTCTCCGGGGATCAGCTTCATCGTTGTCGCCAGCGAAGCGACGCCGATGAACAGGATCATCGCCAGGATGCCCATAGCAACCATCGTCTGGGCCGCGTTCTTGGACTCCGGCGGCTTGAACGCCTGCACGCCGTTGCTGACGGCCTCGATGCCGGTCATCGCCGTGCATCCCCCGGAGAATGCGCGCATCAACAGCCAGATATAGGCCACCCCCGTCAGGTCTTTCTGCCTGGACACTATCTCGTGAGTGACCGGCAGGGGCGCGACGCCGAACAGCTCGAAGTAGCGCACCAGGCCGATGGCGATGACCAGAAGCAGCCCGCCCACAAAAGCGTAGGTGGGAAAGGCGAAGATGGTGCCGCTTTCGCGCACGCCGCGCAGGTTGACCCAGGTGATGAAGCTAATGGCGAACAGGGCAATGATCACCCGGTACTCAAACGTCTCCGGGAAGGCGGAGGTCACAGCGCGCACCCCGGCGGAGGTAGACACTGCCACAGTCAGCACGTAGTCCGTCAGCAGCGCGGCGGCAGCCATCAGCGAGGGGTAGCGCCCCAAGTTGTCTTTGGCGACAGTATAAGCGCCGCCGCCGTCGGGGTAGTGCATGATCGTCTGGATGTAGCTGAAGACCACCAGCAGCACCAGGGTCGCCACAGCCAGCGCCAGGGGCAGCGTCATCGCCAGCCCGCCGCTGCCCAGCACAATCAGCACGTGCATGATCGCCTCGGTCGCGTAGGCGTTACTGCTGATCGTGTCGGAGGAGAAGATGGCCAGCCCGCGCACCTTGTCGAGCCGCTCGTGGACTTCGCGGCTGGTCGGGAACGGCTCCCCGATGAGCAGGCGCTTGACAGCAGTGAAGGTCATATTCATAGAGAACTCCGGGTACGTACTCACGCCGGATAGACGATCTTATCACGATTCTACAGAATGGAAGATGCAGGGGGTATGAGGAAAGTGACCAGGCCCGCGCAAGACCTCGTAAGCCAGAGCACGCACGGCGCTGCTGGCATACCCGATAGCAGGGTTACCTGGCACGTTGATGCCACGACGCACCGGTGCCCCCAACGCGCCCACCCACTGCCGGTGATTCGTCACCACCGCTCGCAGATTAATAGGCTCTTTACCACCTGGCGCGCAAGAACTATACCCGCATCCGGCCCGCTTAGCAAGGGTCACTTGCGCGGGAGTGAGAGCATCCCCTCTGGCGAAGCTCACTTCGCCGGGCGCTGCGGATCGCTCGCCATCAGCCAGCGCCACACCCAGGCCATAGACTGCACATCGGCGCGCTGGTAGGCGCAGGCGCGGGCCAGCGCCGCCTCGTCGCCGGACTCCAGCCAGAACTGGTAGTCGAGATAGGCGGCGAACCAGTCGGGGTTGTCCGGCCAGACGAAGCCCAGGTAGGCCGACACGACCTTGATCGAGGTGCTGGGCAGCGGCAGGCTGACCGCGCGCCTGAAGGCCGCGTGCAGGTCGAACATGCGCGGCTCAAGCCGGGCGCGCATCGCCGCCGGCGCACTGCCGCGCAGGATGTTCGCGTCGTAAGCCGTCCAGTGGCAGATCGGCCCGTCCTGCGCGGCCACTGCCTCGGCGAGCACTTCCCAGGCCGTATCGCTGTCCGGCACCAGCGTGACGTGCTGCCCATCGGCCAGAGTGAGCGGCTCTGGAAGCTGCACCGGCGCGACGAGAGCAATCCGCGTCTCGCCCGCCGTGTCGCACCAGCCCATGCACCAGGGCACCGTCTTGCCACGCGCTTCGTACGTTTCCAGGTCGAACATCCAGCCGCCCAGCCGCAGATCGTCGGGCAGTGTCCCGTACCACACAGGCCGCCCCTCGACCAACGCCTGAGCGTTAGCGCGCAGGCGCGGCGCAGTAACAGGGCCAATCCCCCGCACCGCCAGCAAGTCTTCCGGCGCGCAGGCGGCAATGTCCGCCAGGCGTGCCAGGCCCGCCGCCGCCAAGCCATCGCGCGTCGCCCGCGAGACATTGTACAGCAGGTCGAGACTCTGCTCCTGCTCGGCATCAGCCCGGCACGCCGTCTGCCAGGGACATGTCTTGCAGTGCCCTTCCAGGCGAACGGGCGGCGCTTCACTTGCGTCCAGGGCGGCAATGACCCGCAACAGGGCGTCCATCAGCCGGTCTTCGTCGTATTCGTGCGGATCGCGGCGGGCGGGCGCGCCGAGATCGGTCGCGCCCAGCCATAGCTCGCCCGGCGGTACGATCCCCTGCACGTGGCTCAGCAGCCAGGCGTAGAGGTCAAGCTGCACCCAGTCGGGCGCTTCCGGCTCGCGCCGCCGCTTGATCTCGACCGGCGCGTAGACCAGCGCCCCGGCGTGCGCCACGCGCACCAGGCGGTCGGGCCGCCCGCGCACGGTGAAGACGCGCTCGGTCAGGTCGAGCGGGGCGCGCTGTTCCAGGCATGCACCGGCGATGCCCGGCACGCCGCACGCCATCAGGCGGCGCGTCAGGGCGACGCCGTGCGCCCACGACTCAATGGGCAGATACTCCACCTCTGCCCCGACAGAGGCCAGGACGTGCGCCTCGTGCTGCACGCCCAGGGCGAAGGCGCGGACCATCTCCGGCGCGGACTCGTCGCGCAGGGCCGGGTCGCCGTGCGCGTCCAGCCAGACACGGCGCGCGCAGATCAGGGCGTGGCGCACGTCCTGGGCGGTGATCAGCAGCGAGTCAAGGTCAGCGGGCACGAGTTCTCCTCCCGGCCTAATCGTAGCAGGTCACGCCGCCCCTGCCAACGCGGGCGGATCGTGTGCGTAGAGGGGTTGCGCCTAAGGAGACTTCCGAAGTTTTCGAAAACTTCGGGAGTCTGGCTGCGGGCGAGTCAGCGAGATTGAGGGTGAGGTCAACGCCCATGCGTGCTGACTCTCACCGCCAAGCGGTGATCTTCGGCGCTGGCGCTGTACGGGCCGGGGACGTACACTATATTCGCATTCATGAATGTAATCAACCCAACGGGCGAGGAGACGATCATGAAGAAGACCATCACCTTGGCCCTGGACGACGCCGATCTGATCGAATTGCTGCGCATCCTGATGGACAAGGATGCCGAAGGCGCATTAGCCTTCCTCCAGAAGCACGCGAAAGGCAAGGCTCAGGAGGCGCTGGAGGGTGGCTGAAAGGTCATGATCGAGGTGCCTGGGGCAGGCATCCAGTCAGTACGGAGTCGCCCTTTCCAGTGATGGGGCGGATTCTGCGGGAGACCCTGCGTGTACCTTGAGTCTATTGCTTTGACGCGGACATTGCCGTGCCTGGCCGAGCCAAGCAAGATCATCGTCGTCGGCCAGCCCTCGCGCGATCTGGAGGAAGTGCTGCCCTTTCTGGCAACGCTGCCCAACATTATCACCTACAATCCCCACGCCTGCACGCTCACCTTTCGCCGCGAGCGCGGCTTTCTGACGCTTTACCACGACAAGGTGATCATCACCCAGGTTGCTGATGTCACCGAAGGGCTTGACCTTCTATCCGCGCTGGCCGAGGCCATCAATGCCACGTGGGAGAACCGGCACGCATTGGTAGCCATCCGCACCCCGCGCCGCGCGCCTCGACCGCTGGATGTGTGGGCGCTGCTGCCCCAGTCCAACTGCAAGCAGTGCGGCGAGGCGACCTGCATGGCCTTCGCTTTTGCTTTGCTGATGCAGCAGCGCGATCTGAGTGAATGCCCGCCGCTGGCCGAACAAGCCGCCCTGGCGGATCGGCGGGCCACGCTGGCCGCTTTGCTGGGCACCGGCTGATGACCGGTGCCGGTGCGTTGCCGTGCGGTGCCGCAGGGCATCGTGACGCGGCAGAGACCAAGCGCCAGATGTCACCGGAGATCAGTGACAATCTGCGCTTGCTGCGACAATGAACTCCCGCTAGACTACATTCACGTTTATGAATACAAGGACCAGAACATGGCCCCGTACAAGAATGCTGCTCTTCGCCTCAAAGCACTGGCCCACCCCGTCCGCCTGCAAATCCTCGATATGCTGCGCGCCGACGACGAAGTGTGCGTCTGCCACATGGAAGCGGCGTTCGGCAAGCGCCAGGCGTACATCTCGCAGCAGTTGATGGTGCTGCGCGACGCCGGGCTGGTCGAGTCGCGCCGGGATGGGCTGAAAGTCTTCTACCGGCTGGCCGATGGCACGGTGCGCGACCTGCTCGCAGCCGCGCTCGGCCCGGTGAAGGACAGCGGCCCGGCGACCTTCGACGGCTGCCCGTGCCCGCACTGTGCGGCGGCGGCCAAGACAGTCTCATAACCAGGAGAACACAAGACCATGCTCACCATCAAAGTGCTGGGGTCTGGCTGTCCCAACTGCCAGAAGGTCGAGGAGAACGCGCGCCAGGCATTGGCTATGATGCAGCCGCCGGGCGGCTGTGAACTGATGCACGTCAGAGACCCGCTCAGCATCAGCGAGTACGTGCTGAGAACGCCGGGCCTCGTCATCAACGAGAAGGTCGTCAGCCAGGGGCGCATCCCCGATCCATCGGAGATCATGACCTGGCTGGCCGACGCGCTGCTGGCCGCTGAGTAGGCCACATCCGCGCCGCCGACCGCCCTGCCTGCGGGCAGGGCTTTCTTCCGGCACAGTCTATTCGATTTTGTGAATGTAGAGGCATCCATCAATGAGTCTCGTGTTCGATCTGCTCGGCGCGGGCTGGGCTGGCCTGCTGGACTACCTGGCCGCGCACGTGCTGCTCTGCCTGGTTCCGGCGTTCTTCATCGCCGGTTACCTGAGCGGCCTGATGCCCAAAGAAGTCGTCACACGCTATCTCGGCCCCAAGACGCCGAAGGTCATCAGCTACCCGGCAGCGGCCATTGGCGGCTTCGTGCTGGCCGTGTGCTCGTGCACCATCCTGCCGCTCTTCGCGGGCATCTGGAAGCGCGGGGCAGGTCTCGGCCCAGCGGTCACTTTCCTGTTCGTCGGCCCAGCGGTCAACATCCTGGCCATCAGCTACACCGGCTCGGCCATTGGCATGGACATCGCCATCGCGCGCCTCGTCCTGGCGATCAGTTTCGGTATCGCCATCGGCCTGATCATGGCGGCCCTCTTCAAGCAGCCCGCCGCCGACCCCGCCAAAGCCACCCTGTTCGAACAGAAGGCAGCGCTGCGCCCGGCGCTGTGGGCGCTCTTCGCCCTGCTGATCGCCGTGCTCATCGCCGGGACGCTGCAAATCGGCCCCCTGAAGAATGCTGTCTTCAGCGTCACGCTGCCGCTGACCCTTTCCGACGGCGTGCAGGACGTCCTTGACACGCTCGACCTGACGCTGCAAGGTGCCCTGCTGATCGCGCTGCTGGTGCTGATCGCCCCCGTCGCCTGGAAGGGCCTCAACAACGTGCTAAGCGGCTTCAACCGCTGGACGTGGGCGGCGCTGGGCCTGGTCGCCGCCACGCTGTTGCTGGCCGCGCCGACGACCGAGTCCGGCAGCGTCGTCGTTCACTTCACCGGGCGCTTCTTCGTCGAGGTCGCCCTGCTGGGCGGCCTGGTCTATGTGGTGACGAAGCACGTCACCCGCACCGAGCTAGCCACCTGGCTGTGGGAAACGTGGCGCTTTGTCAAGCAGATTTTCCCGCTGCTGATCATTGGCGTGTTCTTCGCCGGGATGATCCGCGCGATCACGCCGGAGGAGTGGGTGCAGCAGCTTGCCGGGCGTAACACGATCTGGGCTAACCTGATCGGCGTGACCTTCGGCGTGTTCATGTACTTCCCCACGCTGGTCGAAGTGCCGGTCGCCGCCGCTTTCCTCGACCTGGGGATGCATCGCGGGCCGCTGCTGGCCTACCTGCTGGCCGACCCGGAGCTAAGCCTGCAAAGCATCCTGGTCACGGGCCGGATCATGGGCCGGGCCAAGACCGCGACCTATGTGAGTCTCGTCGCCCTGTTCAGCACAGTCGCCGGCTATCTGTTCGGCGCGGCGCTGGCGGCGTTTTAGTCCCTCAAACCAGACTTCTTGATCAGGAGAGACGCAAGAGCTATGTCAAGCCACACCACTCCCACCGCCGCCCAGACGGGCGCTATCTTCGGGCGGCTGTCGCTGCTCGACCGCTTTCTGCCGCTGTGGATTTTCCTGGCGATGGCCGCCGGGGTAATCCTGGGAGCGATCTTCCCTGGCATTCAGGATACCTTCGACTCGCTGCGCATTGACACCGTGTCGTTCCCCATCGCCATCGGCCTGTTGTGGATGATGTATCCCGTGCTGGCGAAAGTGAAATACGAGGAGATGGGCCGCCTGCACCAGCAAGGGCGGCTCTTCGGCGTCTCGATCCTGCAGAACTGGATCATTGGCCCGGCGCTGATGACGGCCCTGGCCTGGCTGTTCCTATCCGACTACCCCGAATACCGCACGGGGCTGATCATCGTCGGGCTGGCTCGTTGCATCGCCATGGTGCTGATCTGGAACATGCTGGCTGGCGGCGACAGCGAGGACTGCGCGGCGCTGGTGGCGCTCAACTCGGTCTTCCAGATCGTCATGTACAGCCCCCTGGCTTACTTCTACCTGACGGTAGTCCCCAGGTGGTTCGGGGCCAGCACCGCCGAGGTCGGCGTGACAATGGGAGACATCGCCAAGAGCGTGCTCATCTTCCTGGGCATCCCCCTGCTGGCCGGGATCATCACCCGCTTCACGCTGATTCGCCAGCGCGGGCGCGCGTGGTACGACGGCGAGTTCGCTCCGCGCCTGGGCCGCTCAGCGATCATCGGCCTGCTGTTCACCATCGTGGTCATGTTCTCGATGCAGGGCGAAAAGATCGTGGATAATCCGGTGGACGTGCTGCGCATCGCCGTCCCTCTGCTGGTCTACTTCATGCTGATGTTCCTGCTCAGCTTCTTTCTCTCGCACCGCCTTGGCTTCAAGTACAGCGAGTCGGCCACACTCTCCTTCACGGCGGCCAGCAACAACTTCGAGCTGGCTATTGCGGTAGCAGTTGGCGCGTTCGGCATCGCTTCGGGGCAGGCGTTGGCGACGGTCGTCGGCCCGCTGATCGAGGTGCCGGTGCTGATCGGGCTGGTCTATGTGGCGCTGCGGCTGGGGCGGCGCTACTACCAGGGCGACCCGACCGTGCCGCGCGCTGAAGTGGGCGCTGCTGGCGACTGAGTGGCAGCCCCCTGAGCGAGTCCGCGAAGGATGTACAACGCCAGTTCGTTCCTCGCTGCCCCCTCTCAAGGCCGAACACACGCGAGAGGGGGCAGGCCGAGCGTGGCGCGGCCAGACTCGCGTTCTTGGGCGAAAAGCACAATGTGACCTCGCCGCACCTGTGGTAGATTGGCCGGCCAGAGCATTCCCTCCGACGCCCAACCAACCCCCTGTGACTCTTGAACAGAGCAGGATTCTTGGTGCTAAACGAAAGAGGAGCGTTCATGTCCAGGCTGGCTACTTTGCCAAACGAGACACAGCAACGGTTCAACCCCTTTGCCATGGCCCAGGCCCAGCTTGACGCTGCCGCAGAAGTGCTGCAACTGGAACCGTCTATCCATGCCCTGCTGCGCGAGCCGCTCCGCGAGATGCAGGTGACCCTGCCGGTGCGCATGGATGATGGCACGATGCGCATCTTCAAGGGATTCCGCGTCCAGTACAACGACGCGCGCGGGCCGACGAAGGGCGGACTCCGCTTCCATCCTGACGAGACCATTGACCTGGTGCGCGCCCTGGCTGCCTGGATGACGTGGAAGTGCGCCGTCGTTGATCTCCCGTTGGGCGGCGCAAAGGGCGGGATCGTCTGTAACCCGCGCGAACTGTCGCCGGGGGAGCTTGAGCGCCTCAGCCGCGCTTACGTGCGTCAGGTGGGGCGCATCCTGGGGGCGGAGGTGGATGTCCCCGCCCCGGATATGTATACCAATGCCCAGGTCATGGCCTGGATGGTGGATGAGTTCTCCGTCCTGCAAGGCCACAACGAATTCGGCATGATCACGGGCAAGCCGCTGGCCCTGGGGGGATCGAAGGTGCGCGAAGAAGCCACTGCGCGCGGCGGCATGTACTGCCTGCGCGAAGCGGCCCACGTCCTCGGCCTGAAGACCGGGGGAGCGACGATGGCCATCCAGGGCTTTGGCAACGCCGGGCAAAATGCCGCTCTGCTGGGACAGGAAATGCTGGGCGTAGTGGTCGTGGCCGTGTCCGATTCGCGGGGAGGCATCTATGCGCCGGATGGCCTCGACCCGCGTAAAGTGATCGCCCACAAGCGCGCTAACGGCTCAGTGGTCGGCTTTCCCGGCGCGCAGTCAATCTCCAACGAGGACTTGCTGCGGCTGGACGTGGATATTCTGGTGCCGGCGGCGCTGGAAAACATGATCAATGCCCACAATGCGCCGGAGATCAAAGCCACGATCAGCGCCGAGCTGGCGAACGGCCCGACGACCCCCGAAGCCGACGATATTCTGCACGCCAAGGGCGTCTACGTGATCCCGGACTTCCTGTGCAATGCGGGCGGTGTGACCGTCTCCTACTTCGAGATGGTGCAGAATGCCTACGGCTACTACTGGGATGAGAAGACCATCAAGGCCCGGCTGGACGCGAAAATGACCGCCGCCTTCCACGAAGTGCACGAGCTAGCCCTGCGCCTGGGAGTTCACAACCGGCTGGCAGCCTACTGCGTCGCCGTGCAGCGCGTGGCTGACGCTGTGCGCCTGCGCGGGTGGGCGTAGAAGGTCCTCACCCCCCGGCCCCCTCTCCACGTGGTGGAGAGGGGGAGGCGAGGCGCGTCAGCGCCGAGCGGGGGTGAGGTTCGTAGGGGCGTATGGCGATACGCCCCTGCGGACTTCACAGCCAGCGGCGGCGGCGCATCCAGACGATCATCGTCGCCGGCACGCTGACCAGGATCAGCAGCGTCAGGGCGAACACAGGCAGGTCCGTCCAGGTGTTCAGGGATGTCACCGGCTGGAAGAAATTCATCCCGAAGAAGCCCACCAGAAACGACAGCGGCATGAACAGCGTGGCGATGACCGTCAGCGTCTTCATCACGTCGTTCATGCGGTTGTTGACCACCGACAGGTACGAATCCAGCACGCTGGCAACCAGGTCGCGCAGGCTTTCGGTGATGTCGTAGAGGCGCACCAGGTGGTCGTACACGTCGCGGAAGAAGACGCGGTCATCGTCCAGAATAACCGGGAAATCGCCGCGCGACAGCTTGTTGAGCACCTCGCGCTGCGGGGCGATGATGCGGCGCAGGTGCAGCAGCCCACGCTTGAGCCGGAAGATATTCTCCGGCACGGCTGTGCCCGCCCCATCAAACAGGTCATCCTCGATGCGATCAATCGCCTCGTCAATGCTCTCCACCGCCGGCATGTAGTCGGCGACCAGCTCATCGGCCAGCTTGTAAAGCAGGTGATCCGGCCCGTGCTGGATATGGCGCACGTCTCGCTGGCACAGCGCCCACACCCGGTCAACGGCGGCGATTGGCTCCATGTGATAGGTGATGACGTAGCTCCGCCCCAGAAAGACGTCCAGCTCCTGGGTGCGCACCTGCGGCTCGTTCTGCCCGTCAAAAACCACGCCGTGCAGCACCACAAGCAGATAGTCGCCCCAGTCGTCAATCTTGGGGTGATGCGACTCGGCCAGGGCGTCGTCCACCGCCAGCGGGTGAAAGCCGAACACGTCGCGCAAGATCGGCTCGCATTGGGCGGGCGGCTCGCCGCACAGGTCGAGCCACAGCAGGCCCTCTGCGCTCTGCTGGATGGCGGCAATCGCCTCCAGCGCCAGGTCAGCGCGCAAGGCACCGTCATTTGCGTAATGGAGTGAGCGGATCATAGCGCCCCCTTGCTGCTAATCTCACGCGCCCCAAGCGCGTGCTTTCATCCTAGCACAAAGCCGCCCATCACCACAGTCCCCACAACACAAACACCCGCCGCGCAGGTGCGGCGGGTGCCAACGATACCATCCCAGGGGCCAGCGCCGGAGCGCGGCCTAGACCAGCCCGGCCCGCGCTACGCCCTCGCGCAAGAAGCGCAGCCCCTCAGTCGCCAGCACGCCCGGCGGCTGGTTCGGCGGACGCCACAGGCAGGTCGCCGCAGCCAGGTCGGGGTTGATCGCCGCGAACGACTCCAGCACCAGCGGCCCGCGATACTTCGCGTCGGTCAGGCCACGAAAGACCTGCTCCCAGTTGATCGTGCCCGTGCCGATCAGCCCGCGATGGCTCTCGCTCATGTGCATGTAGCCCAGCGTCTCGGCGCAGGCGACGATGGGCTTGTAGAAGCCCTCTTCCTCGATGTTCATGTGGTAGGTGTCGCCGTGCAGCTCGATGTTGTCGTAGCCCAGCGCGCGCAGCGCCTTGACCGCCGCCTGCCCGTCCTCCAGCACGTTGTACATGTACGTCTCGTAACGGTTGCAGACTTCCAGCCCCAGCGTGATCCCGCGCCGCTTGGCGTCCTCGGCCACCTCAGCCAGCGTCTCAACGACGATTTGCCGCTCCTGGGGCGTGGGCGCTTTGCCGGTCAGCGTGCCCAGCGAATAGGCGATGCAGCCGCACAGGTAGGTGCTGCCGATCTCCTCCATCTTGTCCATCGCGCCGGAAAGGAAGCGCCGCGCCTTCTGGGGCGCGACAGGCATGTGCGCGTCCTTGGGCAGCACGAGCGACGCCGTTGCCTCGATCCCGGCCTCGCGCAGCGCCTTCTTGTGCGACGCGGCGTCGAACTGCTCCGGCTTCAGCAGCGGAATCTCAATGAAGTCAAAGCCAGCTTGCCCCGCCTGCTCAATGGCATGGTTGCCCGTCTCGGTTGTCCACTCGCCGATCCACAGGAATGCATGTGCTCCGAATTTTGGCATAGTGCCCTCTCCTCACAGAAGCGTATGGTTGCACCAGTGATCACGGCACCGTCTCACCGGCGCAGGTGTGCTCACTCATGGGCGCTTATTGTACAGGACTTGCTCACCTCTGCCCACGCTCCGGAAAAGATGGGGGCATCCCGGATTTGCGGTGAATTCGATGTGCGTAGGGGCGCTGCTCTGCTGCTCCCTGGTTACCCTCACCCCCGCTCGGCGCTAACGCGCCTCGCCGCCCCCTCCATGCATGGGGGGCAAGCCGAGCGCAGCGAGGCTGGGGGTGAGGTAAACTCGAAAAGCCACTCACTCCGCGAAAACCGGCTGCGGCAGACCCAGCCGCTCGTACTGCTCCGGCGGCGCGTCGTTGGCCTCCATCAGGCGCATCATGTGCGCGATCATCTGCCGCTCGATGGCAGCATCGCGGATCGGGTGCTGCTGCTTGGGATCGGTCGCCAGGTCGAAGAGCAGCGTCTCGAACGGAACCGGCGTAGACCAGGCGCGCGCGGCGATCTTCATCGTGCGGCAGCCCTTCGTGAAGGAGAACGGATCGGCAAGCTGGATGTCCTGTAGCTCGTCCACCGTGAACAGCCCGCGCAGGTGGGTCGGCATCAGCGTGTATTCGTAGAGTGGCGTGTTGTCCGGCGTGACCGGCCCGCGCATGTAGACATAGCGCCCGTCGGTCACGTTGACGTGCGCGCCCATTACCCCAAAGAGGCCCGCTTCGCGCGTGGGGGCGTTATGAGCCACCGCGTCGCGCAGGGGGACGCCCTGCATGTCCTGGGGCTGCTCCACGCCGAAGAATTCCAGCAGCGTGGCCGGCAGGTCAATCATCTGCGCCAGCGCGTCGCGGCGCACACCCGCCTGACGGCTGCGCGGATCCCACACAAAGAGCGGGATGCGCGCCAGCTCGCTATACCAGGGCTGCTGGTTCTTGGCCCACCAGTCATGCTCGCCCAGCAGAAAGCCGTGATCGGTAGTCACGATCAGCAGCGTGTCATCCCACAGGTTGAGCGCGTCCATCGCATCGAGCACCCGCCCCAGCGAAGCGTCGCACTGGCTGAGCAGCGCCGCGTACTCGAAGCGCAGGTGCTGCACTTCGAGCGGGTCTTCGCGCACGGGCGCGTAGTCCGGCCAGTCGAAATGCGGGCCGTCGTACTCGTGCGGATAGAGGTCTTTGTACTGCTGGTGGCTGAAGAACGGCTCGTGCGGGTCGAAGCACTCGATCTGCAGGAACCAGCGA
>MTKY01050720.1_pt1 | contig 18664 bp, 12 predicted proteins | sample 1042731 | NCBI WGS metagenome assembly MTKY01 (sample SAMN06212206, study PRJNA360538) | anaerobic digester metagenome | biome: Wastewater treatment plant; material: sludge; isolation source: anaerobic digester fed with sludge from wastewater treatment plant | place: Denmark: WWTP Soeholt ... | reverse complement strand
CTGGGCAACCAGGGCGCCACCGGTGTCGTCATCACCGAGACCGTACCTGCCAATACGACATTCGATCCCGCTGCCAACCATCCTGACTGGAATTGCATCGGCGCGACCTGCACGTATGCTGCCGGCAGCCTGCCGGGCGGAGCCACGCGCAGCCTCACCTTCACCGTGAATGTCGATGCGTTGCTGCCCGCAGGGGTCACGCAGATCGTCAACACCGCCGGGATCGCCGACGACGGCCTCAACGGCGACGACACCAACCCGGCTAACAATATCGCCAGCGCGGTCATGCCTGTGATCGCCACGCCGGATCTCACGCTCACCAAGAGCGACGGCGGTGTGATCACCGCCCCCGGTGCGACGCTCGTGTACACCCTCACTTACGCCAACATCGGCAACCAGGAAGCCACCGGCGTCGTCATCGCCGAAACAGTACCGGCCAATGCTACCTTTGCCGGCCTGACCGGCTGGAACTGCGCCGGCACGAGCTGCCAATACAACCTCGGCGCTCTGCCCGCCACTGCCTCCGGCAACATCACCTTCGCCGTCACCATCGTCAATCCGCTACCTGCCGGTGTGACACAGATCGACAACGCAGCCTCCATCGCCGACGATGGCAGCAACGGCGCAGACCCCACGCCGACAAATAACACTGCCGCCACGCTCACGCCCGTGGAGGCCACGCCCGACCTGGAAATCAGCAAGTCCAACGGCGTCAGTACCGTCCAACCTGGCGACACGCTCACCTACCAGATCGTCGTCACCAATACCGGCAACCAGAACGCGACCAGCGTCCGCATCACCGATAACATACCTGCCCAAACGAGCTTCATCGCCGCTTCTGACGGCGGCAGCCAGACCACACCCGGTGTGGTGACCTGGCCGGCGTTCGCGTTGGACGGCGATGGCGCAAACGTGACCCGCGTTCTCACAGTCACTGTCACCGATCCCTTCCCGGCGGATACCAATATCATCACCAACACGGCCACCGTCGCCGACGACGGCACTAACGGTCCCGATCCCACCCCGACCAACAATACTGCCGAGGATGTGGATATCGTCATTGCCGCGCCAGTCCTGCAGTTGAGCAAGGACAACGGCATGACCACCGTAGTGCCCGGCAACACGATCATCTATCGCCTCATCATCACCAACAGCGGCAGCCAGCTCGCCGCCGGCATCGTGTTGACCGATACCCTGCCCGCACACACAACTTTCTATCTCGCTTCGGACGAAGGCCAGGAAACTGCCCCCGGCAGCGATATCGTGGTCTGGCCGACTTTCAATCTGCCGGCGCGGTCCAGCATCACGCGCCTGCTCGTCGCCACTGTGGACAATCCCTTGCCCGCCGATGTGGTCACCATCACCAACACTGCCGCGCTGCGCGACAATCGCAACAACACGGCGGAGGCTCAGGACATCGACGCCGTGAACGCCAATCCGCTGCTCTTCCTCGATAAGAACAACGCCGTAGAATCGACCGTGCCCGGCGCCACGCTGGTCTACACGCTCACGCTCACCAATAACGGCAACCAGGAAGCCACCGGCATCCTCATCACCGACACCCTGCCTGCCGACGTGACCTTCGTCACGGCTTCCGACGGCGGCTACACGACCAGTCCGGGCATCGTCGCCTGGCCCGCCTTCAACCTCGCGGGCGGCGGCGCGAGCGTGACACGCTACCTCACCGTCGCCGTCAACCCCACGCTCCCGGCCGGCGTCGAGCTGCTCATCAACACCGCGCAGGCCATCGAGGATCGGGGCTACACCGCCACCGCCCAACACGCGGACCTCGTCGTGGCGGCGCCGGACCTGGCGATTGCCAAGACCGATGGCGGTAGCGTTCCACGGCCCGGCGAGGTGTTGCAGTATACACTCACGTACACAAACGTGGGGACTCAGGGCGCTACAGGCGTGGCAGTTGCGGAAACTGTACCTGCCTACACGACTTTCGATGCTGCCACCAGCAGTCCAGGCTGGACGTGCGCCGACGGCGCGCTCGCTGGGACGTCCTGTACGTACACCATCGGCGACCTGCTCGCGGGCGACGCTGATACCGTCGTATTCGCCGTGCGCGTCGGTAATCCGCTGCCCGTATATGTGCGGGACACCGAGAACACAGCCTCCATCGCCGACGACGGCAACAATGGTGCGGACACCGATCCAGAGGACAACAGCGCGAGCGTCGTCACGCCTTTCGGCGCAACCATCGATCTGCTCCTGACCAAAGACGACGGCGACATCACGGTGGAACCGGGCGAGACGATTGTCTACACGCTGACCTACGCCAACAACGGCGATCAAATTGCCGGCGGCGTGATCATCACCGAAACCGTGCCGGTACTCACCACCTTCAACCAAGTCGCCAGCAGCACCGGCTGGACGTGCACGCACGAATCGCCGGCCGGGACGACCTGCACCTACGCGCTGGGCGATGTGATCGCAGGCGGGACGGTGCACTTCGCTGTAGATGTCGTCCTGCCGTTCCCCGTTACCGTGAGTGAAATCACCAACCAGGCGGTCATCGGCGCTGACGCCAACAACATCCCCGACGCCAATCCGGTGGATAACACCGCCACGGCAACCACGCCCGTCATCACCCGGCCCGATCTTGTCGTCGGCAAGGACGACGGCTTCAGTGTTGTGCTGCCAGAGCAACAGTTCACCTACGTCATTACGGTCACCAACGTGGGGACGCAAAATGCGACCAACGTCCGCATCACCGATACCCTGCCCGCTTACGTCGCGTTTACCGGCGCTTCAGATGGCGGGACACAAAGCCAGCCCGGCGTCGTCACCTGGCCTGCCATCCCGCAACTGGGATTGGATGAAATCGTCACCCGCACGCTCAGCGTGATGCTCGACAGCATTTTGCCCGCCGGTGTGGCGCACATCACCAACACAGTCACCGTAGGTGATGATGGGACGCATGGCCTGGACCTGAATCCTGCCGACAACACGACCACCGATGTGAACTTCGTCGGCGCGATGCCTGATCTGGTGCTCGATAAAGCAGTAAATTACGCCACCATTTACCCCGCGGGATCATTGATCTACACCATCCGCGTCGAAAACACCGGTTCGCAGGGCGCGACGGGCGTTAGCATCGTCGATATATTGCCGTCGAACACAACTTTCGTCAGCGCATCAAATGGCGGATACCAAAGCGCGCCGGGCATTGTCACCTGGCCGGCCTTCGCTTTGAATGTGGGCGAACAGGCAGTCCGCACGCTCACCGTGCGGACTGCGTCTGGCCTCCCAGAAGGCTATGTGCTCACGAACACTGCCGCCGTGTCCGACGACGGCACGAATGGAGAAGATCCGACACCGGACGACAATACAGACACGGCCAGTACGACCATCAAATGGCCCTTCATCTACCTGCCGCTCGTCTTGCAGAATTTCGCTGTTGGACCGGATCTCATTGTCGAGGATGTCTTCATCGGCAATGGGACTATCGCTATCACCATCACAAACCAGGGCCAGCTCGTTGTCACCGATACGCTGGGCTTCTGGATCGATTTGTACATCAATCCCTCACCCGCGCCGACCCACGTCAACCAGACATGGGACACCATCAGCCCCTACGGCGCGGCCTGGGGGGTAGACCGCGAGGCTTTGCCGATCGAGCCTGGCCAGTCGCGCACGCTGTACCTGTACGACATCTACTACAAACCTGATTGGAGCCGTCTACCGGCAGCGCTCAGGGCAGGGGACATCGTCTACGTGCAAGTGGATTCGTTCAATGCAGCGACCAACTACGGTGCGGTGCAGGAAGATCACGAAATCAACGGAACCACATACAACAACATCGTGCGCCTGATCGTCGATACCTTGACACCGCTGAATCCGGTTACGGCGATGCAGAGCGCGCCGGTGTCACCGGATGCCGATGTTCTGCCGGAGAGACCATAGCGCGCATGTCGATCCATCTCTTGTCCGAAGACGTCGCTGCGCGCATTGCTGCGGGCGAGGTGGTCGAGCGGCCGGCCTCTGTCGTCAAAGAATTAGTCGAGAACAGCCTGGATGCCGGTGCCACCCGCGTGGAAGTGGAGACGCGCGGCGGCGGGCGCGAGCTGATCCGCGTGCGCGATAACGGCATAGGCATTCCCGCGGCGGAGGTGGAACTGGCGTTCCGCCGCCACGCCACGAGTAAGCTGGAAAGCGCCGCCGACCTGGAGACCATCGCCACGTTGGGATTTCGCGGCGAGGCGCTGGCCAGCATCGCGTCGGTGAGCCGCGTGACGTGCCTCACACGCCACACGGCCGCAGACGCCGGAACGCGTCTGCGGATCGAGGGGGGCGAAGTCGCCGCGCGCGCCACGGTGGGCCGCCCACGCGGGACGGAGTTGCTGATCGAAGATCTCTTCTATAACGTGCCCGCCCGGCGCAAGTTTCTGCAATCGGAGCGGACCGAGCGCAACCACATCGATGCGTTTCTCACGCGCTACGCCATCGCCTACCCGCACGTCGCGTTCTCACTGGTTCACGATGGAAGGGAAATTCTCGCCACCTCGGGCAACGGCAACGCGCAGGAGACACTGCTCAACGTTTACGGGATGGATTTGGGGACCAGCCTTCTGGACATCCCGGAAACCATCACCGGGCAAGAACCTGTGCGCGTGAGCGGCTTCGTCGGCCCGACGAGCGTGCATCGCGCCAACCGGGGGTACATCACACTCTTCGTCAACGGGCGCTGGGTGCAGGATTTGCGATTGACATATGCCATCATCCAGGCGTACCACACCTTGCTGCCGGTAAAGCGCTTCCCCGTCGCCTTCGTCAATGTGACTTTGCCCGTCGAAGACGTGGATGTGAACGTGCATCCAGCCAAGACAGAGGTGCGCTTCCGCGATGGCGATGCCGTGTTCCGTGCAGTGCAGCGCGCCGTCCGCGCCACGGTGATGCACGAGGCCCCGGTCGCCAGCCCGTGGGACGCGCCGTCGCTGGCACCAACCGGGGACAGCACGCCCTCCGATACGGAAACGCGCGCCCGTCTCGCCGCGCTGACCCCAGCGGCGCGACAGATCACCCTGCCGCAAGCAGAAACGCCCGCCGCAGAAACATCCTGGCAGGGCGTGCCTTCGCCGGTATTCATTCCGGGTGTGTCGCCGGATATTGATCTCCAAACTTCACCGCCACTGCGAATTGCGCAAGCGCAGGCTACATCCACCGCCTCGCCTGCCCTGCCACCGCTACGTGTCATCGGCCAGGCCGCCACGATGGTCATCATTGCCGAAGGCCCGGAGGGGATTTATCTGATCGACCAACACGCCGCGCACGAGCGCATCCTCTACGAAGCGCTGCTGGCCGCGTGGATGCAGGGACAGTTAGCGGCGCAACCCCTATTGGAACCCGAAACGGTGTCGCTGCCAGTCGCAGAGGCCGCCTATCTGGAAGAATTGCTGCCCGCGTTGCTTATGTTGGGCATGGAAGTGGAATCATTCGGGCCGGGGACGTTCCTGGTACGATCCATGCCCGCGCAGCTCGCCCACCTGTCACCCGCCGACCTGTTGGCCGACATTGCCACCGATGACGAACAATCGCCCATCCACACCGCGCTGGAGGAAATGATCGTGCGGCGCATCTGCAAGCGGGCCGCCGTCAAAGCGGGACAGGTGCTCTCGCGTGAGGAAATGGAGCGGCTGGTGCGCGATCTCGAACGCACTGCCAATCCGCGTACGTGTCCGCATGGCCGGCCCACCATCGTGCAAATCGGCGTTGAGCAACTCATCCGGCAATTCGGACGTGGTTGATCCTTGTTTGTTTTCGGAGAGCGGATATAATAAGTTCTGCATGAGAACCCGTACGCGGTGGAGGAAATACTGTGGCGCTATCAACCAACGATCAACAACGCATCGAAGAACTAGCTTTGAAGCTGGTGGAACACTACGATTTCAAACGTCCGCCCGTTCAGATTGAAATAGTGCTCTCCAAACCTCCCGAAGGTCTGAGCAGCGTGGACATCAGCGATATGTCGCTCGTCTTCGGGATTGGCGAACATCGCTACGAATATCGTATGGCGATGGCGCGCCTGCTCTACCGCGAAATCTGTCGCGCCAGCGCCGACTGGGAACAGAACTATCCCTACAGCAACGATGCCGCCAAGTACTTCGCCGCCAGTTTGCTTGTCCCCGCGCCATGGCTCCAGAAAGCCACCCGACGGCCTCTGGTCACGCTGCAACAACTCAGCGAGGATTTCCAGGTCCCGGACTACGCCATCGCCAGCCGCCTGGTACAGATGGGAAAACGGGTCAAGGGGATGTCGTAAAGAAGCCTGCTATCATTGCTCGCGGACTGCGGCGCGCTTAAGCCCGCCACACCTCAATAATTTGCTTGCCCATCCACACCCACTGGTGACGGAATTCATCAAGCTGTTGCCACGTCATCCCATCAGCGCGCGCTGTGAACGGATCGACAAAGCCCAGCCCGCGGTCGGGATGCCAGGCCACCAGGATTTTGTAATGCGACCAGCCTTGCCACCGACGCTCCACGAAACGCAGTGGCTCCCCGATAATGACAATCGTAAGGCAATTCTGGCGCAGGTTGGCGAACAACCGCTTCAAAGATGCCGCCACGCGCCAGCGCGCACGCAATCCCAGCCTGCGCAGCGATGCGACGATACCCCATGGCAGTGTCGCCCAACCGGGAATGCGCTCTGGAAAGCCACGCTGGTCCAATTCGGCCGCCAGCGCCGCCGCATTGACAAACGGCCCTTCATACAGCGTGTTGGTAACCATCGCCACACAATAGGGACCGCAATCGTTGCTATCCCGCTGGTGAACGTGAAAACGCGCAACAGGGAGCGAAAGTTCAACGCGCTCTTCAGGAATCCACGCTTTCATCGACGCCTCTCAGTCCGATGACCCACGCACTCAAGGCCAGCAACGCCCCCAGATGCAAGTGTACGTTGTTCACGAGGATGTTGTCCACGAAGTTATGGACGCTGAAATGCGTCCAAGCCCCGGCCAAACCGAGCGCCAATCCGCGCGTCCAACCCGAAGTGCGACGCGACGCCCGCCAGAGACTCACGAGAATGCTGCCGAGCAGCACAAGATAGGCGACCAGGCCCACAATGCCGGTCTCGGCCAACAGATTGAGATAGTAGTTGTGTGCGTGTCCGAGGGCATACGGCCAGTTGATCAGCCGGTGCGCGGGATAAGCCGCCTCGTAGCAGCCGAAGCCCACACCGAGCCAGAAGCGCTCTTGCCACATCGACAGCGCTGCCTGCCAGTGCGCCATGCGCTCGATGACGGCGTAGTTCGCATCGTTGATGCCCACCCCGCGCACGTCTTCGAAGCGCGTATACTCGAGGAAGCCGGTCAACCGGGAGGCGATCGAGGCGGGCAGCCATCCGGCTGCGTACAGCCCCAGCCCGCCGACCACAATCACCACAGCCAGTACCAATCCCCACCCACCGCGGCGTGGCAGCATGACGGCAATAACGAACAGCGCCGCTGCAAAGCCCATCCACCCACCCCGCGACCACGAAGCCAGCAGCCCCGCCACAACCGCGACAAACGCAAACAACAGCAAACCAAATTTGTAATTTGTAATTGGTAAGCGGTAATTGGTAAACGGTGATTTACAACTCGCAACTCGCAACTCGCAACTCGTAATTCGTGATTCATGATTTATGATTCGTGATTCATGATTCATGATTCGTGTCAGCCACTCCCACAACGCAGCGGCGACAAGACCGGCCAGGAGCGCGCCAGCCAGGCCGAGGAAGCCGGCGTAGGGGTTGGGTTGTTCGAAAGTACCGTAAGCGCGGTAAAATCGTGCGTCGATAGCGAAATGCTCCGGCAAATCATCGGCAAGACCGAACTGCCACAGGCCAATGAGCGCCTGAAACACCGCAACGCCCGCCAGCAACGCGATCACCAGGAACACACGTCGCCGACCTTGCGCACCGCGCAACCGGTCGTAGACCAGCAGAAACACCACCAGAATCTGCCCCCACTTGCCCCACTCCAACAGCCCCATCCACACTTCGGCGGGCTGCCACAGTGAAAGCAACGTGACGGCCATAAAGCCAAGCAACGGCAAAAGCAGTGGGGGCAGCGGGATGTGAAAATCGCGGCGTAGTAAGCCGCGCCCGATCCAGATTGCCGCCGCCAGTACGAAGACGACCTGCCCGATGAGCGCCGGTATCTCCGGCAGTTCCATGCGCAGCCACGCCTGTAACGGTCCCAGGAAAAGCGCCGCGCCGACGCCCACCAACGGCTCCCACAGACTTCCCACGAAGATGAAAGCCAGCGCCGTCAGCAACAGACCCTCCCACAGTGAGAGCCGCGTCAGGAGCACGCCCCACGCTGCGCCAATCAACGCCAGCGCCGCCGGGAGTACCCACGCGGGAACTGTGTCGTGTCGCAGCCGCCCTAGCCTGAATATTCCGTCCACGTCACCAACTTCAATGCCTCATCGTAGACAAACTTCGCCTGGAACATACCCGTCTCCATGTGCAACACACGTGGAGCGAAAATCCTGTCGGCCTGCGGGATCGACAAGTCGTTCAGATACGTACTCACCGGCATCCAGACGAAATCACCTTCACGTAAATCGGGCTGCACGACGCCGGAAAACGTCCAGGTGGTATAGATGAACAACATCCAGTTCCACTTCGGCAGTGGGGAGACCTCCGTACAAAAGCCGCGCAAGCGCAAATCGTCGACGACCAGACCGGTCTCCTCCAGCATCTCGCGGCGCGCCGTCTCGTGCGGTGACTCGCCGACCTCGACCTTGCCGCCCGGCGCGATCCATAGTCCAAGGTTCGGTTCTTTGTTGCGCCGCATCACCAGCACCTCGTCGCCGTGGCGCACGTAGACCAGCACGCTAAGAACGTAAGCTGGCATTACCCCAGCCCCAACTTCATGTGGAAGTAATCCGCCGTCTTGCGCAGCCCTTCCTCCACCGGCACACGCGGCTCCCACCCCAACGCCGCCTTCGCCTTGCTGATGTCGGGGCAACGCTGTTTAGGATCGTCGGCGGTCCGTTCGTCGGTGGGATGCACGAAGACGATCTCGGACACGCTGCCGGTCACGTGCAACGTCAACCGGGCAAATTCGAGGATCGTCAGCTCGACGGGATTGCCGAGGTTGACCGGGCCTTCAACGTCGGTCGCCATTAGACGCACGATGCCCTCCACCAGATCGTCCACATAGCCGAACGAGCGCGTGCGCGACCCGTCGCCATAGACCGTCAGTGGCTCGCCGCGTAGCGCCTGGCAAATGAAGTTCGGCACCACCCGCCCATCGTCGGCGCGCATACGCGGTCCGTAGGTGTTGAAGATGCGCACGATGCGCGTATCGACGTGGTGATAGCGGTGATAAGCCATCGTCAGCGCCTCGGCGAAGCGCTTGCTCTCATCATAGACGCCGCGCGGCCCCACCGGATTGACATTGCCCCAATAGGTCTCGTCCTGCGGGTGGATCAGCGGGTCGCCGTAGACCTCGGAAGTGGAGGCCAGCAGGAACTTCGCCTGCTTGGCCAACGCCAGTCCCAAGGTGTTGTGCGTGCCCAACGCGCCCACCTTGAGCGTCTGGATGGGATAGTTCAAGTAATCCACCGGGCTCGGCAACGAAGCCAGGTGCAGCACCATATCCAACGGTCCGGCGACGTAGATGTAGTTCGTTACGTTGTGCTTGACGAACGAGAAGCACGGATGGCCCGCCAGATGCGCGATGTTGTCCGTGCTGCCCGTACTCAGATTGTCCATAGCGATGACCTCGTGACCCTCCGCCAGATACCGGTCACACAAGTGCGACCCAATGAATCCCGCCCCGCCTGTGATAAGAATACGCATGTTGCCCCCTTGGGAATGTAAAATGAGAATCAGTGAACCCGCTTCTTGCCCCTTGCCCCTTACCCTATCTCGCATTATACTTCAAGCTGTAGACAGGCCAATTGGAGAAAGTATGGGAAAAACACTGTTACTGACTGGAAATCCCGGCATTGGAAAGACGACGATCATTCGCAACGTCATCGCGCAGATGGGAAACAAGGCGGGAGGCTTCTATACGGAGGAGATCACCGGCCCCGGCGGGCGGAAGGGCTTCCGGCTGATCACGCTGGATGGCAAAGAGAAAGCACAGACGGCGACTATCGCCCACGTCGATCTGCGCGATCCCAAAGCGCCGCGCGTGGGGCGTTATGGCGTGGACGTCGCCGCACTGGAGCGCGTGGGCGTTCCCGCGCTGCGTCGGGCCATGCAGGAAAAAAAGCTGGTGATCGTGGACGAAATCGGCACAATGGAACTCTATTCGCGCGCCTTTTGCGATGTGGTGATGCTGGCAATCCTGGGACCGACGCCGGTTTTGGGGACGATTATGCGCTACCCCCATCCCGAAAGCGACGTGTTCAAGACGCTCGCCCAGGTGACGCTATGGGAAGTCAACCGCACTACCCGCGACGACCTGACCGCCAAAGTGCTGGCGTGGCTCCACAAACACACATAACAAAACAGACTTGACAGGTTTTCTAAAACCTGTCAGGTCTATAGGGAGAAGTCGAATTATGAACCCTGACGAAGAAGCAAAGATGCGCCCGCCCGCCACGCGCTGGGGCGCAACGACAAAAGTGATTGTGTCCGTCGTCTTGATCGTGCTTTTTGGCCTCTTCTTCTACCTGTTCCGCGTCATCCTGATCCCCTTACTGGTGGCGACAATCATGGCCCTGATCTTCTATCCCCTCGCGCACCGGATGAGCACGGCGACGCGCTTGTCGCACAACACCGCTACCCTGCTCGTCTATCTCTTCTTCGTGGCGCTGATTATCCCCATCGTGCTACTCCTCGGCCCAGAAGTGGTGAATCAGATTGTCCGGGTGCAGAGCGACCTGATCGATCTGATCCAATATCTCAATAAAGTCACCATCGACGACATCGAATTTATGGGCTACACCATCACGATCAACGATGTCGTAAGGCAGTTGACCTCAGAACTAACCACGTGGATCACCCGCACCGCGACGCGCGCTATCGCCGTCGTGATGGGTGCAGCGCGGACAGGCTTTCTCGCCGCGTTCTCGCTGGTCATCGGCTTCTACCTCACCCGCGACGCCAAGAAGTTCGTTGCCTGGTTCCTCAATCTAGCCCCGCCGGTTTATCAAACCGATTTCCGGCGCATTGTCACCGAAATCGGCAAGGTGTGGACCTCGTTCTTTCGTGGGCAACTCACCCTTTGTCTAATTGTGGGCGTGATCCTCGGCGTAGCCAGCACGATTCTGGGGCTGCCACAGCCGATTCTACTCGGCGTGTGGGGCGGGCTGCTCGAACTGCTGCCGAGCATCGGCAACACCATTTGGGGGACAACCGCCGTACTGCTGGCGATTTTCTACGGCTCGACGTACCTGCCGCTCCCACCGCTGGCTTTCGCGCTGCTCGTGTTTGGCGTATACTTCGCCTTCATCCAACTCGACAGCAATATCCTCATCCCCAATATCATCGGCGCATACATCCGATTGCACCCCGTCATTATCATCCTGGGAATCATCATCGGGCTGGAAATCGGCGGCGTGTTGGGGATGGCGATTGCCGCGCCGACCATCGCCTCCCTACGGGTGGTCGGGCGTTACATCTACGCGATGCTATTCGATCTCGAGCCATTTCCTGAAGAGAGCGTTCCGGTCAATAAACCACGCAAGAACCGGCGAGCGGCAAATAAGGCCGAGAAAATGGCGCCGCCGCCTCAGGGGAACAACTGATGTCGTCATTAGCCTGGCAATGCAAAGACGGCTCCTGGAAGGAGCCGTCTTTGTTTGACGATGTAGCGCTATGGTCGATTTCTAACCGCGCCGCCCTAGCTCGCGCTGCCCACCAGCGAGTGCAATTGCTGCTTCAAAGACTCAATCTGCGCGCGGGTCTTCTCCACTTTCTCGAAAATCTCCTGGCGGCTCTGGACGGATTCCTGGAGCAAGCTTGCGGCAGCTTTGGTGCGCGTCGGGGCGACACCGGCCTCGACGAGCAAATCCAACTGCGCGCGTGTGACCTTGTCCACCGGCACCACCATCAGGTTGGAGACATCCTGCGCCGTCTTGATGAGCGCCTTGCCCAACGCCTCCATCGCCTTTGCTGTTTCATCGAGAATCTTGCTGAGGGGCAGCGTGATAGCAACGGGTTTCGGCGCGGCCTCGGCCTCAGGCGTCGGCTCTGTAGATTCGGCAACCACTTCGACATCGACTGCTTTTTCCTCGTTCATTGTTTCCCTCCCTATTTCTTTTCCTTTTATGAATGATCGTTCAAAGCCAGCGCCTACAGCTTACGCCTCTGGCGCCAGCTTGACTTCCTTGCGCAGTTGCTCACGCAGTTCGGCGATCTGTTGGGTGATGCTGCCGATCTTCTCGAAGAGCGCCTGGTTGGCCTTGATGCCTTCGGCAATGAGGAACGCTGCGCTTTCGGAGCGGCTCTTGGTGACTTCCGCATCCACCAACATATCCATGTGCGCCAAAGCCTCGTCGTTCACCCGCACCATCACCACGTTGCCGCGCGCTTGCAGCGCGTCGCTCAACGCCTGGCCGAACGTCTCGACCTGCTTCAACGCATCCTTCAACGAAGCAGACGCAGGCTTCTTGGCCTCGGGCTTCTCTTCGCCCTCACAGGCTTCCTCAACCACGGTCTCCACTTCCACGACCGGGGTCTCCTCTACCACTTCAGCTTCCTTCTTTTTGGTCATTTGTTTGCCTCCTTACAAGCATTTACTCTTTTTTACTTACCCGTAATTGTATTACGTATTACATTGTAATATAGTTGCACGATTTTGTCAATAGGGAAACGAAAAAGCCGGGATTTCTCTCAAATCCCGGCTTCAAAGGCGAAGAACATCACCAGCTTCGCATCACCAAAGGCAAGAACAACGACCAGAAGGCCTGTTGGCGACGCGCGTACGCCCCGGCGCGTTCGGCCCCACGATCAGCGCGGCTATCTTCCCAGGCAATCAGCCATTCCGAGCGCGTCCCGCGAGAAGCAACGACCGGCCAATACCGTGCCGAATTATCGGCCTCAGCGACGGGCAGGATGCCCGTCAAAGGCGTACCCGCGGCGTTCAGTTGGCGCGCGTAGATATTGGGCAGGTACGCCGTCTGCGGCGCGCCGTGCCAGGCCACCAGGAACGCCTTAGCCGTCGCACTGTAGGTCGCGTCCGGCGCCCCCTCATGATAGGCGTCCAACGTTGCAATAGGAATCGACGCGCCCAAGGGCGCACCATCCGCGGCGAGCATCCGCCCCAACACATCCCCATCGCTATCGACAACGGCTGGCGTATCCTGCCAAACGACGAGATAGCGACCGGCTGGCCCAGCCGTCAGGCTCGGGAATTCCGCGCGATGGCTCGTACCAGCGGCGATGGGAAACTCTACCGGTAACAACGTACCGGTGGCACCGTCTACCCGCTGCCCGTAGACATCCCACCCGGCAGAATCGGCGCGGTTGTCCTGCCAGACTGCGACGAAGCTGCGGCTGGCGGCGTCGTAGGCCACGTCGGGATAACGCGCCTGCCGGTTCGCACCGGGCATAGTGAGAACGAAGTCTTCGCCCGCGTTCGTCGAAAGTGGGACGCCTTCAGTCGACAAGAATTGCCCGCGCAGGGACGTCATCTGGTAGGCGAGGTCCACGCTTTCGAAGATAACCAGGTAGCGCGCCAACTGTGGACTAAAGGCGACGGTGGGCGCGTGCTGCGAGCCGGGCGCCGCGGAGATCGTGAATTTGTCGCCGATCAGCTCGTTCCCGTCCAGCCGGACAATCTGCCCATAGATGTTGAAATCGTCAACCGTGCCCGGCGCAACGTCGCTCCAGACCACCAGGAAATGATCGTTGAGCGAATCCCATGCCACATCCATGACCAGGTCGGGCGTCTGGGTGCCGGTCGCAATGGCAAACGGACTCCACACCAGTGCGCCGTCACCGCTGACACTGTACGCCATAATGCGGGCGCCATCGTCATCGACGTGATGCCAGGCCACGAGGTAGCGATCCAAGAGGGGGCTGTAAGCCATCACCGGGCGCGCTTGCAAGCCGTCCAACGGCGTCAGGCCCACATGCAATCCCACTTTGCGTGCGTTGGCGTCGAGGCGCTGCCCGTAGATGCCGGGCGTCTCGGCGCGATAATCCTCCCACAAGGCCATGACGACCGGCTGCGATGTCGTTCGCGCCGCGGCAATGGCCGGATTGGACTGCGCATGCGGGTCATCACTCACCACGAAGGGCGCGCCGACCAACTGCCCGGTCGACGCGACGCGCTGACCGTAGATGTCACCCTGCCCGGCCGGCTGCTCCCAAACCACGAAGAAGACGTTCGATCCAGCGGTCTCCCAGAGCGTGACGGCGGGCGTCTTCTCCAATCCTGGTCCAACAGCGATCGGGATATCGATCCCCAGGAACGTATCGCCCGGCCTGAAACGCTGCCCGTAGATATCGCGTTGCACGCCATCCCGCCAGTCTTCCCAGACGACGAGCACCGCATCATCCACGCCACCGGCAGCGATGACCGGCCATTCCTGGGCGCCGGGCGCGAGAGTGACCGGGATGTTGTCGCCCTCCAACGTCCCGTCCGGCAACACCTGCTGTGCGTAGATGTCCTGATCCGCGCCGCGCGCGTCGGCCCAGACGACGAGGTAACGATCGGTAGCCGGGCGGTAGGCCACGTCCGGTTGCCCGGCCCAGGCTATTCCGTCAGAAATGTCGAAACGCGCACCGAGCAGCACCCCACTCCCACTCACTCGCTGCCCCTGGATGTGCGAAGATTCACCAACGGCATAGTTCCACACCACCAGGAAGGCGTCCACCCCAGCGGCCAGACGAGGGCGCAGGTGCCCGCCAGGCGCAACAGCAACCGGGAAGTTACCGCCATCAAGCGTGCCATCGCGCCGCACCAGTTGGCCGTAGACGTCGGGGGTCTCGGTGGTGTTGCGCCCATCGCTCCAGATCATCAGGTAACGGTCGGCGCTGGCGAGGTACGCCACCTGCGGGTCATCCTGGCTGTCATAATAGTCGCAGATCGGGATGGCATTGCCCAGCAGCCGTCCGTCGCTCTGCACCCGCTGCGCGTAGACGTCGGGCATGTTGGGGCCGCGCGAATCCCGGTAGACCAGCAGGAATTCGTTATCCTCAGGATTGAAGGCCACCGCCGGAGTGTTCTGGTAGCCGGCAGCGTCGCTGATGAGGAAATCCTCGGCCAGCGCGCCGGGATTGCGAGGAGACGCGACCGGCGCCGGCAGCGGTTCGGTAGCAGTTAGCGAGACGTCGTCCACATACATGCCGGTTGCCCCGCCTGTGCCGTCGTTGTAGACGCCGAAATGCACCCATACGCTTTTGCCGATGTAGGCGCTCATATCGAAGGTGTACGGCTTCCACGCCCGGCTGTTGTCGAGCGTCCACAACAGGCGCTGGAGGATGCGCTCCTGGTCATCCATAATCAGGATGAACTGCGCGTCGCCATCTGCGGGCGCGGCAGAGAGCGAAGCGGCGTGGCCCGCCGCCGGGGCGATTTCGGGCGAGAAAGCTGCCTGTCGCACTTCGGTTGACGCGGGATAGAGCCACAAGGACAACTGTGCGGAGGTCGCCGTCGCCGGCAGGGTCACGCGCTGGCGGGCGGACGAGTACGCGAGCTTGTTGGCCGTCCCCACGATGCCCAGACGAATAGAACGCGCGCCGTCGCGCGCCTGCGCCGTCGAGTAGTCCGCGGTGGACGGGGTGATCGGGAATTGCCAGCTTTCGTTGAGTTCGGCGTTGCCGTTGACCAGCCACTCCCAACTGTGATTGCGCAGCCGGTACAGGCCGTCGATGGTGGGCAAGAATAGCAGGTCACGGGAGGCGACAGTCAAACCTTTAGGCGTCGCTTCCGGCGCAAGGCCCTGCATCCACCACCGATCGCCGCCGTTGGGGGAGCGGTAAAACATCCACGGCGTCCCGTCGAATTGCAGAGTGCGTTGGACAGCATACAGCGCGGGATCGGCGGGATAGTCCGGCGAAACGCCCAAGCCGATGATCCAGCCGTCCAGATACTCCACGTGCAGGCCGGTATTCACTTTCTGCCACGTCGCGCCGAAGTCTGTAGAGCGCACGACGCCGTTGGGGGGAATGTCGTCCTCGCCGCTGCCCTCGACGAAGAAATAATTCATCCACAGTGTACCATCTGTGGCGTAGTGCGGCGAGAACACAACCTCGCGGGGGATGTCTACCCACGGAATGGAAACCCGCTCCCATGTCAGGCCGCCGTCGATGGAGCGGTGGAGCGGGCCGAAGCACGTCATATAAACGGTATTATCGACGGCGAAGTTCGGCGAAGGGTACAGGCGATACAGGTCGGTATAGTCCGACAGGCCAGTATTTGCCAGCGTCCACGTGTCGCCGCCATCGGTAGAGCGCCACACGGCCGGCACATCCGGCGAAAACCCTACGGCGAAGACCACCAGATTGTTATCCGCATCGCGCACGGCAGCGATATCGTAGAGCAGTGTGCTCGGCGGAGCCAGCACCCTCTGCCAGGTAAGGCCGTCATCGGTGGAACGGAAAACCTCACCGTGGTCATAGCCCACGTTCCGCGCGACGAACAATGTGGGCGACGACAGCGAGCCGGGGTCCCACGCCATGGAGCTGATGCGCAGATATTCAGAGTATGGCTGTGTCGCAAAAAGCGTCGTCCAGGAGTCGCCGTCGTCGGTTGTGCGGCGCATGTCCTGGTCGGTGGTGACGTAGAGCGTGCGGTCGGTCGCGTAGGTGGGCGAGCGTCGCATACTGGTGGGTGCGTCGGGCAAGATCAATTCCCATCCAAGCGCGGCGGCGGGAGCAAGCGAGCTGGCAGCCCGCTCCGCGGCGACTGCGTACTGGCTCTGCGGGATAGAAAGCGCCAGCATCGACAGCGCCAGCAGCAAACCAAAAAACCTCTGTAGGTATTTCATCGGTTATCCTCCTTATGCGAATTGCGAATTACGAGTGCAGCGCAGACATTTCGACCACGCAAAGACAAACCCGCCACAGCTTTGCGCCTTTGGAATGTGTGTGAGGTTTTGGTGTAATGCGCTTATCTTCAGTATACAACCAAATGCACGCCCTAAACGTTTCGTTTGCGTGTAAAACGTGTTGCGATGTAGCGAGGCATCCCTACCACCGTACCTCGTCAGGCAGGCATCTCCGCCGGGATGCCTCGCCCCTACAGAACGCCATACACACGTTGCCTTTCAATCTGAACTGTGGTATGCTTACAATCAGGTAGGCAAATCTATGCGGGTGGTTGGATCGAGAAAGAGGAGCACAGATTGAAGATGACTTCAATCACCCACCAACACGTCGTCGCCAAATGGCAACACGCCGAGGCGCAGGAACGCTAACATCTGATTATTCAATGTTTTGTTCAGGAGGTTATCTATGAAAGTCACCGTTATCGGCGGAGGTTCCAGCTACACGCCGGAATTGATCAATGGTTTTCTGGCGCGGGTCGAAAGTCTGCCCCTCACCGAACTCTGGTTAATGGACGTTTCGCCCGAACGTCTGGACGTCGTGGGCGGCTTTGCGCAACGGATGGTGGGGGCCAAGGGTGCGCCGTTCGCCGTCCACCTGACCACCGACCTGCGTGAAGCGGTGCGGGGAGCGGATTACGTCACCACGCAACTGCGCGTCGGCGGGATGCAGGCCCGCCGCGAGGACGAATACCTCGGACACCGGCACGGCCTCATCGGGCAGGAGACTACCGGCGTCGGCGGGATGGCGAAGGCGCTGCGCACGGTCCCGGTGGCGCTGAACATCGCTCGAACGATGCGGGAACTGGCGTCCGGCGCGCTGCTGGTCAACTTCACCAACCCTTCGGGCCTCATCACCGAGGCGCTGGCGCGCTACGCTCCCGACGTGCCCGCGGTGGGCGTCTGCAACGTCGCCATCAACACCAAGATGGGGCTGCTCGACGGGCTGAAGGACCGCCTGGGCGCGGACTTTCCGCCGGAGCGCGCGCAACTGAACACCCTGGGGCTAAACCATCTCTCGTGGCATCGCGGCCTCACCGTCGATGGGGAAGAGCTATGGCCGCGCGTCATCGCGGATTATCTCGAACAGCTCAAGGCCGAAGCCGAACCGGAGTGGGACGTGCGCCTCATCGAAACGCTCAATATGATTCCCAACTATTACCTGCAATACTACTATTACACCGCGCGCAAACTGGCGGAGCAGGCCCAATGGCCGCCGTCGCGCGCCGAAGGGGTGATGGAAATCGAGAAGCACCTGCTGGCCCAATACGCCGAACCCGACCGCACCGAGCCGCCGGAAGGCTTGATGAAGCGCGGCGGCGCGTACTATTCCACCGTGGCGACGCAACTGCTCAACGCCCATCACAACGATTTGGGCGAAGTCCACGTGGTCAACGCGCCGCATCGCGGGGCGGTGCCCGGCTGGCCGGAGGATTGGGTGCTGGAAATGCCTTGTAAGGTCAACCGCTCAGGCATCGTTCCACTTCCGGCGGAACCGCTGCCCCTGGCGTGCTTCGGTCTACTGGCGCACGTCAAAGCCTTCGAGCTGCTGACGGTCGAAGCCGCAGTCCACGGCGACCGCGACGCCGCCTACCAGGCGCTCCTCGCGCATCCGCTCGGGCCTGCAGCAGACAAAGCCCAGGCTGTGCTGGATGACTTGCTGGAAACGAACAAAGCCTATCTACCGCAGTTCTGGAAATAGAAAAGCGCGTGACGG